>MDSW01221328.1_pt1 | contig 17664 bp, 16 predicted proteins | sample 811171 | NCBI WGS metagenome assembly MDSW01 (sample SAMN05326641, study PRJNA326480) | marine metagenome | isolation source: seawater | place: Atlantic Ocean: North West | collected 2012
CTAATCCCTCAAAAAACTCATCTGAATTACAAATTATAGTAGTAACATCATATTTACAATTGCCTGAAGACCCCATCAAAATCTGAGTAGAATTATCATCAATCATTAATTTACACTCATTAAACTCATAATTTGTTGGATATCTGAAAAGTAGATTGTCAAAAATAGCGTTTATATAATTAAATGTATTCATATTAATGTCATCATAAATAGAATTATAAATCATCCTCCTGTGAACTTCAGAAACAGAAATAACACCGTTCCTGTATTGATTCTTAGACTTTAAGATATCGTTTAGTTTATTATACTCTAACAACCTTTTATATGCATTAATCATATTTCCAGCAATGGAATCTTTTTCGTACTCAAACCACCAATTCGAATTTTGGTAATTGATATAAGAGTTTGATGCTCCCTCTATTAATCTTACCTTTACCAAATCATAAAACCTATGAAAATACGCCTGATTATAAGAGGAATCACCCTCTATAAAAGTAGTGTCGAACTGAAGTTTATAAAGTAACTGATCCCTACTTTCAATTGTCACTTCATTATTCCTTAAAAACTGAACATCCTCTATCATTTCATCATCTAGAGGCTCCCTACCCAACAAATCAATATAACATCTGTTTACATAGTTTTCTAGAAGTAAAGTAGGTATCTCACCATAATAGGGAGCATTATTATTCGGTATAATATTATCCTCTTTCTTACACGAGCTTATAAGAAAAACTATACAAATAATATATACTAATTTTCTAGCCATTCATTAATCAAAAATCACTTTTCTATTTACAGAACCCTTACTGTTTTCTATCTTCAAAATATAACTTCCTTTACTTATATCTTCAGAATTTATATAAGTAGAATTATACAATCCACCCCTTTCTATTACTAATTTACCTTCAACTGAATACAATGAAATATTAAACATATCATTTTCAGGAAAATCTATACGCATCCCACCCCTTGTAGGATTAGGATAAATTTCAATTCTAGAAAAAACTTCAGAATAAACACCAGTAGCACAAGAATCTACAAACACTTCTATTTCTACCCTACTTTCACATCCATTACTATCTAAAGCCTCACATACATAAATGAAATCTTGAGTTGGAGTAATTTCAATTCTATCTTGATCTTGATGTAATGGATTGCCTGTATTCCAATAATAATTAGATAATCCTGGCGTCAATTCTATAACTAAAGTATCTCCTAAACAAATAATTGCAGGATTAGGAGCTGTATATGCAATTAATATTGGTTCTGGAATAACTTCTACATGCATAGTATCTGTAGCAACGCAACCTGTATCATTTGTGTATGAAAGAACATAATCTCCAGTAAGAGAAACCCAGATTTCATGATTAGTACTTCCTGTATTCCACAAATAAGCACCATTTATATCATACACTGTTGGTTGTAATTGAACTGAATCTCCTTCACAAAATGTTGTTGAACCACTTGATGTAAGTTCTACAAAACAAGTTGTTGAAGATGTAGTGCAAGGCAGCCAACCTCCTGGCATTCCATTAGAAACAGCTGGAGTCCATCCTACTCCAGCGCAAATTGCAACACATGAGTTGGGATACATTACTCCATCACAACCACAAACTGGCATGTAAATCATAAGACATGGACAAATAGTAGTTGTATCAGGAATACAATTTTCGCAAATAGTAGTATCGCAACCACTTACTAAATCTGTTATAGTTACACACCATCCAGAATATATTTGAGTTTGATTTGCACCTGTAATACCATTGTTCCATACGTAATCATACATACTGATTCCATTTACTGTAGCGTTCATCATTGCAGGTGAAACCGCATAATCTAAATATACACTCCCTCCAGTTAAGTTACATGGAGTTATTTGGGAATTTGCATTGAAAAATGATCCAAGAAAGATTATAGGGAAAAATAATTTGTAAAATTTTTTCATTATTTTTTGTTTTATTTATATAGTCTTCAAAACTACATTTTTTAATTCAAAAAAACAAGAATTGTGATTTTTAGTCTGACACGTTCAAATTATCGAATAAAGATCAATTTGTTTTCTGTAGACTCATCTTCAGATAAAATATAATTACTCCAATTGAAGAGTTTTATATCTTCTATAGTATTTATTTTATTTTTTATGATATAATTACACATTGCTCCTCTAGCTCGTTTTGCAAAAAATGAAATAACCTTTAACTTTCCATTCTTTATATCTTTAAATATCGGAGTGACTATCGGAACAGTTATCTCTTTAGAATCAAATACCTTAAAATATTCATCAGAAGCTAAATTCACTAAGAAGTTTTCAGATTTTAACTCAGATAATAAATGTTTAGTTAAAATATCCTTCCAAAAAGAATACAAATTTTTATGCCCAGAAACAGACAACTTTGTCCCCATTTCCAATCTGTACGGAAGAATTAAATCAGAAGGACTCAATACTCCATACAAACCAGAAATTATCCTGATACTTTTATTTGCTAAATCTAATTCCGACTCAGAAAACTCATTTACCCTTATGTTTTGATACACCTCCCCCTTAAAAGCAAATAAAGCTTGCTTTGCATCATCTATAGAAAAAGGATAAGTCCAACTATCATTTCTCTCCTTATTTAATATCGAAAGTTTATCACTTAGCTTCATTAATTTAGATAATTGAAGAACTGAATAATTAGACAGCTCTTTCATTATTTCTTTAGACTGTTCAGAAAATAAGTAATCAGTATTCTTTAAACTCGATTTTTCATTACTAAAATCCAACTTTTTAGCAGGAGACAAAAGTATTTTCATTTTATTGTATTTTTGCTGTAGCTAAAATAATATTTATGAATCGATTATTTGTACGTAATAAATTTTTTGTTCTTCACATAATGGTGATTATCCTTGGATTTACTGGAATCCTAGGAAATGAAAGCTTTATTGAACTTAAAAACTTAGATGAGGAGATACAATCTAGTGCTTTAGTATTCTATAGAATGATAATTACGTTTATCGTTTTGTTTATTTTCATCTCTATAAAAGATAATTTCTGGAACATTAAATTAAAAGATTTACTCAAGATTAGTTTTATAGGATTTATTGTAGGTCTTCATTGGATTTTCTTTTTTGAATCAGTAAGAGAACATACTGTAATTGGAGTTATTTGTCTATCTACCTCATCTTTATTTACCTCAATTATAGAACCCATCGTTTTAAAAAGAAAGATTAGTCAACATGAAATATTATTAGGTATTATAATTATAATATCTATATGTGTTATGTGGTGGAACACAATAGATTTATCAATAGAAAAAGCATATTTATATGGAATTATATCATCATTATTAGCAGCGCTTTTCACGGTGCTTAACGCAAAATATATTAACAGGATTTCTTCAACAAAATTATGTACAATTGAAATGTTTAGTGGAGCAATACTTGTAGCCACATACATCCTTTTTTTAGGACATTCTGAAGTTTTTCTATTTCATATTGAATCAAGAGATTGGATATACTTATTAATACTATCGATTATTTGTACTGCATTGGTTTTTGTTTTAATGACAGAGATAATGAAATATATTTCTCCTTATACTTTAGTAATGGCAGTCAATTTAGAGCCAGTATATACTGTTGTATTATGTCTTATATTATCTCAATTCTACCCTCTTTTGAAACATGAAATACAAGATTTAAACATCTATTTCTATCTAACAGCCTCTTTTATGATAATATCAACAATATATCTAAATTATCATTTTAAGAAGAAAATAAATTTGACCTAAATATAAGGTTGAATATTGCGTTTCCTTTATTAAATTTGCGAAAATAATTTTAAAAAATGAAGAAAATCCTATTTAGTTTACTTACAATTTTAATGTATAACACTTCTTTTTCACAGGAAGTACAACTTTTTAAATCAAAAGATAATCTTTCTTATAAAATTAATGGTCATATTACGGGACTTCAGGACACATCTGTAATACTAGCGTATTATTTTGGTGGAAAACAATATGCCTCAGATACTGCGTTTTCTAAAAATGGAAAAATTGTTTTTAGCGGAGAAAAAGAACTTTCGGGTGGTATGTATATGGTAGTACTTCCAAATCAACAATATTTTGATATAGTAATATCTGAGCAAAGGTTTTCTTTCTCAACAAACATTAATTCTCTAGTAAAGAGCATGACGTTTACCAACAGCAAGGAAAATACTCCGTTCTACAAATATCTTAATTTTATCACAGAAAAACAAAGAGAAGTTACTCCACTAAGAGAAAAGGAGAAAATAGCATCTGAAAAGGAAAAAAAACAAATTCAAGAGAAAATACTTAAAATTGATACAGAAGTAAAAAACTTTAAAAACAAATTTGAAAATAATTATTCTGAGATATTTTTCACTAAGATTTTAAAAGCAACAACAGACCCTATAATTCCTAATGCTCCGGACACAATGGATAAACAAGAAAAACAACTATTCCAATTTAAATATTACAAAGATCATTATTGGGAAAATATGGATTTTACAGATGAAAGAATGCTAAAAACTCCTATTTTCTTTAGTAAAATGGATACTTATTTAAATAAACTAACTATACAAGATCCTGATTCAATAAAAAAATCTGCAGATGTTTTAGTAGCATTATCCAGACAAAATCAAGACATCTTTCAATATGTAGTATCCTACATCACTTCTACTTATGAAAGATCTAAGATAATGGGAATGGATGCAGTATTTGTACACATGGTAGAAAACTATTATATGACTGGTGAAGCAGATTGGGTGGAGGAAGATCAATTACAGAAAATTGAAGAAAGAGCGGAAAAAATTGCTCCAAACCTAATAGGAAGACCCGCTCCTCCCTTTTTAAATCAATTAGGAATGCCATTTATGAAAGATACTAATGGAGTTATCCATAGATTATACGATATAGAATCTGAATATACCCTACTAATATTCTTTGGTCCTGATTGTGGTCATTGTAAAAAAGAATTACCAAGAGTTAAGAAAGTAGTTGATTCATTAATTGCATCCCCAAAATTTCTAAGTCCTCATAAACCAATAGATATAAAAGTATATTCAGTTCAGACTGAATTTGACAAAAAGAAATGGAAAGAATTTATTGTTAATCAAGAAATAGGAGACTGGATTAATGTAGGAGATATTCAACAAGATCCTGATGGGAATCCAGCAGCAAGTAGTAACTGGAGAGATGAATACGATATTTATTCAACTCCTGTAATATATCTACTCGATAAAGATAAAAAAATATTAGCTAAGAGAATAGACTACAAGCAAATATCTAAAGTCATAAAAAGATTGGAAGAACTTGAAAAATAGTTTACAATATCACTTCAGTTGAACCTGAGTCATTAGAAATATAGTATTTCAAATTATATAAATTTAATAATTTATGCACTTCTTCCATTAATACTCCCTCACCTATACCGTGAATAATTTCAAGAGAGTGTTTTGATTTTTCCAATGCTAAATCCAACTCTATTTTACAATAATCCATTTGAATTTTTACTATCTCAGAGTTTTGCATATGAACATGGTGATTAGTTAAATTTTCAATATGTAAATCAATTTTCACTCTTCCTCGACTATCAAACTTCTTCTTTCTTGATTTAATAAATTTTAAAACATCTTCATCCTCTGCTTTTAAGTTAAAAGAACTTCCATAGGAACTTGGATTATCTGTTTCTGAATCTAAAGGAAGTATCTCTGAAATATTTACAATATAAATAAACCCCTCTTCATCCTCAATCTTCACCTTTTTATCTCCAATCAGTAATAAAATCTTGGCTTTTGTTCTATCTTCTTTAAGTATTATCTTTTCCCCTATTTTAAAAGAAAAAATCATAAGGTTTAATCTAATAAAGTTTTTCTAGCGTCTTCTAATATGTCAAAGCATTTTTCTTTAGATGAACTTTCTGCATAAGTTCTTAAAACAGGCTCAGTACCCGAAGCTCTAATCATTAACCAAGTGTCGTCATCAAAAAAATACTTAAATCCATCGATAGTTTCTACTCTTTTTACTTCATACTTCCCAAAAGAAGTATAGTGTCCTTTTTTACAATTTTCAACAATATTATTCTTAATATCATTTGATATATGAAGATCTATTCTTTCAAAAAAGAACGAACCTACAACTTCGTAAACTTCTTTAATTAAATCTTCTAATGTTTTACCAGATTTTGCTAAAAACTCAAATAAGATTAACCCCATCCAAATACCATCTCTTTCAGGTATATGTCCTGCAGTTGCTATTCCACCACTTTCCTCTCCTCCTAACAGAACATTTTCTGAAACCATCTTGCCTGCAATATGTTTAAATCCAATCGGTACTGTTTCTTGGTCCAAACCATAATAATTACAAATTTGTTTAACTTTTACTGAACAAGAAAATGCAGTAACAACCTTACCTTTCATTTTCTTATATTTTACCATATAGTGTATCAATAAAAGAATAATATGATGAGAATCTATAAATTCACCTTTGCTATTATAAAGACCTATTCTATCCGCATCTCCATCAGTAGCTAATCCACAATCTATATCTCCCTTTTCTTTTATTAAATCAGAGAACTCTAACAGATTTCTATGAATAGGTTCTGGAGCTTGACCATTAAAACCAGGATTGTTATCTGAATGCACCTGTAAAGCTTTAGGAAGTAATCTTGTAATTACATTTTTACCTGCTCCAAACATTGAATCATATGCTAAATTTAAACGAGAATTTCTAATTGAATCAAGATCAAAGTTACTTTCTGCGTGTTTACAATAGTCATCTTCTAAATCCACATATTCCAACATTCCTTCTGATTCTAAATCCTTAAGACTTATAGAGTCAACATCAAAAGTGTTTAATTCAGGGATTCGATTCTCTACATCAGAAATATCATCTTGTAATAAAGGTCCCCCAAAATCTCCTTTTAATTTATATCCGTTATATGATGGAGGATTATGACTTGCGGTAATAACAACTCCTATATTTGCTTTATAATTAACAACTCCTAAAGAAACCATTGGAGTAGACACAAATCCCTTAGCAAGCAGAACCTTAATTCCTTTTCTAGCTAATATTTTTACAGCCGTTTCAGCAAAAAGTTCTCCTGCAAACCTACAATCATGACCTACAATTACTGTAGGATTATCATACTTTGCTTGTAAAAATTCCGCAACAGCAAAACTGACTCTAGCTACATTATCTGTAGTAAATTCTTTCGCAATTATCGCTCTCCAACCATCAGTTCCAAACTTAATTTTTGTCATTTTTATAGGATTTTAGGACCACAAAAATAATAAAATAATTTAGATGGAAATTATTTGAAATTCTGATATCTTTTATACTTTTTTTTGTTTTGATTGTGCTCTTTATTTGAAGATGTGAATTTATGATATCCATCTCCATTACTTCCTGCACACATAAAATAATATTCATGTTGAGTCGCATTTAAAACAGCATCTATTGCATTTATACAAGGAATGCGAATAGGCCCTGGTGGAAGTCCCTTTGATTTATATGTATTATAAGGACTTTCAATATCTGTATGCTTATACAAAACTTGTTTTATTCCAAAATCTTTGTTTGCAAACTTAACCGTGGGGTCTGCTTGTAAATAAGGAAAATTTAATGGATTATTTAATCTATTTAAGTACAGACCAGCTATTATTGGTCTTTCATCTATTTTTTTATCTTGTTCCTCCTCTACTATAGATGCTAATATTGAAACTTCAATTCTTGTTAATCCTAAGGAATCACACTTTAATTTCCTTTTGTCTGTCCAAAAAAATTCATACTCTCTTTTCATCTTATTTAAAAAGGATGTTACAGATAGTCCTTTATACAATTGATACGTATTAGGTATAAAAAAAGAAGGTAATGTCTGTATATTTAAATCATTATCAGAAAGAAAAGAAGAAGTATCAAGATAAGAACTTAATTCTCCCCTTTCAAAACCTATAGAATCTTCTAATAAAACAATCATATCTTCTATTAATCTTATATTTTCAGGTATATGTAGATTGAAAACTCTCTTGCTTGGAACCCTAAGAATATTAATTAAATCATTATTAGTATAACTATCTTTTAAATGAACAGTACCACATTTTATATTAGAATCAAACTTTTTTAGAGAAGACATAAATTTAAAAGACCAAACATTTCTCAAACTACCGTTTTCCTTAAGCAGCCTTATCAAGTCATTCAAATTAATTCCTTCGTGAATTTCAATTTTAACATGTTCTGTCAATTCCGTTTTGACTTTAAAATTATGACTAATGAAAAGAGACCATAACATATAAATTAATATGAAAAATACAGGAATTGTATATTTTATTTTACTTGAAAATAAGACAGTTTTAATCATGTTTTTTCTCTATTATATCTAAGTTATCTTTTGCTAATTTGTAATCTGGATTTAGTTCTATTGCCTTTTTCATGTAATCTTTAGCTTTATGTAAATCCTTGTCTACATTTAAATAAATTAATCCCAAATTATAATAAGCTTTATCAAAATTAGGATATAATTTTACCAAATCTAACAATCTGTTCCTTGCAATTTCAAATTTAGACATTTTTATCTCTAAAACTGCTGTTTTCAATTGGTAATCTAAATTAAAGGGGGAAAATTCTAAAGACTTTAAAAAATTATAATAGGCTTTTTCGTTAAAATTAAATTGAGAATAAGCATCTCCCACTCTAAGATACATAAGTCCTAAAATATTATTATTAAATGTGTTGTGAAAATCAACTAATTCAACACTTTCTGAAAATTTTATTAACTCTTTATACTGCTTTCTCAAATAGAAATATTGTATGAAGAAAGGAACAGATTCCTCCTTCTTAGATAGTTTCAGAAAACGTATTGCAGAGTCTAACAAAATTGAATTTTTATCAAAACTTTCGTAATGTTTCAGATAAGCTTTTGCCTTACTTAAACTAGAGGGATTAGGATTATTAACGCAAACTAAAGATTGAAATTCTCCCTTTTTATTATCTCTATGCTTTGGAATAGATATTTTATGATCAGTAATAGATACATGAGGGATATCGGTAGAAGATGATTTTGACATGTGACATGAAATACAATCTTTATTATACTCTTTATCCTCACAAATCAAATGACAATCAGTACATTTACTATTAAAATACTCTCCAGGTAAAGAAGTTACACTTTTGTGTGGGTTATGACAAGAAATACAATTTACACCTCCTATTTTATAACAATCTGATTGTTGAAGCCTATCAACATGAGAAGCCATTATAAAAGATTCATCATTCTCAAACCTAGGTACAAAAGTCTCCATAGTTTCAGATAGAGATGTTCCAGGTACAAAATCATTCCAGTTTTTTCCATTTTTCAAAACAGTAGTACCTTGTAGATGACACCTGCTACATACATCAAACTGTAACTCCTTTTCTAATTTTGAAGGATTAACTATCGAATAGTCTACATACTTTGAGGTATCAATAATTATACCGGACATCTTTTCTTTTACATGAATTTCACCAGGTCCATGACACCTTTCACAATCTATCCCCTCTAAAACAGAATGATATTTATTTAAACTTTTATTTTCATACTTAGGATATGCATTATGACAACTCATACACTCCATTCCAATTTCCCTAGAAAAACGACTATTATTTCCGTTTTCATAACCGGGAGGTAAGTCTGCTCTTCTTTCTTGAGTATAAAATGTATATGGCATTTGATGTAGATAACCATTAATTGAAAAGATATGAGAATTGGTATGATGTCCGGAACCAATAACATAATCTATCTTCTGAAGAAATTTATGAGAAGTATCTTTTCCTTCCATTCTAAATTCTAATAAATACAAGGAATCCTCTTTCCACAAAGGTTGATAAAATAAATCTTTTATGGTGTCATAAATAAGAGGATTATTATTCTCATCTAAAACAGATTTAGTTTTTGTAGCAATAGAAAAAGACTTTCCCATTCCTGTTTGCATAAAGGAATTATAAATATCAAAATGACAAGTTTTACAAGTTTCTTTGCCTACATAGGAGACACTGTCATGATGATTTCTATAAATGTTGTTATTTACTTCATCTAATTCAGATACGGTAGAATTATTATTACAAGAAAAAAGAATTGAAAACAATAAAAGAAGCAGATATCTCATCTTACAAAGATATAAAAGTTATGATTTTCTTCGATTCTAACTAATTGAAAACCTAAAGACAAAAATAAGGCATTGCTTTTTTTATTTAAAACATCAACACTACAATTTAGTTTTTTTATATTTAAATTATCAAAACAATAATTAGATAAAAGAGATACAGACTCTTTAGCAAATCCTCTGTTTTGGTACCCCTCATCAATAATTATTCCAATAGAAACTTCCTCTCCTTTGTAATTGAATAAATCAATAAAACCGACAGGATTTGACTTATGATCCACTACAAATCTAAATTGTTTGGCTATCTGTAAATCAGTACCAGAATTTTTGATGTAGGATTTTAGTTCTTTCCTTGTATATCTTATTTGTTCAGTTCCAAATTCCCACAAAGAAGTGTCATTTTCAATCTTTTCTAAAAAATCTAAGTCTGAATAAATTAATGACCTGAGAGATATATTTGTACCAACTAACATTCAAACTCTCCCGAATATACCATTGAAGCTTCACCAGAAAGCCAAATGTTAGTATATTTTGTTCCGTCATGTTGAAACGAAACCATCAAATCACCTCCTGATGTTTTTATTCTTAAATTTGTTTCTTCTAACTTGCCTATTTCGTATAATGCAATAGCTGTCGCTACACTACCCGTACCACAAGAAAGAGATTCCATTTCATCCCCTCTTTCATATGTCCTGATTGACACCCCATCTAGTAAGTCCACAAAATTTACATTTATCCCATAATTACCAAACTCTTTGGAAAATCTTAACCTTCTTCCTGTATTCAGAACATTTACTGTTGTTACATCCTCTACTATTTTAACTAAATGAGGAGATCCGGTATCTAAAACAATAGAATTTTCTCTAACATTTACTTCTTCAACATCTGCCATTTTCATTGACACAATACCTTGGTCTATACTGCCTTTATGAATTCCATCATAAGCCATAAATTCACACTCCTTCTTAAACAATTCTAGGTAATGAGCAAACGCAAGTATACATCTCCCTCCATTTCCACAAAATGTAGACCTCTCTCCAATAGAGTTAAAAAAAATCATTTCAAAAATAGAAGTCTTATGATTTCGTAATAATATTAAACCATCTGCACCAATTCCAAATCGTCTTTCACACAAAGACTGTATTAAAAGACTATCATCAATATCAAATAATTCCTCCCTATCATCTATCAAAATAAAGTCGTTTCCAGTTCCTTGAAACTTATAAAAATCAATAATCATTTATATAATTTATTTTAATGTAAAAATACATATTAAATGCTATACCTATTCATCAGAAATACTATTTTTGCAAACAATTAAACATCTAAAAAATCAAATATGGCAATATCTTACGATAATCAATTATCCGATTGGGTAAACAAAGAAAAATCTGGAGTAAACCTTTTAAATTCTGTTGGCACCTTAATGTACGATAAAGGAATTGAATTAGTATTTTTCAGAAATAGATTATTAGAAATTGGCGTATCTGAACTATTAAACTATAGCGAATACGCAAACAATATTGTTGGAAGAGAAAATAATATCGAAACAGCTTCTCTTTTAGCAAAAGAGATGTTAAACATGAACTTATCTGCTAGTAAAATTGATATTGGACTTTTAACTGCTGAGTATATTGAAGAAGAGGGTAAAAATACTAATGTGTTTTTATCTAAAAAATTAAGCTATATTATAAATGCAGATACCTCTAATCATAAAGCGAAAGATGTAATATTATATGGATTCGGTAGAATTGGAAGATTAACAGCCAGAGAACTTATAAAACAAGCAGGTGTAGGACAACAATTAAGATTAAAAGCTATTGTTGTAAGAAGATTAACAGATGCTCAAATTATAAAAAGAGCTGATTTATTAAGAACTGATTCAGTTCATGGATCTTTTAAAGGATTTATTGATGTAGATTTAGAAAATAGTTCCATCATAGTAAACGGGCAAGTAATTAAGTTTGTGGATGGAGGAAAACCTGAAGATATTGACTATACAAAACATGGAATTGAAGACGCTTTACTAATCGATAATACGGGAGTATTTACTGATAAAGAATCTCTTTCTCGTCATTTACGAGCAAAAGGAGTTAGCAAAGTATTACTTACCGCTCCTGGAAAAGAAATACCAAATATAGTTTACGGAATTAACTCTAAAGATTTAGATATTGAAGATACCCATATTTTCTCTGCTGCATCTTGTACAACTAATTGTATCGCTCCAATACTTCATGTTGTAGAAAATAAATACGGTGTTGCAAAAGGTCATTTGGAGACTGTTCACGCCTACACAAACGATCAAAATCTTTTAGACAATATGCATAAAAAGCCTAGAAGAGGAAGATCAGCAGCTATCAATATGGTTATTACCTCGACAGGAGCAGGGAAAGCAGTCACAAAAGTTATCCCTTCTTTAGAAGGAAAATTATCTGCTAATGCAGTAAGAGTGCCAACTCCTAATGTATCATTAGCAATTTTAAAGTTAACTCTAAATTCAGATACTTCGGTTGAAGAAATCAATACAACTATTAGAGAAGCTGCGTTATCTGGAAAACTAATAAACCAAATAGATTACCAAGTAGATCCTGATTTAGTTTCTACAGACATTATAGGCAATACTTGTTGCTCTATTTACGATAGTAACGCTACTATTGCTTCTGGAAAAGATGTAGTTTTATATACATGGTACGACAATGAGTTTGGTTACACCAAACAAGTTATTAGATTAGCGAAACAAATTGCCAAAGTAAGAAGACTAACTTACTACTAGAAATTTAACCTCTTGAAATTAAATAGAAAACACTTTCTGTTTTATAAACTACTAAACTCTTCATTTACTGGTTTATCAATTGGTATATTATTTACTATTTACAAACCATTAGAAGACCCCTCTATCTATTCTTTAGGAGGTATGTCTTTAGCAATATCCATGTTGTTGGTAGCGATGTTATACGAGAAATTATTAAATATTACATACTTTTTCTATATTTCCATATTAGTAGAGACATTAATGATAATATCTTTATTCGTATTCTTAATTTGTAAAATCTCTTTTGCTTCTGCATTAACTATTTACTGTTTGTATCAGCTTACATTTATTTTTGGGGGATATTTAGTAAGAGCTGAAACATTAGTCGCTAACGATAAAGATTACCTTGGGAAGATTGACATGTTAAAACAAATAGGATATCTAATAGGACTAGCCATATCTTATATTTTCTACAAAATAGTAGAAAATATTTATTTAATTACAGAAGCAGAGTCTCAGATTAATTTACTCCACTATCCACTTATATTACTGCAATTATGTGTGATTCTGTTACTTTATAGTTCGTCTAAAAAGAATTAATTTTTAATTAACTTATAAACAAAAACAGAACTTATTGCACCTAAAGTAGTAGCAACTATATAAACCCATAAAAAAGAGGCGTTACCAAATATTGCAGGAGCAATACTTCTTGCTGGATTCATAGATGCTCCACAAATTGGTCCTGCAAAAATAGCCTCAAAAGCTACAACAGCACCAATGGAGATACCTGCTATGATACCTTTTTCTTTAGATCCAGTAGAGACATTTAATATGACAAACATCAATATTAAAGAGAGAAAAAATTCTAATATAAAGGACTGTATCCAATTTCCATCTTTAACTAAAGTTTCTCCCATAGTATTAGATTCTGGGAGTATAAAATATAACATACAAGAAGCTAACACCGCTCCAATAATTTGAAATAATACATAAAAAATAACATCTTTACCCTCAAATTTTTTAGAAATCCAAAAAGCAATTGTTACCGCAGGATTTATGTGAGCTCCTGAAATATCACCGATTGAATAAATGACCACCATTACAACTAAACCAAAAGATAAACCAATACCTAAATTTGTCACCTGACCCGTAATATCATTAATCATAATAGCTCCTGTGCCTACAAAAACTAAAATAAATGAACCTATTAACTCTGCCCAATACCTCTTCATAAAATACTTTGTAATTTTTCTGTTAATACCTTTGGGCTATGGCAAGGTTTTCCTGTCTTCATATCTACAAAAACTAGAGTTGTCTCTGCGGTATTCAATAAATCTCCATAAGAATTGAAAGTTTTATAACTAAACATAATCTTTAATGTAGGAATCTGAACAATAGTAGTTTCAATTGTTAATTCATCATCATAAAATGCGGGTTTCTTATAATCTATGTTATAATTTACTACTGGTAAAGAGTATCCAGTCTCCTCTAATTTTTTGTAGGAAAATCCCAAACTTCTTAACAACTCCACCCTTCCCACTTCAAAATATTGAGCATACACCCCATAATAAGCATATTTCATCTGATCTGTCTCCGCATACCTTACCCTTAATTTTATTTTGTGTGTATACATAAAATATTTTCAACAAAAATAAATAAATATATTTTAGATAATAAAATTATTCTTAAAATTGTATTCATTATGAAAATCAAACTAAAAATTATATATATAACTGTAGTTTTACTATCTTCTTGCAGTACTCAATTAGTTATTGATCATAATCAAAATGAAATAATTCCTGTAATTTCAACCCCAGACTCTGCAATAACTGCAATGATCAATCCTTATAAGATAGGAATTGATTCTGTAATGAATGAGGTAATATGTATTTCGGAGAGAGAAATGACCAAAGGAAGACCTGAAAGTTTACTAGGTAATTTTGTAACTGATTTATGTTTAGAAGAGTTTTCCGATAAAGCAAATATTTGTATAATGAATAATGGTGGATTACGATTCCCTCTACCTAAAGGAGAGATAACTATTGGAGATATATATAAACTGATGCCGTTTGAAAATGAACTTGTAGTTTTAGAATTAAATGGATTAGAACTTTTCAGCTTAATAGAATATATCTATTCACGAAAAGGAGAGCCTTTCTCAGGAATTAAGATATACTCAATGGATTCTTGTATGATACTATCTAATAGAAACATTCTATATCGGAATGAAAACAAGATTTTGATGAGTGAACCAGTGATTGCAAGTAGTTGTGGAGAAGAAGAAGAAGTTTATGTAGTTAGTAAAATTGATAAAACCTATAAGATAAGAATATTAACCTCAGATTATTTAGCTTATGGTGGAGACAAGATGTCGTTTTTTAAAGGAAAGACCCAACAGAAGCTTGAAATAAAGTTAAGGGATGTTATCATTAATTATTGTAAAACAAAAGGATTTATAAATTCATCTCTTGACGAAAGGTTTACTTATAAAACAAAAAACAATGAGTAACAGAAGAGATTTTATAAAAAGAGTTGGTTTAGGAGCAACCGCTTTAAGTGTATTACCCACAAATGTATTTTCGGAATCTTCAGAAATGAAGCAATTAACTATTTTACACACCAATGACACTCACTCTCATATACATCCATTTACAAGTGGAAGAAACAAAGGATTTGGTGGAATGGCACAAAGAGCCAGTATTATAAAAAAAGTTAGAGAAGAAGGAAATCAAGTATTACTTTTAGACGCTGGTGACATATTTCAAGGCACACCATATTTCAATATTTATGGAGGTGAATTAGAGTTTAAATTAATGAGTGAAATGGGATATGATGCATCAACTATTGGAAACCACGATTTTGACAATGGAATAGATGGATTAGTCAAACAATTACCTCACGCAAATTTTCCATTTATTGTATCAAATTACGACTTTTCCGACACAGAAATCGAGGGTAAATATCTAAAGTATAAAGTCTTTAATAAAGGTGGAATAAAAGTTGGAGTCTTTGGTATTGGCATAGAACTTAAAGGTTTGGTTCCTAAAAAATTGTATAGAAACACTTTATACCAAGATCCAATTATACAAAGTAATCATTACGCAAGATATCTAAAAGAATCACTAGGTTGTGATTTGGTAATATGTCTTTCTCACCTAGGATTTAAATACAAAACAAAAAAGATGTCAGACAAGATACTTGCTTCACAATCAAAACATATCGATTTAATTATAGGTGGACACACTCATACTTTTTTAAACAAGCCTGTTTTTGTTAAAAATTTACACCAAAAAGAGGTTCAAATTGCACAAGTTGGATGGGCCGGCATCAATATTGGACGAATAGACTATTTTTTCAATCAAAAAATGTGTGTAAAAAAAGTTGAAGGAAGCTCTATTTTCATAAAAAAACAATAATTTTTTAAATATTTTTTTATGTTAATTTATATATTTAAAAAAGTACTTAATCTAGCAATATTTTAGCTGTAAAAAAAAAATAAAAGTCAAGCGATATTTTTTTCTTTTTTTAACTTTTGTGTGTTATCATTTTATTAATATTGTAACCTAATTAAAGTATTTTACTTTTAATTGAAGACTTAAATTATTAACAAAACCACTAAAAAAAGGAGAGCCACAATATGAGCAAGTTAACATGTCAAGAAGTATGGAGTAAATGTTTAAATGTAATAAAAGACAATGTTAGTCCTCAAAATTTCAAAACGTGGTTCGAACCTATAGTTCCAATAGAAGTTAAAGAAAAAACTCTTACCATACAAGTTCCCTCCTCTTTCTTTTTTGAGTATTTAGAAGAACATTATATCACACTTATAAGAAAGACCATTAAAAGGTTTTTAGGAAAAGATGGTAAATTAGATTACAACATTGTGGTTGAAGGAAATCAGAACATAAATCCTTACATTACAAATCTACCTTCTAATCAGCAAGGTGCTGTTAAAAACAATCCTATAAGTATGCCTATTGGATCTAACACCCCTTCAATAAGAAACCCATTCATCATTCCTGGATTACAAAAAATAAATATAAACCCACAGCTAAATCCTTCATATACATTTGATGCATTTGTAGAAGGAGAGTGTAATAGACTAGCAAGATCTGCTGGTTATGCTGTAGCACAAAAACCAGGAGGAACCTCTTTCAATCCCTTATTAATTTATGGATCTGGAGGATTAGGAAAAACACATTTAGCAAATGCTATAGGACTAGAAACTAAAAAACTATTTCCAGATAAAACTGTACTTTATGTTTCTGCTGACAAGTTTCAAACTCAGTTTGTAGATTCTATCATGGATGGCAAGAAAAATGATTTTATGCACTTTTACCAATCTATTGATGTTTTAATAATAGATGACGTTCAGTTTTTATGTGGAAAAGAAAAGACACAAGATGTTTTCTTTCATATCTTTAATCACCTTCATCAGAATGGTAAACAAATTATTCTTACCTCTGACAAGGCTCCTGTTGATATTGTAGGTATGGAGCAAAGACTATTATCTAGATTTAAATGGGGACTTGCTGCAGATTTACAATCTCCTGAATTAGAAACTCGATTAGCTATACTTAAAAAGAAAATTAAAAATGACGGAATTGAAATTCCTTATGAGGTAATAGAATATATAGCATACTCTATAACAACAAATGTAAGAGAATTAGAAGGGTCATTGATTTCGTTACTAGCGCAAGCTTCACTAAACAGGAAAGAGATTACAATAGATTTAGCTAAAAACATGTTGGATAAATTTGTAAAGAATACAGCAAGA
>MDSW01143978.1_pt1 | contig 17658 bp, 17 predicted proteins | sample 811171 | NCBI WGS metagenome assembly MDSW01 (sample SAMN05326641, study PRJNA326480) | marine metagenome | isolation source: seawater | place: Atlantic Ocean: North West | collected 2012
CCGGATCAGTTGACTCAGATAGTTGTTTTATTGCTAAGTATGCCCGTTCGTCATTTATCCTAATTAGCGGTTCGATAATATTCCAGCGTGAGCACCCAGCGTACCGGTCCGATGAGTGACTAACGTGGACTGCCCAGTCTAGGGCGCGTTCCTTCACGTCGTAGTGAGAAAAGAGCCTGTAATTTAAATCCCAGACCTTGGCATTTTGGTAGTAAGTTGGCTCCCAGTTGATTACAAGTGGAACATCCGAATGGTTTTGTGAATCTAGTGCTATGAGCCAGAGTGAGTGAGCGAGTACTAAAGGCGTCGTTCTGTATTCACCTTTGACGCACCACGTATTAGCGTAAGCGTCACCCAGCGCCGATTGAATTCGTCGATCGACGTCTAGTCCTGCTCCGACAAGCAGTCTTGTTATGAGGATATGCGCTAGTAGTCTAGCCTCATCAGGTGAGCGAGTAGATTCTCCACTGGGTAAAACTATGTTTTGATCGTCTTCATCTGTAAAACCGCTAAACGTATTGTTAAGCCCTTGCGCGATTCCGAAGGCATTTTTTTTACCTAGTAAGCTCAGCAGGTAGTCGAGCACAGATATATCACTGATCACTTGGCCATCACGAATTGATGGCCAAGTGTCAAAGACTTTTTCTATTATGGTTTTAGTTTGTTCTTGCATCAGTTCAACCTATGTTAATACTTAAGGTCAGTACAATACTTATCTGTCGGGGGGAGACGTCACATGCGATCACTTGTACTCATTTTTGTGTGCGCTTCGTTGGTCAGTTGCAGTAACTCGCTGAGCCAGCAAGACAAATCACATCAACCGGTCGAGCCGTCCGTCATTTCTGCTCAAGTAATGGAAAAATCAATGCCTAACACAAATTTCTATGTTGAGTTTGTGAGAGACAAGAATACCTTGTCGAAGTTATACGTAGAGATTCCGTTGCCTCGTGAATATTCAATCGGTTTTTCCGGACGAAATGCGATTGGTGATCAAGGTATGTTATTCCTTTACCCGAATGGGCAAACTGGACCGTTTTGGATGAAGAATACTCACTTCAATCTAGATATCGCCTGGATTGATAGTAATAATAAGATTATGGGTATAGATACCATGTTAGCTGACACAGAGAAATATCACTATCCACCCCGCAGGTACTTTGCGGCTTTGGAAGTTCCAGAGGGATGGTACATTAGAAACGGAATTCAAATTGGTGACACTGTCAATTTCTACTATGATCCTGAGGATGTGGGTTTGAAGCAGTAATTAGGACTTTTACTGACGATCACCGGATGTGTCAGGACCTAAATGTGACGATACAAAGATTAGGAGAGTAATTTGTCTGACATGACGATAGTAGCGAAATTGCTCGATGATTTTGGTGATAATTGGCACTGGGTGGTCCTTCACGATGTGGAACCTCGAGATGAGACTCATTTTTGGGCGTCATATATAGACACCATTTGTGGCGTAATGCTTGATGAAGGCGGGTCTGTGGCAGAGCTAGTCGACACAGGTGCACCAGACGAGCCAGATTGCAGTATGTGTTTGTCTGGCGGAGCGGGACTTAGTGCCAGCGTTTTACGGGAAGCTGAAAAGATTCTCGAGGTCGCTATTCCTAGTAATTCCTAGACGCGATTTTTGACTCTCTCGGAAGAATTTTGGCAATGAATAATTTATGTTTGAGCGAGCTCTCGGATAGCAGCGAGTACTTTTAGTAATTCTTCGTCTTCGGGGCCAGCCTCATCGGGGATGTGATATCCGACGAATGCATCGACTACAGACTTGTGATCATCGATCACAAAGTCGGGCATTACGTTGACGCCAAGTGGTTCAAGTTTTGCATGATGATCTTCAAGCGGTTTAATGAAGTAATCCTCTACTAATTCGTCTAATTCATGTCGCCGCATGTCCCACCTACGAATGCCCACACCCGACCAAATATAAATCGTATGTCCTTCATGAATGAGAGTTTCAAACACTTCACGCGTGTGATTCCGAAGTTTCCCATTCCACATAATTAGAGTGTTATCGACATCGAAAAACACATTGAGTGATTTATAGGTGTGTTCAGGGGTGGTGTTACTAGAGGTCATATTTGCAGTCCTATCATATTGTTTCAAGAAAATTGTCCACCAGTTCATTGAATAGTGCTGGATTTTCGAAATATACGGAATGACCTAAATCGTCTAATTCGAGGTAAGTGGCGCCATCAATGATATTTGCGAACGCTTCGATTAGAGGAGCGGGGATAACTACATCTTCTCTACCCACCAGCGCTAGTGTGGGGACCGAAAGATTTTTCACATCTGCGAGCGTCGGCGTATCAGCTGTAACAGATGTAATATTTGGATTTCTTGGTGGATTGAGGTTTGCAATTTGCTGGTAGAGGAATGCTGATTGAGGATGCTCGCCCTTAAATTTATTTCCAATCGCTCGTTCTTCTAGAGCAAGCGGAGCAGCTGACTTTTTCAATGATTCAGCAAGATTTTTTTGCTCGGGCCAATCGAAGAATCCCCACGTTCCACCCATTACAAGGCCCCATACTTTTTCTGGATATTTTATTGAAAGACCTAGTCCAGTTCGTCCACCCATCGATTGGCATATGAGACCCACGTTTTTTAGCCCAAGTTCGTCAAGTAACAGTTTTAAGTCTTCGACGAATCGAGATCCACCCTCTTGAGTTTTGTCTTCTGACCAACAAAATCCTCTGTGATCAATAGTGATGCAGCGGTATTTTTTGGAGAAATATGGGATTTGCTGCCACCAAGAGATATGATTTCCTGCGGCTCCATGAAGGAATATAAGAGTAGCGGCATTCTCGGGTCCCGAGTGATCTTCATAATAAAGATTACATCCACCCACGTCTAAATAAGTCATAGTATTCCTTCGAGTTAGCAGCTCTGAGTTGACAGGTTATCGGCTAATGCGGTTGGTGTCTAAGAGCTAAGATTCATACTTATCTCAGTTCATGGGTCTCCAACCAAGTTGATGAGCCAAATTTTCTTGTTGGTCGGCAGGGAGTTTGAGATATAGCGCGTCACTTTCAACTAGGAGTTCGTTTGTGCCGGATCTGATCTCTGCGTGTACATCGATTCTTCGACCGGTCTGCTTATTAACTGTTGCGGATATAAGTAAGATATCGTCCATAGTGACCCGCGACCTGTACTTAATCTCTAATTTAGCAGTAACTCCAAGGGCACCTATTTGAGACCATAAGGCCCATGCCATGGCTTCATCGATTAACGACGCAAGAACTCCCCCATGCACGGTACTAGGAAATCCTTGATCTTGACGCCGCGGCTTATACAGTGACTGAACCGAACCGTCCTCGAGTCGGCTAAATTTCATTCCCAGACCCGCATCATTATGAATTCCACACGCGAAGCAAACTTGTTCATAGAAACTATCCGGGAATTGGCTAGTGTTCGAAGTTTTTGAGTCCATCAGAATCCTTCGGTTGAGATCGAAAGTTACAAATCTAGATCTTCATGATAGGTCTAAGCGATGAAGTGACATAATCTTATTTAGATTGACGACCGAAGAGTATTATTGGAGTTAGATTAATGCCCCAAAATCCGGAGACTAGTAAACCGATTCTTGGCGGACAGGCCGTGGTCGAAGGAATTATGATTCGTGGTGCACGTAGCGTTACGATCGCGGTGAAGAATCCTAACGACTCGATATTAGTTAAGAGCGAAGAGTTAAATAATTTCTTTGCTGGTCGCTTGCGATCTATTCCGTTAATACGTGGAGTAATTGTGCTAGCGGAAACTCTGGTGCTTGGCCTTCGTGCCTTGACTTGGTCTTCAGCGGTGGCAATTGGCGATATTGAACAGGAAGATCAAGAAGCCGGGCTAACTATTCTTGATTGGGTGATTTTTGCTTTAGCTTTTGGAACCGGCCTTGCTGTTTTTTTTGCCGGTCCAGTTGTTGCAACTAGTTGGCTAGAGAATTTTTTTGCGGACTGGGTTGCAGTGCTATGTGAGGGAGTGCTTCGCATTCTTTTTTTGCTAGTTTATATTTGGTTGATTGGTCATATATCCGATGTTGAACGAATGTTTCAGTTTCACGGTGCGGAGCATATGGCGATAGCTGCAGCAGAGACACGCACGCCACTCACAAATGAGAATGTGCGAAATTTTTCTAGGTTACATCCCAGATGCGGGACCTCCTTTTTATTGACTGTTGCATTGGTGTCAGTAGTGGTATTTGCATTTGCTGGCAGCGATCCTCTTTGGTGGCGGATGCTATCTCGATTACTTTTAATTCCAGCAGTGGCGGGTGTCGCGTACGAGGGGATACGACTAGCCGATAAGTTTCAGGGCTTTTTCTTGGTCAAATTAATTTCTAGTGGCAATCTTAATTTGCAAAAGTTGACGACCAGAGTTCCTGATGATGAGCACATCGACCTAGCAATAGTCGCTGTATCGAGGGCTCAAGCTTTTGAGGACACGATTAGCGATTCTCGGTAGATACTTGTGAAATACTTGACAAGCATGGCAATAAACCCAAGTTACCGCTACGATTTGCACGGATCACATTAAATTACTGATAAGGAATATTGATGACTTCATTAACTGTTACCGACACAATTATAAATCAAGCTCGCTCGGAGGGCCGTTCACTGTTGTCTGAAGTTGAATCTAAGAATTTGCTGGTTGCGGAGGGGATTTCAGTCACTGACGCGCAGTTGGCAAAAGATGTGGATGAGGCTACTTCAGTAGCTGAATCCTTGGGATATCCGGTGGTCATGAAAATAATTTCACCTGATATTGCTCATAAATCTGATGTGGGTGGTGTAGTCGTAGGTCTAGCTGACTCGAACGAATTAAAATCCGCCTATGAAGAAATGATGACAAAAGTTACTTCTGTTGCCTCCACTGCGAGAATTGATGGCGTGTCGGTGCAAAGCATGGCAGAGCCTGGAATTGAGGTAATAGTCGGTGCGACTACGGACCCTCAGTTCGGACCAGTTATGATGTTTGGCCTTGGTGGTGTTTTTGTAGAGGTACTGAAAGATGTTTCATTTAGGATTGTTCCTCTTGAGCCTCGGGATGCAAAACAGATGGTTCGTGAAATCGATGCATTGCCAATTTTAGAGGGAGTCAGGGGACAAGAGGGAGCAGATTTACAGGCATTAGAGGCGCTTCTTCTTTCTGTTTCTGAATTGATTGAGCGGCGGCCAGAGATTGCGGAGCTGGACTTGAACCCTGTATTTGCTTATTCGAATGGTGCAATTGCAGTGGACGCGAGGATAGTACTTGATTCACAAGATGGCGTTTAGGAGAAATATTATGGCGGTTGATCGAGATCGACTAGAGAGAGCACTCAATCCAAAAAGTGTTGTAGTGGTAGGCGACAAAGGCCCGGGATATATGTGGCTTTCGAACATGTCCGAATATACGGGTGAACTCTATTCCGTACAGGTAGATCCAAATGAAATCCCCGGGATTGAAGAGAAAAATATTCCGAATTTCAGTTCAGTCACTGAGGTTCCAGGAGAAGTAGATTTGGTGGTATGTGCTGTTCCTAGGCAGATTGCTCCAATAATCATCGGACAGGCTATTGAGAAGCAAGTCGGGGGTGTGTCGATGTTTACATCTGGATTTGCGGAAACAGGTGAACCCGATGCAATTGAGCTGCAGAAGAAAATTGTAGATGCTTGTGTTGAGTCAGGAATGCCACTTGTCGGTCCCAACTGTATGGGGATTTATAACCGAGAGCTGGGTGTCAAATTTAGCAATCAGCAGGAGCAAGGTCTGGGGTCTGACCTTGGTGTTATATCTCAAAGTGGAACACACGGCATCGGTATTTCACTTGGATCACAACGGTTAGGTATGAAAGTTGGACGGACTATATCCATAGGGAATGCCGTCGTTTGTAATGAAAGTGACTATATTGAGTACTTGATAGACGACGAAAAATCTCCGATCGTTGCAATGTATCTAGAGGGTGTGAAAGATGGCCCGCGTTTTTTCGCGGGATTAAAAAAATTGGCCCAGAAGAAGCCTGTAGTGATCTGGCGGGGTGGGGGCACTGATGCTGGCGCTAGAGCAGCACATTCGCACACCGCATCTCTCGCGACAGATACGGCTGTTTGGGATGGAATGATCAGGCAATCTGGAGCTATTCCCACGGAGTCATTGGAAGATACGCTCGACGTGTTGGCAGCCCTAGTGCATGCTCCTGCTTGCGCTGGTCTGGGTGCCGCTCTCGTAGCCATGACCGGAGGCCAATCGGTTGCAATTACAGATCAATTCCAGCGTGCGGGTTTTGATGTACCAGAACTTTCTCAGAAGTCATATGAAACGCTGGGCGAATTTTTTGTAACAATCGGTGGTTCATATAGAAATCCCTTTGATGCTGCTAGCACTATTCGAAGTGAGACTGAGAATTTAGAAAAAATTCTTGAGGTTCTCGCTGAGGATTCTAATATTGATGGTGGGGTTGCCATAGAACTAACAACGGCCGGATTTGATAAGGAGCCTGAACGACTTGCCGCTCAGCTTGATTTGTTAGCGCAATATCGCACCAAGACAGATCAACCGGTTGTAGCTATGATGCCTGAAGGCGGGGCAGTTAGTGGTCAGGCTGAGGTTGTTCTGGCTGCTCGTACTAAGGTGTCTGAGTCAGGATTCCCGGTATATCCTTCGTTTAGAAGAGGTGCGCAGGCGTTGGCCCGTGTTCAAGCTTATTGGTCGTGGCGACATTCTCTATAGAAGATTATGGAATCCTGAAACTAGTGATGTTTTGTCTATGACAGCATGTCACCGATTTTGAGAACATCACCAGCTTCAACTTTTTTTTCACCTAGTTGTTGTACTCTCGAAATTTTGACCGTGCCCCCGATAGTGGATACCACAGCGGCACCCTCGATAACATCAACTATTTTGCCTGGTTCGTCGTTCACGCCCCCGCCAGGGTTGTATGAACTTCCAAAAAGCTTTAAGTTGCTGCCATTGAGTTGAGCACTTGCACCAGGTTGTGGGTCACACCCACGAATTGTGTCGTGGATTATCTGACCGTGGGCTGAGAAATTTAATACTCCGTGGCTCTCTTCACACGGGCCTTCATAGGTTGCTAGCGACTCGTCTTGTTCAATACGCTCAGCTTTTCCATTTCGAACAAGACCGACTGCTTCGGTTAGCGCTTCAACGCCCATTGGATATAATTCATTGAAATAAATGCTGCCTACTGTGTCATTCTCTCCTATATTTGCTTTTTTCTGCAGAATTATTGGCCCAGTATCAATACCCTCATCTACCCAAAAAATGGTAAGACCGGTTTCTTGTCGTCCTGCAAGAATTGCCCAGTTCATCGCGGCTCGGCCCCTATGAAGTGGTAGTAGGCTTGGGTGGTATTGAATTGCGCCATGAGTTGCTGCATCCAAGACATTTTGTCGAACAATATCAGTAACAAACGCGAACACTAAAAGATCTGGTTTCCAACTCAAGTACTCTGCAAAGCCTTCGTCTTTTCGTAGTTGTCGCGTGAACACGTTGGGTATATTTTTCTCTCTAGCTGCCTCGGCAAGTGGGTCAGTGCGTCCCTCGCGAGGCTTAGGGGTTGATATACCTACCACTTCTTCACCAGCTGCAACTAGCGAATCAAATACATCTTTTCCAAAAGCCTGCTGTCCGAATACTACAATACGCATAATGTGTGTTCTCCAATTCTGAATGAAATTCCTTGTGGTGCCGCCGAGCCGCTTATTTTTGTTAATAAAAATGGAACTCGCCCATCATACTTCATGAAAAGGCGGATGGGAGGCCAGAGAGGGATTCTATTGCTCGTATTGCTCGCTGTAGCCCACTTCTGTGGACTTCGGCCATCCTTCCGGGTGGGCTGCCAACGATTCCAATTACAAAGACTGCAAATGTTAGAAACACTGACGATGCATAATCTTCGACGATGTCTTGATATGAATACCCAGGCGCCCCTAGTTGTTGCAGTTCTGCGTTATAAAAGGAGAGTAGGCTTGCTAATTCCGCCTGATCAAGTTCCTCAGCCATGCTAAGAGTGAGAAAATATGCAACGTCATAAATTCCTCGAGCTTTCGCGGTAAATTGCCAATCGATAGCCGTAATCTCACCAGTAGTAGAAAAAAATAGATTATCTAATCGAAAGTCGCCGTGAATTATAGAGACTGGTCGAGTTGACAACGATTGTAATAAATCAGGATATGTGTCAACCGCTCGGTTAATAAGTTGAGCAGTCTGTTGAGATACATCGACGGATTGCTCATAGAGCTCCCAAGCTGCTCTAAAGGCATTTTGCACAGGTTTCGCATTGTGAAGACCAACAGTCGTGTATGGGAGCCACGAATTCTGATTCTCGTCGGAATAATCCCAGTAGGCCGCATGTAACGAGGCGAGCGCACCAAGCACATGTTTAGCTTCGGCATACGAGCATCCTTTTAGCTGGTCACCTTGATTCTCTGGATCAAGCGATTCGAGTAATAGTAGGTGTTCCGTACCGTCTTCAGTCTCTTGATACTCCGCATAATAAGATTCAGGTAAAACCAAGGAGCTATTTTTTGCGATGTTAGGTGCGAAAAGCTTGTAAAAATTGACTTCTCGCTGGAACCATTTTTGAAAGTTGGCCACATTAGACCCTACGCGCGGCGTATTTTTTGCAATTATCTTGTCGGGCCCAATTCCATCTTCATACCCCATATTCAAGAACACGACATCGCTGTTTGCGCCAGTCATGTCGCCGATCTCTTCGATTTTTATTTGGCGGACAGTTGTTAATCTGTCGATCAGTCCATGTTTTCGCAGGAGATCAGTCGCCCATCTGGGTGTTAACTCCTCAACGTGAATTGGCATATTTTTATGATCCATAAAATCACTTTTTAGTACGATTATTTCGTCCGTAATGGGGGAACACGGTTATAGTAGTTTGGTGCATGACGACCTTGCATAGTCACGCTCGAAAAAAATAGTAAATGAGGGATTAACTTAATTGACATCTACATCTAGCTTTGCATTCGATTTGCCTGTTACTCGGCATACTTTGCCCAATGGTCTGCGCGTTTTGCTCCATCATGATAAGTCTTCTCCAATCGTGTGTGTATCAGTTTATTATCATGTAGGAATGAGATCTGAACCGAAAGGTCGGACCGGATTTGCGCATCTTTTTGAACACCTTATGTTTCAAGGTTCGGCTCAGATGGAAAAAATGGAACTTGTAGGTCAGGTACAGTCGGTCGGGGGAACGCTCAACGGCTCTACTCGTTTTGACTTCACCAATTATTGGGAGGTAGTGCCGTCTCATGCGCTTGACTTAGCTTTATGGATGGAGGCCGATCGTATGCGCGGTCCTGACATAAGTGAAGTGGAACTAGAGAATCAACGTGATGTGGTGAAAAATGAGATTCGAGTAAATGTCTTAAATCGGCCGTATGGAACTTTTCCATGGTTAGACGTGCAGGAGCATGCCTTCGATAATTGGCAGAATTCGCACAACGGGTATGGTGACATGGTTGATTTGGATTCAGCAACACTCGAGGATGCTCAGGATTTTTTTGATCGTTACTATTCGCCGAAGAACGCTGTTCTGTGTGTTGCTGGTGATTTTGAAGAAGCTGCAGCTCTAAAATCAATTGATACCTATTTTTCGGATATTCCAGCTATGAATCCACCTGAAAGGCCTGACATCGCTGAAGAGCGCCAAGTGTCAGAGAGAGTACATTCGAAGGTTGATCCCTTAGCCTCTCGCCCAGCTTTGGCACTCGCCTATCGGACTCCTGAGAGAGGTTCCAAAGACTATTATGCTCTTGGACTCTTGAACGGTATTTTGACAGTAGGGGATGATTCGCTGTTGCGAAAAGAGCTAGTGCGCAAAAAAGGATTTACGAGTTCCGTTTCTGGGTCGATGAATTTTTTGGGTCATATGCACAATGCCGAGACACCTTTGCTCCTCACTATTTCTCTCATCCATGATGACAAAGTTGATCCTGATTCAATAATTATGGAGATTGATCAAATTATTAATTCGATCTCCAGTTCACCGATTAATGAGGACTTGCTGATTCGTGCTAAGACTAAAATACGGTCGGGTCTTTACGGGCTGCTGTCTGGTTCTGGCTATCCTAGATTTGGCGTATCCGATCTTTTGTGTTCGTTTGAGTTGCTTGAAGGAGACGCTTCGTTAGCGAGTAGCATCCCCGAAAGGTTCGAAGCGATTGAGATTGATGATCTCAGACGGGTGGCTGAAGAGTATTTGGTTCCGTCAAATCGGACGGTGATTAAACTTGTGGCGGGTGCGAAATGACAAACGATATGACCTTACCCCCTAAGCCTACGTTAGGACCAATTAGATCTTTCACGCCGAATGCTAGGCAGCGTTTTTCACTGGATAATGGCATGCAGGTTTCGATGTTTGGGCTTGGAAGCGCACCACTGGTTTATTTGCGTTTAGTTATACAAACACAACCGAGTGCTGATGCTCGTCTGTCTTGGATTGAGAAGTATGTCGCTGAATACATGGGAGAGGGCACCACTGATCTAGACGCAGATTTATTTGCCGAAGCTTTTGCTGCCATCGGTGGTCAGCTACATATTTCTGCGGATGACACTTCGACAAATTTCTCGGCTACTGTACCTTCTGAATTCATGACTGAAGCATTAAAGTTGGTTGCAATGGCTGTACTACGACCTGAGTTTCCTGTAACCGAGGCTGAGCGACTTCAGTCCAACTTGCTGAGAGAATTGGATCTATCAAAAGACCAACCACAAGTTAATGCGGCTGAAGGATTTCGAAAAGCTTTATATGGATTAAACCACCCGTTTGGTCGATTGTTGCCAAGCAGAGATAATTTATTGCAGTTTAACGCAGAGATTGCGGCAGGCTACTCCAAAATGCACCATGTGGCCAATAGTGCGCATCTGTATATAAGTGGGCAATTTGACGAGAGCTTAGTTAAAGGAGCGGTTGAGGATACTTTTGGAAACTGGATACAGGGCGATTCATTCAATAACACTCTGCCCGCAGCAAGCTCATCCCATCAGACAGTTCTATTTGATCGCCCGCAAGCAGAGCAGTCAACCATCTATTGGGGTTTACCCATATCACATCCTGGTGAGACGAGCTGGATTGGCCTAGAAGTCCTAAATGCACTTCTGGGAGGATCTTTTCACTCGCGGATAACCCTTAATATTCGTGAGGACAAGGGCTATACCTATTCTCCACGTTCGATGATGACAGCGCGATCTAAGGATGGAATTTGGTTGCAAGTGGCAGATGTAACTACTGATGTAACCGCACTTGCGCTGGGTGAAATTTTTAAGGAGATTATGTCCATTCGAGAAACTTTGGTGACTGGTGACGAGCTTGATGCGATTAAGCAGTACATGGTTGGTTCTTTTGTGCGTGAAATGTCGGAGCCCGGCTCACGAATGGGACATTTCATGTTCTCAGATAGGCATAATTTGTCTGATTCTGAGGATTCGTTGTACATTGACCGCGTTCAGGCCATTACTCCGGAGGATTTACGGACACTCGCCGAGCAATTTATCGATCCCGCAAGGATGACACTTTCTATTGTTGGAGATGCTGAAAAGATTACAGATGAACTTGAAGAATTACAGATCTTGGCTCCTATAGAGATAGGTGTGTAGCTGATAGAGAGCTAAGGAGTTTTATATTAGTTCGAGTCAGACCAAGACTTTTTTTGAGTTGTGGAGATTGCTGTTCTGGCCCGTCTATGGACCAACCTTTTTAATTTCAGCGGGGCAAGGGGCAGTTCTTCCAATTATTCCCCTCGTGGCGAGAGATCTTGAAGCATCTTTAGCCTTAGCAGGTGTGATTGCTGCGTTCAGAGGATTTGGGAATAATATATTTGATATTCCGGCAGGTATGATCGCTGGCCGATTTGGCGAGAAACTCTCGATGATTTTTGCGGGAATTATTCTTCTAATATCTGCACTTTTTGCGATTGTGGCCATGCAGCTAGTAGAATTTTCGGTGGTGTGGGCACTTGTTTGTTTTTCTTGCACTATTTTTACGCTCGGAGCTGCCTCATCGCTGTGGCAGGTTGCAAGATTGATTTTTGTCACTCAGGTGTGTCCGGAAAATCAACGTGGACGCGGAATTTCACTGGTAGGTGGATTTACTAGAGCTGGAAGATTTGTAGGCCCTCTGCTTGCGGCGATTTTTTACGGGTTTTACGGTCTGGAGTCGGCCTTCCTGATTTTCGCGATATTTATTTTTCTCTCATTGATATTGGTTGTCAGATATGTCCGAAATACCGGTACTGCGGATGAGAGCGAATCGAGTTCGATAGCAGAAGTAGTGACCGTTCTAAAGAATTATCGGACAGTTTTTGGACGTGTTGGTATTGCCGTAGTTTTGTTAGCTGTCGCACGACACTCTAGAGATATTTTTTGGCCACTATGGGGCAGTGAAATTGGCCTAAGTGCTCAGGAAATCTCAGTAATTATGGGTTTAGCTTATGCGGTCGACACTGTTCCTTTCTATTTTGCCGGAATTGTAATGGATAAGTTTGGTCGTAAGGCGGCGGCTGTGCCTTGTTTATTGATTCTTTCCTTCACAGCTTTTGGTTTAGTTTTTACCGATACATTTTTGGGAATGTTAATTATTTGTCTAATTAGTGGATTTGGTAATGGGTTGGGTAGTGGGATTGTGATGACAATCGGTGCGGACTTATCTCCAATTCGCGGACGTGGAGAATTTCTTGGTGCCTGGAGATTAATTGCTGATACTGGTCAAAGTGGTGGACAGCTAATGCTTGGTCCGATAGCTGCATTGACTTCGTTGGGGATAGCGATTGGAGGTGTCGGTGTCTTGGGATTGTGTGGTGTCATTGCTTTTATATTTATTGCACCTGACCCCCAAGTATTTCATAAATTAAAATCTCACGAGTGATTTATTTGATTGGCAAATTAAAGAAATCCTGATCGCCATCTACAACTTTCCACATATACCAAGCGCCGGCCGAGCAGTACGGATGCCAGTTGGCACCGATTTCAGTTGCTTTTTTTGGTGTGACTGTCTCGTTTATTCGGTAGGCAATTTGCATACCGTTTCTTACTCCAAGATCCCCTATGGGTAGAATGTTCGGGCGCCGCAGCTGTGACATTAAAAACATATGAGCCGACCATTCGCCTAGTCCGTGAACATTAGTGATTTTCTCTATCACCTCTTCGTCAGAGAGTGTTTGTAGGATTTGAAAGTCTATTTGTCGTCCAGAGACATGTTCTGCAAGGCTTCGTAGATAAGATATTTTTTGACGAGAAATGCCAGCGTCTCGAAATACTGAATCAGAGCTTTTTAGTACTTGATCAGGCGTAGGGTAGCCCGATTTCATAGTTTTTTTGTAAGAGTTCAGCCAGCGCGTCTGAATAGCTTGTGCTGCCGAACCTGCGAGCTGTTGAAAAAGGATTGTTCGACACAGACTCGACCAGCCATCATGTATAGGAGGCTTTGGGAGATATTGTCCATATTCTGTAATCAGCACACGGAGGACAGGATCTACCTCACTTAAGTATGATGCTGCTTTTTTTGCCCATCTGACCCGTGGGTATCCAAGATTAGTCATATCATTAATATTATCCGCTTTGCGGACTGTTGAAAGCGGAATCAAGGATCTAATAATGCAAACAAATTTTTTAAACTCTATGAAAGATGTATCGAGACTTTCGTTGGGTGGTGGTGGGATTGGCCAGGTTTGGGGACCGACTACTCGAGAGGAGGCAGTAGGGGTACTTACAGCTGCGGTGGATGAGGGGATCACACTGATTGATCTTGCTCCCTCATATGGAAATGGTGAGGCAGAAAACGTCTTCGGTGAAGCATTTAATGGCCGACTTCCACATAATCTATATGTGACTACCAAGTGTAGACTCGGCGCACCTGCTCCTGATGAGGTTTTTTCGACTCTGTATAGAAGTCTTGAAGAGTCGCTTATGAGGATGCGGGTATCGAAGGTAGACTTAATGATTCTCCATGGGATGATTGTGCCGGATGCCGTGCGTGGAGTGGAAACGGATTTCGATTCCGGTACCCCGCTTTCTTTGTACCGAAGTCACGTACGTGGTGCTTTTCAAAAACTTAGGGAAGAAGGGCTCATCGGGGCTTGGGGTATTACTGGGATAGGCGTTCCATCCGCACTTCTTGAAGTTATCAACGATGTAAAAAGCGGTGAGGAACCTGCACCCTCGGTTATACAGGTAATTGCAAACTTATTAGATTCTCCTGGTAGTCTGAAGCGTTATAAAGAGCCTGCAGTTCCGCGAAAATTGATAGGTGCAGCAAAAATTGCGGGTATGGGAACTATGGGGATTCGTGCAGTACAGGCTGGAGCTCTGACGGCTAAAATCGACCGTGATCTAGCGGGGGATCATCCCGATCTTATTGACTTTCAAAGGGCAACCGTGTTTAGAGAGATAGCTGAACGGGTAGGAGAATCCCCTGCACGTTTAGCTCATAGATATGCGTTAGCAATGCCAGGCGTTGACACGGTCGTGTTAGGCGTGAAAAATCGTCAGGAATTGACTGAGTGTATTGAAGCTGAGAGCGAAGGCCCCTTGAGCCTGCAGCTCTGTACTGAAATTGATATCGCGGTTAAGCGACTAGCTTGACCCATCAATTACTTGAGTCTCTCGCAAAAATTGCTGCGCCTATTAGTGGCGCATTCCCACCAAGGCTTGTTTGAAAAACAGGCAGATCATCTTTATATCGTGGTAAAGCGGTCTCCTTTGTTTTTTGTAGTAGTTCGGTCCACCAAGGTGATAATCCTTCGATAACCCCACCACCTAAAATTAGCGCTTCTGGATCAAAAAGTGCCAGCAAACTTGCAAGGCCAGATGAAAGATTATTGAGCACGTCTGAGATGATTTCACTGGCTAATGCATCGTGTTTTTTAGCGGCAGCTACCACGGTAGCTGCCGTAATTATTTGATCGCCTGTATTGAGGATACTATCCCGATGAGATGCGATTCTTTTTTGCGCTATATCTGCGATCGCTGATCCAGAGCTCGAGCCTTCTAGGCAGCCCTTGCAGCCGTTTTCACAAGATCTTCCGCCTCGGTCAATTATGATATGACCCGCTTCGCCGGCACCACTGTTGTGTCCGACGACGAGCTTTCCGTTTGCCATGAGCCCAGCACCGATACCAGTGCTAACGGTTAGATAAATTATGTTCAACTTATCTTTGTGATTACCAACTCGAGATTCTGCTAATACCGCCATTGCTCCATCATGAGCTGTAACTGTAGGAGATCCAATTTTACTTTGTAGATATTGACTAACTCCGAATCCTTCCCAATTCGGCAAATTAGGTGACAGGTCATATACACCGTCGTATATAGAAATCGGTCCGGCCGAAGCTACGCCTAACGGCGTTGTTTTGAGATCGACTTCTAGTCGTTTTGCAATACTGCTGATGTTCAGGGCCAGTTCGTTCATGGCGGACCGAAAGCCGCGATCTGGCCTTGTTTCAAACTTGATGCTGTCGAGTATAGAGACTGTGGAATCTGAGAGCGACAAAGCTGCCGCTCGGATTGATGTACCACCAATATCCGCGGCAAGTACTATTTGCTCCGTCGGGTTAGCCATCTTTTGAGTCATTCCAAAATGTTACACTTTTAATAGTTTCGGCAGGTTGCAACATTGTCAATTTTTCTAATTTCCTTCATGATACAGAAAGTTAAGGGCATACGTGCATTTGCGGGGCTAGGTATAACCCTTTTGGTCTTTTTGCCGGGCTGTTCCTTAACCGATGATTCTTCGATTGTGAACTACTCGAAAGTTGATTCGGTCAAAATGGAATCTGTCGGTCCGAATAGTAAGCAGCTCGAAATTTTATCTTTTACAAAAGAATTCTCGGGTGATGGTTATCCAGCCTTCTCATCTTCGGACGAACAGTATCGGGTAATTTTGGGAACTCCTGATCTTGCAATTGGAACCCAACGACTGTCATTTTTGATATATGGTCCAAGCGGACTGATGACTCTGCCACATCTCGACGTGATAATCACACCCCTCAAAGATTATGGGGAGACCAATTTTCTCCGAATGCAATATGTGTCTGATGATGCTGCAATTGAAATGGGTATTTACGTCGGTTCTCTCACGTTGAAGCAATCCGGAGATTATCTGATGCAAATTGTGTTGCCTTCTCATCACTCGTCTGGCGACCGTGAGATCGCCATCAGTCTGGTTGTTCAAGAAAAATCCGCAGCTATTTCTAAAAATATGAAAGCACCGTTGAGTAACAATTCGACATTGATTGATAAGCCGATTGCCGAACTGACGACAGGTCTTAATCCCAATCTTGGTTTATACCGGCAAACGGTGGCTAATGCGGTTAAGACGCATAGACCAACCGTGTTAATTTTTGCATCTCCTGGATTCTGCGTTAGTCCGATGTGTGGATCACAAGTCGATATAGTCTCTGATTTGTTTGAATATTATGGCGAGGAATTTGCCTTTATACATATTGAAACGTTCAACGACCCGCACAAGGTGAGAGAAGATCCGGATAGTGCAGTACGCAATCCAATTTTGGCTGAGTGGGGGATTATTAGCGATCAGGTAGTCTATATAATTAATCGAGACGGACTAATTTTCGAGCGTTTCGAAGGATTTAGTCCATATGTGGAACTCGAAGCATCCATGCAGGCACTAATTGCTAACTGATGGTGCTCGACCTTTGAGACCTATAGGCTGTATCCTTGTGTTTGTGTCGAGATAGCTCAGCTGGTAGAGCATTGCCCTGAAAAGGCAAGGGTCGGCGGTTCGAGCCCGCCTCTCGACACCATTTGATTTCGGAGAGCAAATAGTTTTTCTCTGAGGACTCATATGATCGATATCCGCGTTAGTTTTTTTATCTTGGTGGCAGCCGTGTTTGCTGCATCATGTAGTGACAATTCTGGAGTAATTACTACCGAGATTTCTAGTACGCAAACGGTAAACCATATGGGCTCTACCCCAGTAACTCCGCATTCCACGGCTGAACCGATTGTTACCGTGAGTGCAAGCGCAGGTGCGGCTGAGTCGAGTGCGACAACTGTGGTATTGGCCACACAATCGGCCACTTCAGCAGCAACAATGATTCCGGATAATAATGTAGATAGCCCAACTGTCGGGCCTGCAATATACCAAGCTCCAATTGGGTCGAGACAAGATCGACTCTTCTTACCGAATAGCAATTTGTTTGTTGATTTCACAGTCTATGAAGGAGTACCCGGTAGTATTTACCAAGATGTTCGACAGGCTATTTTAACTACCGCTAATATTTTACCTTTACCGGTCGCAATGCTTGGAGAAGCAGGCCAACTATTTGTGGCTATTTGGCATCGTGAAAAGACTGATTTGCAAGCAGTTGTGGTTCATCGATGTGAATATATGCCGACTCCCTCCAGTGAAACTTGTCAAAATGATTTAATTGGTCCAATGAGCACACAATCACAAGGGATGGCACTCTTGGATCGCAGTCCTGCTCGCTTTGAGATTGTATGGCCAACTTTAGACCAGCATGACTTCCTGCCAACTAGTTATTGGATACCAGCCTCTCATGAGTGGGTACATGTTTTTCAAACAGCACACACGGTTACCAACAGTGAAGCGAACAGGTCACTCACGGACATTCCTCTAGCTGGCCCAATTTGGCTACACGAAGGCACAGCAGACTA
>MDSW01054221.1_pt1 | contig 17656 bp, 18 predicted proteins | sample 811171 | NCBI WGS metagenome assembly MDSW01 (sample SAMN05326641, study PRJNA326480) | marine metagenome | isolation source: seawater | place: Atlantic Ocean: North West | collected 2012
ATTAAATGAGATATATCTTTAATTGGCTTGTCTGATATTTGAGAGCCAGGACAAAATAGTAGGGATCCGGAGTCTATATGTTCAACAATAACTCCTCCTTTGCACTTTGAGGTAATCTTTCCTATTATAGGCTCTTTGTTTTCATAAGCCTTTACTAATACATCCCAACCTTTTATTTTTTGTGCTTTTTGAGCTGATACAACAATATTTCCATTTTTATCTTCTATTTTTTCCAGATAAACCTGAATTTTTTCACCAACATTAATTTTGTCTTCCATACCAATTGCTTTAAGTTCATTTATATCTACGATTGGTTCTGATTTTAAACCATCGACAAATAGCAGAACAAATTTTTCTGTAATTTTAGCTACTTTTCCTTCAATAATTTTTCCTTCTGTAATATTTTTCGATTTTGATAGCTGATTATTTAATAACTTCTCAAATTCTTTATTTTTAGAATTACTTAAATCTTTATATACGTCCATTAATTTAATTTTTTATCCATTATTTTTTTTATTTTTAAAAAACATGCTCTTTTAGATAAATTTGAAGAATTAATCAATACTTGATCTTTAGTACGTTTTAATGGTGAATGCTTTCTTTCGTAGTCGCTTTTATCACGAAATTCAATGCTTTTTTGTACATCTGACAAAGATATTTTGATATTGAATTTTTTTAGTTCCAAGTATCTTCGTTTTGCCCTTACTTTTATATTTGCAAAAATAAAAAATTTAAACATAGCCTTCGGTAAGATTTTTGTAGTTATGTCCCTTCCATCTAGGCAACTTCCTTTGAAATTTTTAGGAGGATTATAAGCACATTTAACTTGAAATTTGTGTACTAATTTTCTTATTTTTATCTGTTTAGCAATTTGAGAAGCAATTTTTCCTATTTCCTCAGATAATAATAATTTATTTTTGAGATTAGAAATTTTTAAGAATTTAATTTTTTTTTTTAAAAAATTAAAACCAAAACTTTTAGGATTTTTTTTTTTTAAAAGTGCAATGTATCTGTATATTTTTCCTGTATCTAAGTAATAAAGATTATAATGTTTTGAAATTAGTTTTGCTTGTGTTCCTCCACCCGCCGAAGCTTCACTATCAATTGCTACAGTAATGAATTTTTTCTCTCTCAAATTATTTTTGCCCCCAGGTCTTTTGCTATTTTAAAAAAAGACGGAAATGATGTGTTGACACAACTCCTATCATAAATTTTCCATTCCCCTCCCATACAGAGTGCTGCAATAACAGACATCATAAAAACCCTATGATCTTTCATAAAATTTTTAATTATAATTTTTTTTGATAATTTTAAATTCGGATTGCCATAGATTTTTATAGAGTCTAAAAGTAAGGTTGTTTTTATACCCATCTTGTTTAATATTTTTGAAGCAATTTTCAATCTTGGACTTTCTTTTTTGTTTAATTCAGAAATATTTTTAAAAGAAGAAACTCCTCTAGCCCTTGAAGCTGCTAAAAAAATAATCAAAAATTCATCTATTGCGCTAGAATTTAGGTTTGTAGGACAGTTTATAGCCTTTAGTTTTTTTTTGCTTTTTACATATATGTCTCCTAAAACTTCACCTTTATAATTTTTTTTATTTCTTATCTTTATACCAGCTCCCATTTTATTTAAAATTTTTATACATCCAATTCTAGTTGGATTTACATTGACATTTTTAATTATTAACTTTGAATTTTTTGATATTAAAGTTAAAACTATAAAAAAAGCTGATGAACTTATATCCCCAGGAATATTATAGTCAAAAGAGTTAAAATTTTTTTTGCCTTCAATCTCAATTAAGTCATACGCTCCATTTTTTTTTATTTTAATTGGTATTTTAATATTTTTAAAAAATAACTCCGTATGATTTCTAGATTTTTTGGCTTTTATTATTGTTTTTCCTGGGGCATTAAGTGCCGCTAACATTACTGAGCTTTTACACTGTGCTGAACCAATTTTTTCAATATAATTTATAGGTTTTGTAAAACTAGAACCAATAATTGAAATAGGTAGATTTTGTTTATTGGGAGGTAGAATTCTAGCTCCAAATTTTCTCAATGGCAAAGTTACTCTTGAGAAGTCTCTTCTAGATAAACTTTTGTCGCCTATTAAATTAACTTTTTTTTTTGCAGCAACTAATAATCCTAAAATTAGTCGACCGCACGTTCCAGAATTTCCTGCATTAATTGTAATATTATCTCTATATTTAAATCCATTAATTCCATTGCCATATATTTCGCATCTTTCATTTTTTTTTATAACTTTTATTCCTAATTTTTTTAAACAACTAATGGTACTACTTATGTCTTCTGACGCAGGTAGGTTCAATGCTTTTGATTTGCCAATTGCCTGTGATGCAAGTAAAGCCCACCTTATTGATATACTTTTATCACCATCAACAAAAATTTTTTTATTATATGGATTTATTTTATTATTAATTACAACAAAATTTGGCATTAATTTATTTTAAATTTTTGCCCAAAGTAATGTGATTTTGCTAATTCATCACTAGTTATTTCAGAAGGAGTTCCTTTTATTAAAACTTTTGCATTAGACAGAACTATGGCTACATCAACACATGATAGTAGATCTCTTGCTTGGTGATCACAAACAATAACAGTAATATCCGATCTTGTTTGAAGACCGACAATAATTTGTTGTAAATTACTTATAGATAAAATATCTAGTGCAGCGAAAGGTTCATCAAGTAGTAAAATTTTTGGGTTTCCGATTAATGATAAAGAAATTGCTAATTTTTTTTTTTGTCCCCCGGATAAATTTTTTGCTTTTAAATCAAGTGTATTTTCTAATTCAAAATCTCCAATTAGTTCGTCGATTTTGGATTTTCTGTCTTTTTCGTCTTTAATTAATATTTCTCCAACTGCCTTTAAGTTGTCTAATACTGAAAGATTATGAAAATAACCAGAGTATTGCGGACAATAGCCAATTCCATATTTTGTTGTTCTCAAACTGATTGGCAATTCTGTAACTTCTTCATTATCTATTATTACTTTTCCACTATTAGGTTTAACTAATCCAGTAATCAAGTTAAAAATTGTAGATTTACCTACTCCATTTGGCCCTAACATTCCAAATATTTCTCCTTGATTAATATTAAAATTTATTTGATCGAGAACTATTCTTTTTCCAAAGCTTATTGAAACTTTTTGTAAACTTATTACAGGTTTTTGTTTTTTAAATGATTTTATTCTAAATTTTTTTATTATAGACATAGTTAATATGTTGATTTTACAAATACTTTTTCATTTTTATTGTTCATAAAAATTTTTGTACTTTTTTTTCCAAAATCAATTTTTATATTATCAGTAAACATTTTTGTTATTCCGCTATTATAAATTACGTTTTCAGTTATATTAGCTAATTTATCTTCAAAAGATAAGTGCAATTTTTCACTTTCAACTTTATGGTTAATATAATTAATTTTTACATTTTTTTTAAATATAGTTTCGATAGTACTTTTATTGTAATCTGCAAAATCAGAAGTTATAGTAATTATTTCAGAATTTAGCAGTTTAATCTTGGCATAAACACCAATCAACGACAATTTGTTATAATTCCTAGTATCTGTTTTTCCTTCTGCTGCTTTGATTTCAAATTTATTTCCTGCAGCATCAATTGCATTATATTCAATATTTTCAATTAATGTTGATTCAGATGTAACGTCATTATTTGAATTATCAATTTTTTTATCAGAATATTTATCAGACTTTTTTAATAATAATTCTTTATCTTCTTCTTTTTCATAAACTTTAACCTTTATTTTTGTTTTAGATTTATAATTATATATAAAAAAAGATGTAAGTACTATTAAGCATAATATTAAAAGAGAATAAATAACTATATGTTTTTTTTGCATCTAAGAAATATTTGACTGCAGAATATTATGAATATGAACTATACCAACTGTTTTTTTTTTATTATTTGCATGAACACATAAACTGGTAACTTTTCTTGCATTCATAATCGCAAGTGCCTCAGCAGCCAGAGTATCCTTGCTTACACTAATAGGATTTTTTTTCATAATTTTTTTAATTTTAACAGCTTTTAAATTATCAATTTTTTCACTTGATCTTTTTATATCTCCGTCAACTAATATTCCACTTGTAAATCCATTTTTATTTTTTACAACAAGTGTACCTAATTTTTTGTTAACAATAATTTTTAACGCTTTCTTCATTAAAATATCCTCATTAACAAAAGGTATTTTGCTCCCGCTCAACATTATATCTTCTACTGTTTTTAATTTTGCTCCCAAACTTCCACTTGGATGAAATTTTTTAAAATCTAATTTTGTGAACTTTTTGTGCTTCATCGTTGCTACTGCTAAGGCATCTCCTATACTTAACTGTACAATAGTGCTGGATGTAGGAACTATATTGTTTGGATCTGCCTCTTTAACTTCAGGCAATAAAATTTTAATATCAGAGGCTTTGTACAAAAGCGATTTTTTTTTAGACATTATTCCTATTAAGGAAATCTTATTTCTTTTTGCATATTGTATAATATTTTTAAGTTCAGATGACTCTCCACTATAACTAATCAATATTAGTACATCATGACGACCTATCTGACCAAGGTCTCCATGAGAACAAGAACTTGCATCGACAAAAAAACTAGATGTACCAACTGAAGAAAGAGTAGATGCAATTTTTTTTCCAATTATTCCTGATTTTCCGACTCCAGATATTATTATTTTTCCATTCTTGCAACTTAGAATAACTTTTACTGCTTTTTCAAAACATTTACTTAAATTTGATTTTAATTTTTTTAATGAATTTATTTCTGTTTCAATTACTTTTTGAGCTATTTTAATGTAATTATTTTTTTTCATCTAATGGGACCAAATATCGTCCTTAAATGAGGCTAAATCAAGATCTACTCTTGTATTAATAAATTTTACAGTATCTTTATAAAGTTTAATTCTATTTTCTCTAATTAAAATTTTTTCTAACTGGTTAAATATTTTATGTAAATGTACAACATCATGTGCACAGTATAACAACTGCTTTTCTGAAAGATCACCTCCAAAATCCGAGCTTTGCAATTGTTTACTTATGTCAATTCCAACAAATTCCTTAATCAAATCTTTCAACCCATGTTTGTCGCTATAGCTTCTAGCTAACTTTGATGCTATTTTTGTGTCATCAATGTTGTTTAATTCAATTTTTAAATAATTTTTTAAAAAAGATAAATCTGCTCTAGCAAAATGAAAAATTTTATTAATTTTATTATTACTTAATAGTTTTACTAAGTTAGGAGCTTGGTAATTTTCCCTGTTCAATTGAACTATATGAGCATCATTTTTACCCGAAGATATTTGAACTAGACATAATTTATCTCTTTCAACATTTAGACCCATAAACTCACAGTCTATGGCTATCTTGTCGCTTTTACTTAAGACTATTTCATCTGGTAAATCGTGTTTGTGTAATTTAATATCAATATTCATTTAAAATATATATATATGAAACCAAAAAATATTCTAGTTTTCGGCGCAACAGGCCAAATTGGACGCAATTTAGTAAGGAAGTTAACCGAAAAAAATTACAAAGTTACTGCAGTTACAAGAAATTTGCATCAAAAAGGGTATATTTTAAAAACACAAGCCAATCCAGGCTATATTGAAATAGTAGAAGCAAATGTATTTGATAGTGAAAAATTAAATGAACTTATTTCAAAATGTGATATTTGTGTAAATCTTATAGGTATATTGTTTGAAAAAAAAAAAAATACATTCAACAATATTCATAAAAACTTTCCTTCAATATTATCTAGTTTTTGCAAAGAAAATAATGTTGAGAGTTTTATACATGTTTCAGCGCTAGGAATTGATTATGCTTTAGACAGCAAATATGCAAAAAGCAAATTAGAAGGGGAAAATGAAATAAAAAAGAATTTTCATAAGGCACTAATACTTCGACCCTCAATAGTTTATTCAATAGATGATAATTTTACTACTTTATTTATGACATTGTTAAATAGATTACCTTTTTTTCCACTTTATTATAATGGAAAAACAAAATTTTCACCTATTCATTCTTCGGATATGGCAAAGATAATATCAACAATTATAGAAAATAAAATTCATTCCCAGACTATTGAATGTGTTGGACCAGAGGAAATAACATTTAAAGAAATAGTTAATAATTTATTATTTTCAATAAATAAAAAAAGGTTATTAATTCCAATACCTTTGTTTTTGGCAAATTTGTCAGCAACTTTTTTAGAATTTTTGCCAAAACCTTTGTTGACAAAAGATCAACTTAAATTACTCAAATATGACAATATCGCATCTGGAAAATTCAAAACAAATTTTGATATAAACATTCCCTCTAAATCAATTTTTAAAAATGAAATTGATAAATATTCACATATGTGGAGAGAAAGAGGTGAGTTTTCAAGACCAAATTAATTTCATTTTTGACAGTAAAAATAATTTATTTTTTTAGGAATAATATTATTTTTTGCGATCTATATTGGAATAAAAGTGAGATATAAGTATTAAGAATTAAAAAAAATATTAAAAATTGTAAAAAAAACTCAAAAAAATAAATAAAAATTGTAAAAATAAATTTTATAAAAAGGTTATAATTTAAAATTAAATATTACGCAGATTTAATTTTTTTTTCTATAAATTTTGGTACTTCATCGTCTTTATCAAACAACTCTTCTTTTTTATCACGTGTTTGCCAAACTATAAGCATATGAAGTGGACAGTAACTATATTTTTCAACTGTTTTTCTTCCACAAAAAGAAGATTCTTTCTCGTCGGGATGGCCATCCATAAACTTACAGGTATTCTCAGTTAATTCTTCAAGAGATATATTTTTTGCTGGCTCAAAATTCTTATCTACTAGTAGAGATCTGAATTTACTTTTCCTTCCTCTTATTGGAATTTTATAATCATCTCCAGCATCTAAATTTTTTTTATAACTATTTGAACTAGTTCTAGTTTTAATTTTTGCTGATAAATTTAATCTGTGCGCTTTGCCAATTACTGCGTTCCGACTGATACCGCCAATAATCTCTGCAATTTGACTTGCGGTTTTTCCTTTTCCCCAAAGATCCTTTAGTTTATTGACTTTTTCCTCTGTCCAGCTCATATATACAACATATAGTATAAAAATTTTTATTTATTACTATATATACATACTCACAAATTTTTAGTTTAAACAAGCATTTTTTTAGTTTTTTTAACATAATTCTTAAAAAGAGGTTATTTGTTCTAACTTATGGTTGAATTAAAAAAAAAATATCAAATGGGAAAAAGAAGATTTGGTTTAATAAACTGGATAGGTTTTTTCTCTTTATACAAGAAAGAAGTTCTTCGTTTTATAACTGTTGCTGGGCAAACAATTATAGGACCAGTTGTAACTTCAATTTTGTTTTTATTAGTTATTTCCTTAGCAATTGGTGATGAGCGAGCAGATGTCTTAGGAGTTCCATTTATACAATTTTTAGCTCCTGGATTAATTGCAATGCAAATTATTCAACAGTCCTTTTCACACTCTTCCTCGACATTATTAATGGGTAAAGTTATGGGCAATATAGTAGATTTAATTGGAGCTCCACTTTCTGCAGCTGAAGTTACTCTATCAATTATTTTTGCTAGTATTACTAGGGGTGTATTTATTTCACTACTTTCATTAATTATTTTTTCAATAACGATTGAAATTGAAGTAAAAAATTATTTAATTTTTATAATTTATTTATTTTTAAATGGATTTTTAATGGGAAGTTTAGGATTTATAGCAGGACAATGGTCTGAAAAATTTGAGCATCTTGCTGGAGTCACAAATTTTATAATTGTTCCATTATCTTTTTTATCTGGAACATTTTACGAAATTAATAGACTGCCAAATTATTTACAAATTATAAGTTATTATAATCCTTTTTTTCATATGATTGACGGATTTAGATATGCCTTTATAGGTAATTTGGATGGATCGCTAAGTTTTGGAATAATTTATTTATCTATTATTTCATTAATTATATGGTTAATTGCTTTTTTACTATATAAACAAGGTTATAAAATTAAATCTTAGCAATATGAGCTCACTGGCAAGAAATTACAATAGAAGAAAAATTTCTTTTAAAAAAGGTAAAGGAAGTTTTCTTTATTCAACAAACGGTAAAAAATATCTTGATTTTATTCAGGGTATAGCTGTTAATTCTTTAGGACATTCAAATTTATATTTGATTAGAGAACTAAAAAAACAAGCTCAAAAAGTATGGCATATATCTAATGCATTTATTATACCTGAAGGTGAAAGATTAGCTAAAAGACTTACACAAAAAACTTTTGCCGATTATGTTATTTTTCAAAATTCTGGCGCAGAGGCAACCGAAGCTGCAATTAAAGTTGCTAGAAGATACTTTTATTCAATAGGAAAAAAAAATAAATATAGAATAATTTGTATAAAAAATTCTTTTCATGGAAGAACAATAGCCACAATAAATGCAAGTGGATCAAAAAAAATGACCGAGGGTTTTGGACCCAAAGTTGTTGGATTCGATCATTTTAATTTTGGAGATCACGATAAATTAAAGAAATTAATAAATAAAAATACTGCGGCAATTATGGTTGAAACTATTTTAGGAGAAGGGGGAATAAAAGTTATACCAGACTGGTGTTTAAAGGATTTGAGAAAACTTTGTAATAAAAAAAAAATACTTTTAATATTGGATGAAGTGCAATGCGGCATTGGCAGAACAGGAAAATTTTTTGCATTTGAACATTCTAAAGTCAAGCCGGATATAGTTCCAATAGCAAAAGGAATAGGAAGTGGTTTTCCAATAGGTGCAGTTTTAATGACAAAAAAAGTTGCTTCAGGAATGATTCCGGGTACACATGGAAGTACATTTGGAGGAAATCCTCTTGCTATGAGCGTTGGAAATGCGGTTATGGACCAAATATTTAAGAAAGGATTTCTTAAAAATGTGAAAACTATATCAAAATATTTTCATAATGAGCTAGAAAAAATTAAAAATAATTATCCAAAATTAATTAAAGAAATAAGAGGCAAAGGTTTATTAATTGGAATAAAATTAAATTTTGACCAAACAAAATTTATAAAATTATTAGAGAGAAATAATTTATTAACAATTAAAGCTGCAGAAAATGTAATAAGAGTTTTACCACCTTTAAATGTTAAGAAAAGCGAAATCAATTTAGCTTTAAAAATTATAAAAAAAGTTTGTAAAGGGTACAAATAGTTATGAAAAATTTTATTAATCTTAAAGATATTTCTGCAAAAGATTTAAGAAAAATCTTAAATGATGCAAAAAAAAGAAAGATTAAAAGAAAAAAGTTAAGTAAAGTTGAAGTAGATAAAGATCAACCATTAAAGGGTAAATTGATTATTCAAATGTATGAAAAACAAAGTTCCAGAACTCGTTTGAGCTTTCATCTTGCTATAACACAGTTGGGAGCTGGAACAATAACTATCAAAGCAAATGAATTGCATTTAGGAAAAGGTGGAGAAAGCTTAGCTGATACTGCTAAAATTTTGTCAACATATGGAGACGGTTTTATGCTTAGAACTGATAGTGATAAAAAAATTGAAGATTTTAGTAAAAATTTAGACATTCCAATTGTAAACTTATTAAGTCCAAGCTCCCACCCTTGTCAGGTACTTTCAGATGTATTTACCGTAGAGGAAATTAAAAAAAAACCAATATCAAATTTAAATATCTGCTGGATTGGAGACTGCAATAATGTTTTAAACAGTTTGATAGCCACTTCAGTTAAATTTAAATTTAATTTAAATATAGGGTGTCCAAATAATTATAGGCCTCCAAAGTTTGTAACTGATTGGGTTAAAAGAAATAAAAGAAATATTAATATTTTTAATGATGCAAAAAAAGCAGCAAAAAATGCAGATGTTATTTTTTCAGATAAAGTTGTTTCTTTGAACGATAAAATTAACAAAGAAAAAAAAATTAAAGATTTTAAAAATTTTCAAATTAATTCAATTTTAATGAAAAATGCGAAAAAGGATGCAATATTTTTGCATTGTCTTCCAAGAGGAAATGAAGTTTCTGAAAATGTATTTTTAGGAAAGCAATCAAGAGTTTGGCAACAAGCACTTAACAGGGTTCACGTACAAAAAAGTATTTTGTTATATTGCTTTGGAAAATTAAGGTAACGGTTTAGGACTATCACTATTTTCATTTAAGTATAAAATTACTGATGCCCTGTCTTTATCAGATTTAAGACCTGCAAAACCCATTTTGTTTCCTTTAATCCATTTAGCAGGTTTAAGTAAAAAACCATTCATTTCTTCCCATGTCCAATCTTTATTATATTCTGATAACGCTTTTGAATATTTGTAATCACTTACTGATCCTACTGGTCTGAACATAACATTCCAAAGTTTTGGACCAATTTTATTTTTACCACCCTGATTGACGCTATGACAGGCAGCACATTTTTTAAATACTTTTTCTCCATACTCCAAATTTGCAGTTGAAAATATAGCTGATAAATCTTCCTTTGTTTTACTTGCGGTTTGAGTAGCCAGACTTTCCGGTGCTTCAACTTTATAGGCAACGATATCTTTATCATTTGCATCAAAAATATGGTCTGAAACTTTATTTATTATAACAACAATTAAGACAGTAATTAAAATTGCCGTCAATATTTTGTTTATTTCAAAAGAATTCATTTTAATAATATTTAATTGTTCGTATAACATGATATGTCATAAATTACTTATTTTTTTTAAAAAAAGTATTTGCGTCCCTTAGACGCATAATTTTACTATTTTAAACAATGCCTAAAACATTAATTCTAATACCTTCAAGACTTGCAGCAAGCAGACTGCCACGAAAACCTTTGTTAAAGATAAACGGATTATCTATTATTTCTCACGTCGTAAAAAAAGCATTAAAATCAAATATAGGCAAAGTATGTGTTTGTACTGGAGATAGCGAGATATTCGAAGATGTTAAAACAAATGGTGGCAATTGTATTTTAACGAGCAATGAACACAAAACTGGTACCGATCGAATCTATGAAGGATTTAAAAAACTTAATTTATCAAATATTGATTATGTATTAAATCTTCAGGGAGATGAGCCAGCAATAGAAGTAGAAGATATTAAAAAATTAAATAACATCGCATATAAAAATAAATCTGATATTGCTACACTTGCATGTAAATTAAAAGGTAAGAAAATGTTAAATGAAGAAAATATTGTTAAGGTTCAAACAGAAAAAGAAATAAACTTACATAATCATTCGAAAGCGATAAATTTTTTTCGAAATTTGACCAACTCAATTTATAAAAATCTATATCACCATATCGGAATTTATCAATATAAAGTAAAAATATTAAAAAAATTTGTAAATTTTTCACAAACTAAAAATGAAATTAAATATAAATTAGAACAATTAAGAGCTCTAGAAAACAAAATAGATATTGATGTTATATTAGCAAATAATTCTCCTCTTGGAGTTGATACTAAAAAAGATTATATGGAAATAAAAAAATTAATGGAATATAAATCTTAAAATATGAAAATTGCATACCAAGGCATTGCAGGCAGTTACAGCGAAAGTTGTGCAAAAGAAATTTATCCAGAATGTGAAACTATTTCATGCAAGACTTTTGATGAGTGTTTCGAAAAAGCAGAGCGTGACAATAACATAAAGACATTGATTCCTGAGTCAAATAAAACTACTGGCAATATCGGAGTGGAATATTTAATTTTTAAATATAGATTAAATGTTTATGCAGAACATTTTTTCCCAATTAAACACAATTTACTTGGTTTACCTGGATCAAGTATTAAAGATATAAAAGATGTTTACTCACATGCTCAAGCACTATCTCAATCTTCAATATTTATTAAAAAAAATAAATTAATTGAAAATGTACGAGCTGATACTGCTGGGTCTGCAAAATACGTTTCTGAAAAAAAAGATAAATCTAAAGGAGCTATAGCATCAGAACTAAGTGGTAAAATCTATAAACTTGATATTTTAAAATCAAATATTCAAGATGAAAAAGAAAATGTAACTAGATTTTTATTAATGGGAAAAGAAATTTATGAACCTGAATTTAAAAATGAAAAATTTATAACTTCATTATTATTCAAATTAAAGAGCAAACCAGCAGCTTTATACTCAGCCTTATCTGGTTTTGCTATAAACGGTGTTAATCTTACTAAGCTACAAAGTTTTCCTGAAAAAAACTCTTTTTCATCATATTTTTTTCTTTGTGAAATAGATGGTCATATCTATGAAAAAAAGATTAAATTATCTTTAGAAGATCTAAATTATCATTGTGAAGATATGCAGGTTCTAGGCATTTTTAAAGCGGATCAATTTAGAAAAAAATAAATATTTTAACGATTACAGTTACTTATTTGAAGTTAGCTTAAATATAGCTTCTGCAGTTTTTCTGTATCCTTCAACATTGTAATGACCAATAAATTCAAATGGAAATAGTTTTAAAGGATTCTTTTCTTTTTTAAAAACTTCAATATGTATATCAATCAATGGTATTTTTAATTTTTTAGATATAGAAATGATTTCTCTGTAAATAATATTATTATGATTTTCGTTAAAATATCTATCTATTGGCAAATAAACTAAATAAAATTCCGCACCTTGTTTATATGAATAATCTCTAGCCATCTCTAAAAGTTTTATCAATTCTTTTTGAATTGAAATTATTTTATTTTTTTTTTTACCAAATAATAATTGTCTAGTATTATATAACTTTAAATGTTTATAAAAATTAAATTTTAATTTTTCTTTCCTTACATCATATATCATTTGCTTTGCAATTTTATCTACTTGAGATTGTTTTTTTTTTAAGTTCTGAGAAAAATTTTTATCACTAAAATAATTACGAAGCATTTCATTTTTATATTCATAATTAAATCCTTCAACATCATTATCTGTAAATAGCCAAATAACTTTATTGACATTTTTAGGCATAAATTCTTTCAAGGTTGCATATTCTATAAGTGGACCATTTGCACTATAACCAATATTAATTACACTCTTAGAAGAAAAAATTCTAAGTTTTGATGCTATATCATCCGGTCTATTCACGGCTGCACCATGAGCAAATGAGTCTCCTACAATTAAATACTCTATTTTGTTTGAATCCCATTCTGTATCTGGGTTGTTAAATCCAAACCTGTCTGACAAATAAATCATATAGTAACCATTTTCGTTATGATAAATAGTTTTAGATTTTGATATTCCTGAGAGTGGATAGATATTTGTTTTTTTTATACTTAAATATTCAGTAGGAGGCACTTTTACAGACACATTAGCTTCAGTTTTTTTTAAATGATCGTAGACTTCTTTTACTGATCTTGTGTCATATTCATTTCCAGTTTGTTTTTTATAAAGTTTAATTTTTGTATCTAAGTTTTTTACTTTGTTTGTTTGATTGAAAGTATAAAACTCAAAAATATATAGAGAAAAAATAATTGTAGATATAATTATGAATAAATATTCTTTAATTTTATAACTTATAAAAAAAGAAATTATAGAAAAGACAAATAGAAATATTGAAATTATATAGTAGATTATATAGTAATCATTTTTTTTTCCTTCCCAATAAATTTGAGATTTGTAAAAAACATAAATTATTAACAAAATTGAGGTTATTAAAATTATAGGAGAAAAAAATTTTTTTATCATTCAATAATCCGAAAATTTATAATTTACTAACAAATTCAATTGTTTGTGCTAGAATCTTGAATTGTCAACAGTATTTTAAAAATGTGAATTTAAATAGCCTATCAATCAAAGAAGTAATTTAACAACATTTACCTGAGATTGAATTTATTAAAAAAATCAAATTCAATTTTTCTTGTGTTTGTTAAGTTATTTGACATTAAATAGGAAAATTCTAAAACTTAAAATAAAAAACTTACTTGTGGAATAGAAATTAATACTGTTATAATAGAAATGGAGGCTAGAGGTGGATGCTGCTTAAACCCGATCAGATCTTAACAGAAGCAGTCGTAGAGACAGTTTTTCAGGTTCTAGTCTCCTAAAAAATGACAAAAAAATCAAAAGCTTTAGCTATAAAATACAGACCACAGATATTTAATGAAATAGTGGGACAAGATATAGCTGTAGAAACAATTTATAATTCAATTAAGTCAAATAAAATACCTAATGCATACTTGTTTACAGGAATAAGAGGCACAGGAAAGACTACTCTTGCAAGAATAATTGCAAAAAGTCTTAACTGTGTAAATGGAGTAGATAAAATTTGTAAGGATAATTACTGTGAGCATTGCGACTCAATATTTAATTCTAATCACCTAGATGTTCTTGAAATGGATGCCGCAAGTAAAACAGGAGTGGATGATATTAGAGATTTAATTGAATTTTCAAGATATCCACCCAATTCAGCAAAATTTAAAATATTTATAATTGATGAAGTACATATGTTGAGTAAACAAGCCTTCAATGCTTTGCTTAAAACTTTAGAAGAACCTCCAGAATATTTAAAGTTTATTTTTTGTACTACTGAAATTAAAAAAATACCAATTACAGTCATTTCAAGAACTCAAAGGTTTGATTTGTTAAGAGTAAAATCCGAAACTTTATTTAATTTTATTAAAGAAATAAAGAATAAAGAAAATGGAAAAGCATCTGATGAAGCGATTAAACTAATTGTTAAAATTTCAGAAGGATCTGTAAGAGACGCGCTTAGCTTACTAGATAGAGGGCTAATTAGTTGTTCGAATGGTGAAGAATTGAATTTACAAAAAGCACAAAAAATATTTGGGTACTTTGACAAAAATTTTATTATAGAATTAATGGAAAAAATTTTCAAAGGAAATGAACAGTCGGTAATAGAAATGTATAGATCGATATATAATGCGGGGGTAGAACCTAAAGTTTTTTTAAATGATTTTTTAGAAGTACTGTATTATGTAAAAAACATTTCATCAATAAAAGTAGAAGGTAATTACTTTTCACTTAATAACGATGAATTTAATAAAATCGAAAAAATATCAAAAAAAATTAATCCCGAAACTTTATTATTATTTTGGCAATTTACTATTAAAGTTTTAGATGAACTAAATATAGTTACAAATCAAGAGCTTTCGTTAGAAATGTTTTTAATAAGGCTTTTATATTTAAAGGGAAAAAATGATAAAAAAGAATATAAAGAAATTGATAAAAATAATTTAAGTCAAAATGAATTATTAACAAAAAACCGAGATCAAGATACAGAAAATATTGTTAATAGCAGACAAACTTTTGATGATTCGAATTTTAAAAAAAAAACAATTAGTCAGATAAAAAATTTTAGCCAAAAAGAGTATATTGAAGATAAAAATAATGTTAATAAAATTCAAAATATTATTAATATAAAAAGTTTTGATGAATTAATTGAAGTTTGTAATAATAAAAAAGAAATTAAGTTAAAATACGAGCTTGAAAATAATGTTAAGCTCGTAAACTTTGAAAGCACAAAGATTGAGATTTCTTTTAATGAAAATTTGGATAGAGATTTTGTTAAAAACTTATCTTATAAATTATTTGAATGGACAAAAAAACGTTGGGTAATAACATTTTCTAAAAAAGAGGGAAGTCCTACAGTAAAACAAGTTGCAGAATTATCAGAAAAAAAAATATTTGATGAAATTAAGCAGACAAAAATTTATAAAAAAATTGAATCAACTTTTCCTGATGTAGAATTAATTAATGTTATTAATGATGAAGGTAATGAATAATGGAAGACTTTAACAAAATACTTGATCAAGCGAAAGAACTTGAAGGAAAAATAAAAGAAAGCCAAGAAAAAATTAAAAAAATTGAAGTGGAGGGTATTTCTGGTTCTAATTCTGTAAAAGTAACTTTAAACGGAGATGGAGATATAACTAAGATATTTTTGTCTGAAGATGTTTTAAAAGAAGAAAAGACAATTATTGAAGATTTAGTCATGGCCGCACATAATAATGCTAAATCACAATTAAAAATTAAAACTACGGAAGAAATTTCTAAAGCAACGAACAGCTTTGGAATACCAGGATTTAAATGGCCTGTATAAATGCAAAATATTCCTGAAATTGAAAATTTAGTAAAATTAATATCTAAGCTTCCAGGATTAGGGCCAAAATCTGCTAGAAGAATTATTTTAAAATTAATTAATAATAGAAATGAGTTAATAAAACCAATGTTAAATTCATTATCTGATCTATTTAAAAATATATCCAGATGTCAGTTATGTGGTGCATTAAAATCAAGTTTATCAGAATGTAATAATTGTGGAAATTCAAATAAAAAATATAATAAAATATGTGTTGTTGAAAATATTGCCGATCAATGGAGTATAGAAAGCTCAAGTATTTATCAGGGGTATTTCCATATATTAGGAGGTACAATTTCCAATTCTAATATTCATAGAAAAGAAGATTTGTTAATTGATTCGCTAGTTAAAAGGGTTGCAAAAGATAAAATAGAAGAAGTTATAATTGCCACGAGCGCAACAGTAGAAGGCCAAACAACAGCTTTTTATATTCAAGATAAATTAAAAGATACAAAAGTTACAATAACAAAGCTTGCCCAAGGATTGCCTGTAGGAGGAGAAATTGAAAATTTGGATGACGGAACTTTAGTTTCCGCATTTAAAAATAGACATAGTCTCAATGGAAAAAAAGATTAGTTTTTTTTAAGTAATCGGTTTAGATGAAGAATAGGCTCAGTATAACCTGATGGTTGGTTTCTTCCATTAAATACAAGTTCACAAGCGGCTCTAAAGGCTATGGAGCTATCAAAGTTTCCAGACATTGTCTGATATGGAGCCTGACCTTTCATACCGGGATCTTTTAAATTTTGGTTATCGACAATTTTTGCCATTTTTTTCATAATTTCTAAAACTTGTTTTTTACTACATATCCCATGATGTAACCAATTAGCGATATGTTGACTACTTATTCGGCAAGTAGCCCTATCTTCCATTAACCCAATTCCATTAATATCAGGGACTTTGGAGCAACCTACAGATTGGTCTATCCATCTAACTACATATCCCAAAATTCCTTGTGCATTATTCTTTAATTCATTATTTATTTCTTCTATTGACCAATTAGGCTTATCAGCCACTGGTATGGTTAAAATATCTGAAAGCTTTGCTGGTTTTCTTTTTAACAATTGTTTTTGTTTAGAAAACACATCAAAATTATGATAGTGCAGAGCATGTAGAGCCGCTGCGGTTGGACTTGGTACCCATGCACAATTCGCACCTGACATAGGGTGGTTAATTTTTTGCTCCATCATATCTGCCATTAAGTCTGGCATAGCCCACATACCTTTTCCAATTTGAGCTTTACCTGAAAAACCACAAGAAAGTCCAATATCAACGTTATTATTTTCATAAGCAGAAATCCATTTTGATAATTTCATATTTGCTTTTTTAATCATAGGACCCATTTCCATTGAAGTGTGTATTTCATCGCCAGTTCTGTCTAAAAATCCTGTATTTATAAAAAAGACTCTATTTTTTAAAGCTCTTATGCATTCTTTTAGATTTATAGAAGTTCTTCTTTCTTCATCCATTATTCCAATGAGAATTTGATTTTTTTTTAAATGTAAAACTTTTTCAACTTTTTCAAAAATTAAATTAGTAAAAGAACATTCTTC
>MDSW01179629.1_pt1 | contig 17650 bp, 14 predicted proteins | sample 811171 | NCBI WGS metagenome assembly MDSW01 (sample SAMN05326641, study PRJNA326480) | marine metagenome | isolation source: seawater | place: Atlantic Ocean: North West | collected 2012
CGCTTTGATAAATTTCTTCTACTGACAAACTGTTAATTGAATTTACTTTAAATTCATTTTGTTTTGAAAATTCAAACAGATAAATTTTTTGCAAACAATTTAAACTAAAAGAGTCATTTATACATAAATAAATAAGCAAATTTTTTTTTAAATAACTCTTTAAATTTATATTTTTTAAAATTATTATTTCAGCTAATTCTTGAATTCTTGCCCTAGCCACATCATATAATAGTTTCTTTTTTATTTTACGAAAATTCAAATTTTCAAAAAAGTTTTTTTCTACAAAATCGTTTTCAGTGTTGTTCTCAGAAAGATTTGAATTTTTCAAAATATTTTTTACCGTCTTTCTATCTAATGCAATAATTTTTGAAATGTCATTTAGAATTAAATTTGTCCCAAATTTAAATTTTTGGGAAAATTTTAAAGCGGAATTTTCAAAAAATGAAATATCGATAATATTTTCACCTATATCAATTTTAAAGAATGTTTCAGCGTCTGGTTTTTCATTTATAATTTTTGTACCTTCTAAAAAATTCTTAGAAATAATTTTTGTAATTTTTAAACTACATTTATCAAAAATATTTTTTAGATTATTATAGTCATTTCTTTCAATTAAAAAAAAAGAAAGTTCTTGTGAGTAGAAATTTCCAAATAACCCAATAGGTAAATTATCAATATTTTTTTTATCTAGAATATATTTTGAATTAAAAATGTGTATAATTTTTTTCTGTTTTTCAATTTCATTTACTTTTGATTTAAGTGAATTTAAGATATAAGTTACATTGTCTTTATCCAATTGTGTCCCATTTAACTTTTTATAACCAGTAAAATTAATTATAGAATTATTGAAATCTTTTATTATAAGTATAACATCTTTAAAAATAAAATTTATTTTTTGTTCAATTGAGTAAATATTGTCTTTAATAATTTTATAAATTAAATCTAAATTAGTAATTTTATTTTCACTTATTCCCTCTTGTGGAATTTTTTTTGAATAAATTAATTTAAAATTATTATTTAAATCGCTATCGCCTACAATAAAAACAAAGTCAAAACTATTAATTTCGATGTAAAGAATTGGTGAATTAATTTGCATAATTTACTTTAAGATAAGTTGATTTTCAATTCTATAATCAAAGATTTTATATTTTTTAAAATTTGCTTGATTTTTTATATACATAAAATTTTCGAGACTATAATCATAGTCATTGATGGGTAGCTTTATGACCTGATTTTTAATTGTTACAATGTCCCATCTTTGTGCATCAAACAAGAAAAAAGTTTGAATCTCCTCTAATGGAAAATTAGTTTTTTTTAAATCATTATAAAATTTTTTAAAACTTTTTTGATCTCCAAAAACTGTGGGTAAGTCTTTAAATTTTTTTAAATAAACAAAATTAATCGCCTCATCATTATTAGTATAATATTTTTTTTCTTTTTTGTTTTGTAAAATAGCTATTGGTTTTTTTTCGGTTATTTTGATTTTGATCTTATTAGGAAAAATCTTTTTTATCTCAAAACTCTCTATAAAATCTTCTTCCTTTAATTTTTCTTTTATATTGTTAGTTTGTAGCAAAAAAAGACTAGTTCCATATAAAAAAGATAACTTATTCTTGATCTTTTTTTCATTTATGATGACGTTATTTTCTAAGATAATTTTTTTAATTTGAAAATTGTGAAAAAAACTAAAATTCTTTTGAATATTGTAAGTACTAAAAAGTAAAAATAATATTAAAGCGATTAAAAATCGTCTCATTTATTGATATTAGAATCTAATAATATTTTTTCAATTAAATCAGGAAAGCTTATTCCGCAATAATTAGCAATTTCTGGCACAAGAGACAAATTAGTCATGCCTGGTTGAGTATTTAGTTCTAAAATATAAAATTTATTTTTAAAATATTTGAAATCTGTCCTGGAAACACCTCTGCAATTTAGAACTTTATGTGCTTTTTTTGCAATTCTTAAAACCTCAAAATATTTATTTTTTTTTAATCTTGCTGGCATTATATGTTTTGTTTTTGCCTTTTTTGTATACTTAGCTTTATAGTCATAAAATGTTCTTCTAGGAACAAGTTCAATGGCACCTAAAGCTTTTTTGTTTAAAACGGCAACTTGAATTTCTTGACCGCCAATATATTCCTCAAACATTAGTTGATTGTATTTTCTAAAAAGGACTTTTATTGTTTTTTTTAAAACACTGAAACTTTTGACTATTTTAACACCTAAACTTGATCCCTCATTTATTGGTTTGATAACTAATGGAAAATTAATTCTATTTTTTTTTAATAATATCTTGATTTTATAGTCTTTATTATCATTCTTTTGCAATGAGAAAAATTTAGGTGTCAAAATATTATTGTCAATAAATATTTGTTTTGAAATAATTTTATTCATTGCATTGTATGAACTAACTATACCTGAGTGAGTATAGGGAATATTCAAATATTCAAAATAACTTTGGGCAACACCATCTTCTCCGTCTTTACCGTGTAAAGCATTAAAAATTAGATCTATTTTTTGTCTATTTATCAAATTAAAATTTTTAAATTTTGGATCAAACTTTGAAACAATGTATTTCTTTTTCTTTAATGCTTTAATGCAAGCATTCCCACTGTTTAGACTCACGGCCCTTTCTCCTGATGTGCCGCCTAGGACTACTAGAACTCTTTTAAATTTTTTTTTACTCACCGATTATTTTAATCTCTAGTTCCAGATCAACTCCTAATTTATTATAAACTTCTTTTTTTACCTTTTTAATTAAGTCTTCAATATCAGATGATTTAGCGTTTCCGTTATTTACGAAAAAATTACAATGCTTATCTGAAATTATAGCATCTCCAACTTTAAATTTATCAGAGCCAGTTTCTTTAATTACTTGCCAAGCTTTTTTCTGTTCACTTAAATTTTTGAAAGTACTACCGCATGTTTTGATTTGATTAGGTTGAGATAATTTTTTTCTCTCAATGAGTTCTATCTGTTTTTTTTTAATTAATTCTTTTGCTTTTTTTGTTCCTTTTAATTTAACCGAAGTAATAATCATGTCTTTCGGTAAGCTTGAACCCCTATATGCAAAATCAATTTCGTCACGCTTTATCTCTTTCTCGGTACAATCATGAATATCAATAGTATTAATAGAAACCAAAATTTTTGAAACATCATTTCCATAGCATCCACTATTCATAATCACGGCACCTCCGATTGATCCTGGAATACATGATAGAAATTCAAAATCAGCTAATCCATTTTCTTGAGCAAAACTTGAAATTTTTTTATCTAAAGTAGCTGCACCAACTTCAATAATATTTTTATCTTTTAAATTAATAAAAGAAAAGTTTGAGCTGAGTTTTATTACAACACCTTTAATTCCATTATCCCTGATTAATGTATTGGATCCAGCTCCAAGAATTGTTATTTTATACTTATCTCTTTTATTAAATTTTAAAAAGTCGATTAATTGATTTTTGCTTTCTGGTCTAAATAAGTATTCAGCTGGGCCCCCTAAATTAAACCAACTATAATTTGATAGATTAATATTATTTGAAATATTTTTACTAAACCTTTCAATCAATTTGTCGTTAATATTCATAAAAGAATTTTAAGGTCTCTCATATAACTTGATATTGTTCCAGCTCCCATACCAATTATTATTTCATTGCTTATTAAATTTTTTTTACAAAATTTTTCTATTTCTGAAAAATCTTTGACTAATATGACTTGAGTTTTGGATAAGTTTGAAATTTGATTTCCGAATTCTGTTTGATTGTAATTTCTATTTTTTTTTTCACCTGCTGCATAAATTGGGCATAGAAGTACTAAGTCCGATCTTTTAAATGACTTTGCAAATTCTTTTTTTAAGGATTTAATTCTTGAATATCGATGAGGTTCGAAAACAGATATTATTTTTCTGTCTTTGTAAACATTTTTAACACCATCAAGAATAGATTTTATTTCAGTAGGATGATGTGCATAATCATCGTAAAAATCATTATTGTTTTTAGTAAATATTTTTGTCATTCTTCTTTGGACACCTGTGAATTTTTTAAGAGATTTTTTTATTATATTTTGATTAACCCCTAAATTTAAACAAACTGCAACTGCCGCAGCCGCATTAAGAACATTATGTTTTCCAAGTAATTTCAATTTTATATTTTTAATTTTTTTATTTTTTCTTTCTATATCTTTATAATTTAAGTCAAATATAGAATAATCAACTTTGTATTTTATGTTTGAAATTTGGTAATTGGCTTTTTTATTTTCACCATAAGTGAGAATATTTTTATTTTTAATTCTTTTAAAAATTTTTTTTAAATTTTTATCATCTACACAAATTATTGATTTACCAGTTGGTGGTGTTTTTTCTATAAACTTTATAAAAGAATTTTCTAAATTTTTGAAATTTTTGTAGAAGTCTACATGCTCATAATCAATATTGGTTACTATTGAATAATTTATAGGAAGTTTTAGAAAACTTCCGTCGGATTCATCTGCCTCTAAAATAGCCCAATCTCCTTTTCCCAGTTTAGCGTTACTATTAAATGAATTTATAACACCTCCATTGACTATCGTAGGGTCAAGCTTTTGGTCAGATAAAATCTTAGAAACAAGAGAGGTTGTTGTAGTCTTCCCATGAGAACCCGTTATAATAATATTTTTTTTTAAAGACACTACGTCTGCAAGCACCTCTGCCCTAGAGTAAATTGGTATTCTTTTTAATTTTGCATATCTAATTTCACTATTATTATTTTTTATTGCTGAAGATCTAACTAAAATTGTTGAACTCATAACATTTTTTTTAGAATGACCAATAAATACTTTAATCCCAGCCTTTAAACACGAAGAAGTATTCTTATTTTTGCTTTGGTCGCTACCTTGAATTCTGAAACCCATGTTCTTCATTATTTGGGCCAAACCACTCATACCTATTCCACCTATACCAACAAAGTGGATTATTTCCTTTTGACCTAAATTAATTTTTTTCATCAGTAATTTCTTTTAATACTCTATCTATATTGTTGTAGACATTTTTGTCAGAATGTTGTCTCTGATTATCTTTAATGTTACTCAGAATTGAACCATTATTGTAAATTTCTCTAATATTATGCAATAATTTATCTTTCAAATCTTTTTCTTCTATTAATAAAGAAAAATTTTTTTTTTGATAAAATATAGCATTTTTTAGTTGGTGGTTTTCTGCTGAAGTTGGCAATGGTACTGAAATAAAAGGAATATTAGCATTAATAAGTTCTGCTAACATTGATGATCCTGATCTAGTTATTGCAAGATCAACTTTAGAAAAATATTCAATAAGATTATAGCTAAAGTTAAATATTTCATAATCTATATTATGATTTTTGTAAAAAGATTGAAGTTTTTCGTTTTGATTTGATAAACAATGTTGAAATATTTTTATAGAAATACCTTGGTCTACACATTGTTTGAATATATTTGGAAGGACTTCAGCAAATATTTTTGCTGCCTGGCTACCACCAAGAATAAGTATACTAATTTTTTTATTAGAAATATTTTTAGACTCTTTATTTGAAAAATTAATAATTTCTTGATTTATGATATTTCCTATTTCAAAAATTTTATTTATATATTTTTGAGGGATACCTTCGAGCTCTTTATTTGATACTAATACTTTATATGTAAATCTTAATAAAAATTTATTTGCCTTTCCTATTATTAAATTATTTTCATAAATAACAAATTTTATTTTTAAAATACTTGCAGCGATACAAATAGGCAAAGATGCATAGCCACCCATGCCAAATATAATGTGTGGTCTATTTAATGTTAAATAAAATATTGAATTAATAATTGAAAAAAAAATTAAAAATGCAGATGTAAATAGCATAAATATATTTTTTTTAATTAGGGGTGATGAACTTAATGTTCGAATTTTAAAATTTTTATATTCCTTAAGATATTTAAGCCCCCTTTTATCTGTTACAAGCTGAACATCAAAGTTTTTATTTCTTAAATGTTTTGCTAAATTGTATCCTGGAAATACATGACCCCCAGTACCACCTATTGCAATCAATGCTTTAATTTTTTTATTCATATAAATAAGTTTTATTTTTAGTGTAGTTAAGGATAATTCCTGCTAAAATTGCACTACCGATAAGAGAGGATCCTCCATAACTTAAAAACGGCAACGTCATCCCTGTGGTAGGTATTAGATTTGTATTGACCCCTATATGAATAAATGTTTGAAATATTAATAACGAGGCTAAACCACATAATGATACTTTTATAAATTGGTCTTCTTGATTTACACAATTTTTTATTATTCTAAAGGAAATATATAAAAATATTAAAATAATTATTATAGAAATTAATGATCCAAATTCCTCTGAAACAATAGCTATTATGTAGTCAGTATGTGCTTCTGGCACACTGTCTTTTAAAACTCCTTCTCCCATACCTTGACCGGTTAATCCACCTAGTTTTATTGCATCAAGAGCCGAGGAAGATTGAAACTTATCGCCCTTACTAGGATCTATAAATGAAATCAATCGATTAGTAACATATCCAAATTTTTCCGGCATCAAAAATAATAATAAACAAATAGAAATAAAAAAAATTGAAAAAAAACCAACTATAAATAATAAACTTACCCCAGATATAAAAACTGTAGCAATCCAGGTTATTGTTAATAAAATTGATTGTCCCAAATCAGGCTGATTAATGAGAAGAATTACAACTGAAGATAACAATAAAAAACTAAAAATATATTTTACGTGAGAGTTTTGAAGTTTCTCCAAAGTTAAAATTTTTACTGAAACTAAAATAAAAAAAGGTTTTAGGATTTCTACTGGCTGAAGTCTAAATAAATAAAAATCTAGCCACCTTTTGGCTCCTTTAACCTCAACACCTAGAATTGGTACTAAAGTCAAAAGAAGAAAAGAAACTATAAAAATTGGTACCACAACTTTTTTTAAATATTTGGTTTCTAAAATTGAAATAAAAATCATAATTATTAGTGCTAAAAAAGTAAAAACTAGATGTTTTGAAAAGAAAAAATAGTAGTCTTTATTCAATCTCTCGCCAGCTAAAGATGAGGTGGATGAAAAAGAAAAAAATAAACCAAGAAAAAATAATACTATAAAGCAAAAAAAGATTTTTTTGTCTATGTTACGCCAACTATGTATTAATTGAAGTTTATATGAATTTTCTAGCATAAAATTTACTTAATCTTTTAAATTCATTCCCTCTCTTTTCAAAATTCAAAAATTGATCATAAGAGGCTGAAGCAGGACTTAGTAAAATCGATTTATTTTTTTTGTTAGATAATTTAACATCTTTTAAAATTTGAATTATTGAATTTTTCAAATTTTTAGTTATTGCATATTTTATTTTATAGTTTCGTATTTGTTTTTCAAAAAAATTTATATTTTTTCCTATTAAGTAAGATTTTATAATATTTTTTTTCAAATTTTTTAAAGTTAATCTATCTCTTAATTTAGGTAATCCTCCAACTATCCAATATGTATTTTTTGTATTTTTTAAAGCAAATTTAGTTGCCTGAAAAGAGGTTGCCTTAGAGTCATTTATAAAAAGACAATTTTTCTTTTTGTAAAAAATTTCGTATCTATGGGGTAAACCTTTAAAAGATTTTAAAGAATTCAAAAAAGTTTTTTTATTAATTCTTAAAATTTTAAGTAAAGATAAAATTGCCGTCATATTTTCATCATTAATATCAGACCTAAGATAAGAATTTTTAATTTGATGCTTAATTTTAAAATAGTCTTTAAGATGTGGTATAATTAATTTTCCTTGTAATTTTCTTTTTTTAAATTGAGATTTAAGATCATGATTAACAATTGAATATTGATGACTTTTTTGACTTTCAAAAATTTTGAATTTTGAATTTATATAGTTTTGCATACTTCCGTGCCAATCTAAATGATCATTTGTAATATTAAGCAGTATCGCGTAATCAGGATTGATATACTTTGAGTAGGCTAACTGAAAAGAAGAAGCCTCAATTATCAAAATACTATTTTTTTTGATTTTTAAACTTAATATTGGTGTTCCAATATTTCCTCCTAATAATATTTTGAACTTACTTTTTTTAAGAATGTGAGCAATTATTTTGCATGTAGTCGATTTTCCATTTGTTCCAGTAACAAAAATACTTTTTGAAAATTTTTTAAATAAAAAAATTAAGTCTATGTCAGTAATAATCTTATTTTTATATTTACTAAGGTAATTCTTATTTTTTGATTTTATTAAACTTATTCCTGGACTTAAAATTATATAATCAACTTCTTTTAAAAAATTTTTTAAATTAGAAGGTCTTTTTTTTTTTAAAATTTGTTTATTAACTTCGTCCCAAACCTTGAAGTTTTTAATCTTATTTTTTTTAAAAAAATTTACAACTGATCTTCCTGTTAAGCCTAATCCGTAAACTAAAAATGTTTTTTTTTTTAACTTATTAACTGGGATCATTTTACCTTAATTTTAGAGTAGCTAAACCTACCAAAGCTAAAATTATTGCTATAATCCAAAATCGAATTACAATAGTTGACTCAGCCCATCCCTTTTTTTCAAAATGATGATGAATTGGTGCCATTTTAAAAATTCTCTTGCCAGTAAGTTTAAATGAAATTACTTGTATTATAACTGAAACTGTTTCTAAAACAAAAAGTCCTCCAATAATTGCCAATACAATTTCATGTTTAACAATAATTGCGATAGCAGCTAAAGATCCACCCAAAGAGAGCGAACCAGTATCGCCCATAAAAATTTTAGCTGGAGGTGCATTATACCAAAGAAATCCTAAGCAAGCACCAACAATTGAACCACAAAAAATTGAAAGCTCACCTACATCTGGAATGTACTGAATTTGAAGATACTCAGAAAAAATTGTATTCCCTACAACATAAGATATTAGTGTGAATGAGAGCGCTACTAACATCACGGGAACGGTTGCTAAACCATCAAGTCCGTCAGTTAAATTTACCGCATTTGAAGCTCCAATTATTACAAATAAACCAAATGGAATAAAAAATAATCCCATGTGAAGTATTAAATTTTTTAAAAATGGAAAATAAAGATTATATAGATATTCGTGATTAGTATATTTTATTAGAATATATAATGCGACAGATCCAATTATTAATTGACCTAAAAATTTATAACTAGATTTCAATCCACTAGAATTTTTAAACTTTATTTTTAATATATCATCTAAAAATCCTAAACCTCCTAAACTTAAAGATACAAAGATTAATGTCCAAACATAAATGTTAGTTAAATCTGCCCAAAGTAAAGTACTCGAAATAATTCCAATAATAATTATGACTCCTCCCATTGTTGGTGTTCCTGATTTTTTTACAATATGATCAATTGGACCATCCTGTCTAATTGGTCCAGTAATCATTTTTTCTGAAAAAATTTTAATTAAAGGAGATCCAATAATGAAGACTACAATTAAAGATGTCATTACCGATAAACCTGTTCTAAAGGTAAGATATTTAAATACGTTAAAAAAAGAATACTGGTCAATTAATGAAGTAAAAAAATGAAACAGCATTTAATATCCCCTTATCATTTTTTTACTTATATTATTAAGCCCTGTTGCGTTAGATCCTTTAATCATTAGGTAATCATTATTAGCTATAATATTATTCAAAGTAAAATCCACATCTTCTTCTTTTTGAAAAATATTTCCACGCTTATTTTTATGAATATTTTTATAAGTAATAAGAGTTTTCTCGCCTTTAATGAATACTTTATCAATATCAGAATTGTTAATAACTTTTGATAATTCTTTATGAAATTTTTCAGTTTTTTTGCCTAATTCTAGCATGTCCCCAATAAAAAGATATTTTTTAAATTTTTGTTTTTTAATAGAATTAAAGTTTCTTATAGCATTTTTTACAGAAAGAGGATTCGAATTATAGCTCTCATCTATTAAATTAAAATTTTTTTTATACCTTTTAATTTTGTGAATCTTTCCTCTGCCCTCAGTTGGTTCATAAATTTTGAAACAATTTGTTATTTTGCTTAAATTTAAATTTAATTCATTTATTAAAGCCAAAGAAGATAATACATTATATACATTTAAATTATTGATCTTTATTCGCACAATATTTTTCATAATTTTTACAGTCAATATTTTATATTTTTTATTTTTTTTTATTGAAATAGGGTGAACATCAGACTTTCTACTTACACCGAAGGATATTATATTTAATTTTTTTTGCTCTGCTTTTTTACTTAAATAATTAAAGAATTTATCATCTCTATTTAAGATAATGGTGCCACCTTTAGTTATATTACTTATTATCTCCCCTTTTGCATCAGCTATACCCTTCAAATCATTAAAATTTTCAATATGTGCTTCTCCAATATTTGTAATTACACCTATTTGCGGTTTAATCATATTTGTTAATTTATTTATCTCGCCAGGTCTGCTCATCCCAACTTCAAAAACTCCGTATTTATGATTAGAGGTTAATTCCGATAAACTTAGCGGAACTCCAAAATGATTATTATAAGATTTTGGAGAGCCAAAAGTTTTTCCATAATTTTGCAGCAAGTCTTTAACCAGATTTTTTAATGAGGTTTTGCCAGCGCTTCCTGTAATTGCAATAATTTTGGCTTGAGTATTTTCCCTTTTTTTTGTTGCGAATTCGTTTAAAAAGTTGACCTCATTACTTACTTTAATTAATTTATTTTCATAATTTTTAATTTTTTTTGATGAAATAATATGGATTGCACCTTTTTTTATGGCAGATGGAATAAAATTTGACCCATCATTATTTTTTCCTTTAATTGTCAAAAATAAATTATTTCTTTTTACTGATCTAGAGTCAATTGAGAGACCGTGAAAGTTTTGCACTTTAATCCCTTTATTTATTTCTTTAATGATTTTTTTGTTTTGTCTGAAGTTTTGATCTTTATACGATAACTTTTTTATTTTCAGTTTCAGACTTTTTATTATCTGCTTATCTGAAATTGAAATAGTCTTATTTTTATAAATTTGTTTAGACTCATGACCCTTTCCGGCTATCAAAATTACCTCATTTGGCTCAGCATTTAATAATGCTAATTTAATTGCTTTTTTTCTGTCGCCTATATTATAACAGTTTATAATTTTGATATTTTTAGTTAGTTCATTTCTAATTTTTTCTGGTCTCTCATTTCTTGGGTTATCATCTGTTACATAAATTTTATGACAAGTATTATTTGCAATTTTAGCCATTAAGGGTCTCTTTTTAATATCTCTATCTCCACCACAGCCAAACACTAGTGAAATATTTTCACCATGTTTTATTTTTAAGGCCTCTAAAGATTTTTTTAATGCATCTGGCGTGTGTGCGAAATCAATATAAACTTTTATATTATTTGAAAAAACTTTTACTAATTCAAGCCTACCATCTACATCTTTTAAATTTTTAAAAGAACTAAAAATTTTAGTTTCTTTTACGTTACACATTTTGGCAGCAATAGCTGCCATAGATAAATTTTTTATTTGAAACTCATTTAATTTAGAACTGACAATTTTTTTAACTTTTTCTCTCATATGACTTATGTCGATTAATCTTAAGTTTTTTTGTTTAGATATTTTTTTTAATTTTGAAAATTCTTTTATTGATTTATCTGAGATAATTGCTTTTCTATTTTGTAGGATTTTTTTAAATAGATGTAATTTAGCATCTAGATATGACTTCATAGACTTATGATAATCTAAATGATCTTGACTAAAGTTTGTAAAAATGCCTGCTTTTAATTTTAAATGATCAATTCTCTTTTGATGCAAACCATGGCTAGATGCTTCAATAATTACATTTTCTATTTTTTTTTTCTTTATCTTTTGAAGCATCTTATGAAGAAATATTGTGTCAGGTGAAGTCAAATCAGATTTTATTATTTCATTTTTTATTTTAATTCCAAGTGTCCCAATTGATGCTACTGGAATTTTATTTTGACTTAAAATTTGATGAAATAGATCTGATACAGATGTTTTGCCATTAGTTCCAGTTACTGCAAATATATTTTTTGGTTTCAATTTGTAAAACTTTGCTGATATTTCACTCAGAAAATTTCTAATATTTGAAGTTTTAATTACAACTAATTTTTTATTTTTGTATTTACTTTTTTTTGAACATACAATTACATTTGCACCTTTTTTAATCGCTTCATCGATAAAATCTTCACCATTTAATTTGTAGCCTTTTATGGCAAAATAGATAAAATTTTTTCTAATTTTTTTACTATTTACTTCTAAACCTCTAATATTAATTTTTTTTTTTTCTTCTGGAAGATTTTTAATTAAATTTTTCAGCAACATATTGATTATTAAAATCATCATTTTTTATGGCTAAAATTGGTCCAATTTTTTTAATTATTTTGCCTGCAACATAAACAGAATTCCAACCAGCCTCGTTTCTGGATCCTTTTATTTTTATACCTCTATAATTATATGTAAGTTCATTTGCTACTTGAGGATCCTCAAGCATAACTAGTAAAGCATATTTTGGTTTTTGAATTGGAAAAATTGAAATAAAGGTGTTTAAATTTTTGTTTTCATTTTGATAATTTTGAGAAGTGCCAGTTTTTCCACCAACATAATAACCTTCAATATCGGCTAGACTTGCTGTACCTTCAGCGTCAGTAACAACTTTTCTAAGAATAGCAATAATATTATCACTAGTTTTTTTTTGAATCAGTCTTTTGTTATTTTTTTTTGTCTTACTTTTTACTAGTGTAGGTTTTACCAATAAGCCTCCATTAGCTAGTGCAGCATACACTGTAACTGCCTGAAGAGGAGTCGTTGTAATTCCATGACCAAATGAAACAGTTTCTAATTTACATTTATTCCAATCAAATTTATGCGGGGTACCAACTTCTTCCAATTGTAAATCTGGACTTTTAAGCAAATTACTCTTTTGAATAAAATCTTTTAGCCTTTTTTCTCCAATTTTTTTTGCAATGGTCAAAGTTCCTATATTAGATGACCTAATTAAAATGTCTTCAACAGATAAATCTTTGGGAAACTGTTTAATGTCAGAAATTTCATGTCTGGCACACTTAACTGATCGAGGTATATTTTTTATAATTGTATCTGGAGTTACAAGATTTTTGTCTAATGCAAGAGCTATTGTAAAAGTCTTAAAAATTGATCCAAGTTCATAGACTCCTTTTGTAATTTTATTTATATATTTTGTATCCATAAACGTATTTCTGGAATTAATGTCAAAGTTTGGAAGTGATGCTAAAGATAATATTTCACCATTTGTGACATCCATTAATAAAGATGCTCCTCCAGTTGCATTAAATGTATCTAAAGCTTTGCTAAGCTCTTTATTAATCAAATACTGAATATTTGTATCTAATGTTAGCTCTAATGGTTGTTTAGCTAAATTATTATCTTTTAATTCTCTATCAAGATATTTTTCTAAGCCTGATACTCCATAGTTGTCGTAATCCACTTGTCCAATTATATGACTAAATAAATTTGCATGAGTATAAATTCTTGACTGAAATGGTTCAAAAATTACTCCTTTTTCTCCCAAGCGCCATAATTTCTCTTTTTCATCTTGGCTAATACGTTTTTTTAAATAAAAATATTTACCTGCATTAAATTTTTTGTGAATATCTTTAATATCAAGATCAGGAAAGCCTAATCTTAAATTTATTAAAAAATTATCTTTGTTTTTGATTAATTTAGGGTTAATCGCAGCATGATATGATTTTATATTTCTTGAGATTACTATTCCATTACGATCAACTATGTCACGCCTTGATAAAGAATAATTACTATAAGAATTTGCTTGGCCATATATTTCCATTTTATAAAGTGAAACTTGAATAATTCTGATACCAAAAATTAAAATTAATGAAAAAAATAAGAAAAATAATAAATAAATTCTGTCATGAAAAAAATTTTTTCTCTGAGAAAACTTATTTTTTTTATTTGTTTCTAAGAAATCCTCAAAAAAAAAGCTAGCCTGATTTTCGTTAAATTTTTTATCTCTTCTGAATTTCTTTTTCATTTGAACTTTCTTGAATTACAAATTTATTTTGGAGATTTAAAAAATCAGATATACTTAAAAATATTTTAGAGTAGTGCATTGGCAAATAACGATTTTTGTCAACATGCTCCAATCTTTCCTCTAATATCTTAGGAGATGATAAATAAAAGAAATCTAATTGAGTCTCGTTAATATCTTTTTCTTTCTTATTTATATCTTTATTTAAGTAGTAAATTTTTTTTTCAATTTCTCTAGTTTCATTTTTAATCATTGATGTAACTATAAGTAAAATTGTAAAAATTATACTTGAATATAAAATCTTAAATTTATACATAAGCTGCCTCAATATTTAGATATTTATTAAACTTTTGAATAAGTTTCTTAGGAAATATAAATTTGTTTTTACTTCTGATAGCAAATCTCAATTTTGCAGATCGAGATGGCTTATTCATACTTACTTCTTTTTGAGATGGTTTAATTATTTTATTTGAATAATTTTCAAAAAGTATTATTTTTTCAAAATCACTTTCTGGTAAATATCTAGAGGTTTTTGATTTATTTTTTGAATAATTTTGAAAAAAATATTTTATTATTTTATCCTCTATAGAATGAAAACTTATAATTAAAAGTTTTCCCCCGGGTTTAAGAACTTTTGTTGCATTTGCAATTCCATATAATAGTTCAGTTATTTCTTTATTTACGTAGATTCTTAAAGCTTGGAAAGTTTTAGTGCATGGGTTTATTTTAGATTTAAAATTTTTCTTTTTACTTTTTTCAATTATCTTTACTAGTTCATCAACTCTAGTGATTTTTTTTTCTAATCTTGCCTTAACAATATTCTTTGCAATATTGTATGCTTCATTTTCTTCACCTAATATTTTTATTATTAATTTAAGTTGTGTCTCACTTAAGTTATTAATAACTTCTAGAGCAGATTTATCTGAAAGTCCCATTGTCATATCTAATTTTTCTTTAGACTTAAATGAGAAACCTCTTTTTAAATTATTTAGTTGAATTGAAGAAAGACCAAGATCGAAAATTATTGTATCAACGTTTTTTTTTATAATTTTTTCTACCTGACTAAATTTCAATTTATAAAATTGAAATCTATTCGTAAATTTTTTTTTCAACTTTTCAGCTATAGATATAACTTCTGAGTCTCTATCGATTCCAATTACTTTGGTTTTAGGAAATTTTAATATTTCTTTGGAGTATCCACCGCCTCCAAAAGTACAATCAACAAATGTACCACCGTTTTGTGGTGAAGATATTTGTATCACTTCGTTTAACATTACTGGAAAATGAGAATATTCCAGAGATGATATTTGAAGTTTCATTAATTTTATTCGTGATCATCAAAACTTTTGTCTTCTTAAAAAAGCAGGTATCTCGAAATCTTCCTCTTCGTTTGTGTCCTCATCAAAAAGTTTCTCTGTTGTGATATCCTCTTTTAACTCACTATCATCATGATTTTGATCGTGAGAAAAAAGTTTTGGTGTATGTTCTTTTTCTACTTCCTCTCCGATAGGTTTGCTTTCTTTTAGCAACGAATCATCATTATTCTCAATGTATGAGGCACTTTCCATTGATAATCCAGATGGGATTTCATTGATAGACTGTGTGACAATAGAAGCCTCTTCAGCAATTTTATTTTCTTCTTTACTTTCAAAGCTATCAATTAAAGCATTTTGTTCCTCACTATTTTTAATAGCATAATTTTCATCAAGCTTTAAAGCAGTAGCACCATCTATCGAGCTTGCAACATTTTTATCAACGTAACTCTGGTTAAATAAATTGTCACTATTGCTAAAACCTCTATTGTTAGCTAGCCCATTATTTGTATTATCGTTAACTAAGTTTAGATATGGCTTGTTCTCCGAGCCATTAAGCGCTGTAGCAACTATAGACACTCTTATTTTCCCATTCATATTATCATCTTTGATCGCACCAAATATCAGTTCAGCTTCTGGATCGACTTCTGCTCTAATTTTATTAACTGCCGCATCAACCTCAAAAAGTTTTATGTCACTTCCACCAGTAATATTGACTAGTAATCCCTTAGCACCCTGGAGCGTATACTCATCAATTAAAGGGTTATTTAAAGCTAGTTCTGTTGCAGCCATAGCTCTATTATCTCCCTCTGCTTCACCAGTTCCCATCATGGCTTTACCGCTTGAGCTCATTACAGTTTCTACGTCAGCAAAATCTAAATTAATCATTCCTGGTCTCACCATTAAATCAGTAATACTTTGAACTCCATGTTTTAAGACATCGTTGGAAAGACTAAAAGACTCTTCAAAACCTGTCGCTTCATTTGCAATTTTAAAAAGATTTTGATTGGGAACAACAATAGTAGTATCTAAATGTTTTTTTAATTCCTCGAGACCAAGAGTAGCTCTTCTCATTCTTTTAGGTCCTTCATAAGTAAAAGGTAAAGTAGTTACACCAACGGTCAAAATATTCATTTCTCTCGCAGCTTTAGCAATTACGTGGGAAGCGCCAGTTCCTGTACCGCCGCCCATACCTGAAGCAATAAAAACCATATTGCTACCTTGTATATAGTTTACTATTTCATTTATTGACTCATCGGCAGCTGCTTGACCAATATCATGTTTTGCTCCAGCGCCTAATCCTTTTGTCAAATTCATTCCAATTTGAATTTTTGCATCGGCTTTGCTCATTTTTAAATCTTGAGCATCGGTATTAACTGCAACGAATTCTACCCCTTCCATGCCAGCCTCAATCATAGCATTAATTGCATTTCCGCCAGCTCCTCCGACACCTATAACTAATATTCTTGGCTTCAATTCTCTAAGCTCTCCTCCTCCAACATTAATAGTCATTACAATTCTCCTTTCTGTTTGTTTTCCCATTTTAAATTAGATCTATTTTGGAAAGCTTTTTTTCTAGCAAAAACTTTAAATTTTGCAAAATTCTTAGGTTCCCAAATTTGAAAAGTTTTGCCAAGACCAACAAATAAAATATTATTTCTTATTTTAGCATGATTAAGTAATTTTTCTGAAATCGAAACTCTTCCTTCAGTATCAAATTGAAAGTTCTCACTCTCAGATAAAACTGATGTGGCAAAATAATCTCTTTTTTCTTCAAAAGGATTAAGAGAATCAATTGTATTAGATAATTTTTCTATTCTTTCCTGTGAGCAAGCCTCTAATGCAGAGTAATTAAACGAGGGATAGCTTATAAAACCATTGTAACCCATCGAATTTAAGTAAGATCTAAATGTAGCTGGCACTGAAACCCGCCCTTTCTTGTCTATTTTGTTTTCGTAGCTTGATAGAAACATTATTTATAAAAAACTTCCTTTTAAAATTTAATTTCAAATCATCCTCCATATTGGGATTATTTGGGATATTATGGGTTTTTCACAAATAGTCAATAAGTTTGTGATTATGATTTAGTACAAAAGTAGAACAGTTATTTAGGAAGTAAAGCCAGATAATCTATAAGCCGGGTTCTGTCATTTAAGATCTTATTTATCTAGACTCAGATTCACACCTGAGCTCAAGCGGTTAACCCAGAAGACCAACTAAAGACTGTTTTTTGCGATAATACGCTGCGTCCTCTCTATTTAACCTTGCTCCCAGTGGGGTTTGCCTTGCGTTTTTTGTTACCAAAAAACCGGTGAGCTCTTACCTCGC
>MDSW01219937.1_pt1 | contig 17648 bp, 13 predicted proteins | sample 811171 | NCBI WGS metagenome assembly MDSW01 (sample SAMN05326641, study PRJNA326480) | marine metagenome | isolation source: seawater | place: Atlantic Ocean: North West | collected 2012
TAGTTTGTTAAATAATATAAACATGCAAGATTTAATAACATATAACTATGATGATTATAAAAATATGGCTTTAAAACTGTCTAACAATAAAACCTACTTTGATAAAATAAAGAATCTGTTAAAAGAGAAAAGATTAACAAGCCCATTATTCGATACCAAACAATATACAAAAGACCTAGAAGACATTTATAATAGTTTATATACAAACTTTAAAAATAGTTTTTGATTTAAACCATTGATTTATAATTAATTTAAACTTAGATTTTTATTATTTTTAATTACTTTATGTTATATATTTTTTTGCAATTTGTATTTATAAATTTTAATGTATTATTTTCTTTATACCTACTTCTAATATCTTAAACATATTATAATCAAGTAATACTTTTCTTCTAGCGTCATGAACTGCAGAATTATATATTTTATCTGGATTATTTAAACAATCTTCAATTTGTGCAATTGCTTCATCTTTATTATAAATGTTAATATGAACAAGTGATTTTTCAGGAAAGTAGTTTTTTATATTATTACAGCCATGATAAATAGGCATTGTGTGACCTAGAAAAACATCAGCAATTTTTTCAGTCCAATAATTTTCATATTGACTATTCTCTATTGCTATAGAAAAAAGATATGGATCAATAGCATCTCTTTTATTTTTAAGTTGTTTAATTCCAAAGCCAAAATAATCAATTCTATTTTTAAAATGCTCCATTATATCTGCTGTAAAACTTAATCGATCTTTATGACCTTGTAAAAAAGCTTTTTTAGAAACAATCAATGAACATAGTTTATTTTTTTCAGGTATATCAGCATATAATTTATCTTCTAGGTTAGAACTACTAACAGAATTTGAATATACATGTCCTAACTTCTCTTTTAATTCTACATCTATATCATATGTCCATTGTAATACTGGAGGTGCTATAATTTGCTCTACATCATGTTCCATACCAAAAGGACTTATAGCCAGATTACTATAATCTAAAACATCTTTACTAGGTTGCTTTACCTCGGGAGGTTCTTGTTGAAGATATATTATTTTTTTTCCCTTAATATCATCAATATTATTAATCCATGTTCCTACAATATGTACATCTGCATCTTGATTATTGTTAGTAAACTTTACATTTTGAAGTATTCCCTTTCCTTCCAATGTTTGCTTAAAGAAAACTGGTGGAATTTTATTTTCTGGATTATAAAAACTTGCTGTTATTTTTTTCATTATAATTCTCCTAATTATATATAGTTAAATTTTCCATTAATCTATCTTGTGAAGCTGCAACATATTTAAAATTTGAGGGTAATGCATAACTTTTAATTTCCATATTAGTTTTAGAAAAACAAATAGACTCTCTAAACCAAGAACCAAAACCACAATCAAAAATATGATCTTCAACAGTGATAATTGATGTAAATTTAGAATAAAATTTTTGTTGGCAATCTTTGAATTTTGCCCCCCAAATTGGCAATGTATAAATATCTTTATTAATAAAATTTACTCTATTTTTTAGCAACCATTGCAAAGCTGTACCTGTTGACAGAATAACTTCGTCTATACCTTTATTATTATTTAGTCCATACCAGTTACCTGGTTTTAAATATTTATTCTTCTCTGTAACGGAAACCTCGTTGCTTTTTCCTAGTCTTAAATATGAAGGCCCTGGGTTTTTTAATAAATAAGCTAGAACACACTCAACCTCATTAGGGTCACCAGGGGATGCTATAGTAAAATTAGGCATCATTCTCATAAGTCCATAATCCTGAATTGCGTGATGCGAGTAACCTAAACTTCCATACGCTACCCCTGCTCCTACGCTTACAACAGTAACTGGAAGATTATGATAATCGATATCATTTCTAATTTGCTCTGCACATCTAAAGGTAGGAAAATTAGCTATAGAGTATGTAAAAACATGATACCCTTCAGCTGCTAAACCTGCTGCAATTCCAGTCATATTCTGTTCTGCAATACCTACATTAAGAAACCTATCAGGATATTTATATTCAAATTCTTCTACAACTCCAAAGCCAACATCTCCCACTAATAAAAATATATTTTTATTATTTTCGGCTAGCTCTGTTAATTTTTTTATAAAGGTATTTCTCATTTATAATTCACTTAAGGCTTGGCTATATTGATTTACATTTAATGTTTTATAGTGCCATAAAACTTTATCTTCCATAAAAGATACTCCTTTGCCCTTTGTAGAATTTGAGATAATACATACAGGTTTATCTTTTAATTCTGAAATGCTTTCAAACTCAGATTTGAGTTTGTTGTGATTGTGTGCATCAACAATTTTCGTATGCCAACCAAAGGCAGCGAGCTTGTCTTTTAATGGTTCTATATTTAAAGTTTTTTTTACTGAAGTAAAACTTTGTAATTTATTATAGTCTATTATCAAACATAAGTTGTTAAGTTTATGATGAGCTGAAAATAATATTGCTTCCCAATTACTTCCTTCTGCCATTTCTCCATCACTGTTAATAACAAAAACTCTCCATTTTTTTTTCTTTTTTTTTGCTGCTAAAGCTAAACCTGCACCATAAGATAATCCATGACCTAACGATCCTGTTGAAAACTCTACTCCAGGAACCTTATGAGAAGCATGTTGCATGAAAATAGAAAAGTCCTTGCCATAATTATCCAATTCTTTTCTCTTAAAGAAACCATAATTAGCTAAAGTTGCGTATAATCCAGCACAGGCATGTCCTTTACTGAGTATCAGTCTATCTCTTTGTTCTAAATATTGGTTTTTTGGATCATATTTTAATATTTTTCCGTACAAAACAGTTAAAATATCTACCATAGACAAAGAACTGCCTATATGAGAGGCCTTAGCTTTGTATGCCATGTGCAAAACATCTTTTAAAATTTTCTTAGACATTTTTTTTGTGCATTTATTATTCATAAGTAAACCCTTATAATAAGTGCAAATGTAATGCCATCATGTACTTTTCCTTATCAGAGAAAGGAGCACCTAATTTTTTACCATTAAAATATAATAAAAAAATATTATGATAAATATAAATCTAATAGACAGTACTGATTTAAAAAAATTTGTGATATAAAACTTAGTTAAAATATTTAAGTATTTTTCTCAATGTATTTATGTAGAACATTACTTATATGATTTATATTATTTTTTCTTAGTCCAGGGTAAACTCCTACCCAGAAACTATCATTCATTATTTTATCACTTACTTTTAAATTTCCAGATATTTTGTATTTTTGGTTTATCATATAAGGCTGTTTAGTAATGTTTCCAGAAAATAACAACCTAGTTCCTATATTTTGAGAGTCTAAAAATTGAATTAAATTATTTCTATTTATTTTATTATTATCTCTTATAGTTATTGGAAAACCAAACCATGATGGGTTAGCTCCTGTGCTTGCCTGGGGCAAAATAAAATATGGATTAAGATCTTCTAATTTATTTTTCAATATAAAAAAGTTCTCTCTTCTTTTCTTTATAAAACCTTCTAGTTTTCCAAATTGAGCTAATCCTATTGCCGCTTGTATATCTGTAATCTTTAAGTTATATCCTAAATTAGAATAAGTATATTTATGATCATAGCCATAAGGTAGACTGCCTAATTTCCAACCAAATCTTTTCTTGCATGTATTATCACAACCTGTTTCACACCAACAATCTCTGCCCCAATCTCTTAAAGACTCTATAACTCTTTTTAATTTTGAGGACTTGCAAAAGACAGCTCCACCTTCTCCCATAGTAAGATGATGCGCAGGATAAAATGATAAAGTAGATATATCTCCAAAAGTACCAATTTTTTGTCCATTATATTCTGCTCCTAAAGCATCACAACAATCCTCTATAAGAAATAAATCATATTTTCTTGCTATTTTTACTATTTTATCCAATGCAAAAGGATTTCCTAATGTATGAGCAATTACTATTGCTTTAGTTTTTTTAGTAATTGCTTTTATAATTTTATTTTCATCAATATTGTATGTATCTAACCTTGCATCTACAAAAACAGGAATAAGACCATTTTGAATAATAGGATTAACTGTTGTAGGAAAACCCATTCCACATGTAATAACTTCATCTCCTTTTTTTAATCTTTTATTACCTAATTCATAACTGCAAAGAGATGATATTGCCAAAAGATTGGCAGACGAGCCAGAATTGCAAGTGAGAAAGTATCTAGCACCTAAATATTTCTTCATAGAGCTTTCAAATTTTTTATTAAATCTTCCTGCTGTAAACCAACTATCTAAACAAGCATCTACTGCATTTACTATTTCACTGCTGTCTATAACTTTTCCAGACACTGGCGCTGTTTTAATTTTTGCATATTTTTCAGTACCATATTTATCAATATACTCTGACACTAAATTAAGTATTTTTAATCTATCTTCTTTTTGATAACTAATATATTTATTTTCTAAACTAGCTGGCTTCATATTATATTCCTTACTAATTCTTTATTATGTTTATTTAAGTTATTAATATAATTTTCTATTTGCTCAACGCTTAAATCAATAGGTTTAGTTTTTAGTTTTAAGTTTTCTTTATACCAATCAGCAGTAATTTCAATAGCTTCTTCTACATCATATAAAGGCTTCCAGCCTAGAACTTTATTTACTCTACTAGAATCAAGATTTAAAGAAGTTTTTTCTTTATATTTTTTATTATTATTGATTTTAATAGTATTTACATTAAATTTTTTAAGAAAAAAATTTGCAACCTTTAAAACATTATAATCCTTATTTATATCAGCTGAAAAATTATAGCTATCAAAGCCACTTTTTTCTATTAAAGCTCTATCTGCTACTAGCATATAACCATATATAATATCTAAAATGTGTGTCCATGGTCTTAAATGCTTTGGGTTCCTAATAATAGGAACTTCATTCTCTATAACACTTTTTATTATATCTGGGATCAGTCTATAGTTAGACCAGTCTCCTCCACCAATAACATTCCCTGCTCTTAATGTTCTGATTTTCATATTTTTTGAAATATAATAATAAGACTTTGCTATCATTTCTGCACAAGCTTTTGAAGTGCTGTAAGGACAATCTCCAAATATTTCATTCTCTTCAGTAAAAGCAATCCTTTTATCTTGATTTTTGTAAACTTTATCTGAAGTAATAATAATTAAAGGTATTTCTGGAAATAGTGTTTTTGTGATATCTAATACATTTATTGTTCCGTTAATATTTATATTTAGAGTCTCAAATGGATTTTTATAACTTTCTAAAACTATTGGTTGTGCTGCTAAATGAAAAACTAGGTCAGGTTTTTCTTTTACAAATACTTCCTTTACTTTATTTACATCTCTTATATCATTCCAATATTGCTTAACAAAGCCATTAATGTTTTTCTTGGTAAAAATACTGTTTTTCCATTCAATTTTATCAGCATACCCTACTACATTAGCTCCTATGTTATTAAGAAAAAGGCAAAGCCATGCTCCTTTAAAGCCAGTATTGCCTGTAATTAAAATTTTTTTATTTTTAAGATTACTAAACATTAAATATTAACTGATTTTTTAAATGCTAAGATATTTTTATTTTTATATGCTTTTGGAGTCCAAGGTGCATTACCTTTTTTCCATAAGTCTTCTAAAATAAATTTTTCTCTTAAAGTATCCATAGGTTGCCAAAAACCTGAATGTTTGTAAGCAACAAGTTGATTGTCTTTTACTATTTTTTGCAGTGGTCCCTTTTCCCAACTTTCTAGACATCCGGAAATATATTTAATTACATCAAAAGATAACACAAAAAAACCACCATTAATCCACCCACTTTCTGATTTAGGTTTTTCTATAAAGTCAGTTACATTGTCATTTTCTATATCCATAGCACCAAATCTTGCCAATGGTTTAACAGCTGTTACTGTCGCTAGTTTTTTTTTCTTATTATGAAAGTTTACTAGTTTTTTTAAATTAACATTTGATAAACCATCTCCATAAGTCATCATAAAATCTTCTTCCTTCGATAAGTATTTTGATACTTTTTTTAATCTACCAGCTGTCTGCGTTTTGACGCCTGTTTGAGCTAATATTATTTTCCAAGGTTTTTTATTAGTATTAAGAGTTTCAATTTTTCCATTTTCAGAAATAACACATGAGGAATTTTTAAAGTTATAATCTTTAAAATAAGAAATTATATCAGATCCCTTATAACCAAGGCATATAATAAACTCATAAAAGCCATAACTCATATACCAGTTCATAATATGTTCTAAAATAGGAATTCCTCCTATTTCAACCATAGGTTTAGGTTTTATAGACGTCTCTTCTGATAGTCTAGAACCATAGCCACCTGCTAATAATACTATTTTCATAGCATTTTTTTTGCAATAATTATGCCACGCTAAAGCTAGTCTAATTCAGATAATATCAAGCAATTAATAGATTAAGTTTCTATAAAATAACAAACAATTTAATTTATCTAATTAAACTTTTAAATAAAAATAAATTAGATAAAATACTGTAATAGGGTTTAAAAGATTAATCTTTTTAAAATACCTTTAATATTAAAGACTTAAGTATTTAAGATACTAAGTTTAGTTTAGTAGACTCGCTTATATTTGCTTGCGCAACTAGAGAAGTTGATATTTTTTGCAACATCATCTGCTTGGTTATTATGGCTGCCTCTGCTGCTAGATCTGCCTCTACTACTGAAGAAGCAGCAGCACTCATTATTGCAGAAGCAGCATAAGCAATGTTTTCTCTAGCAGATAAAGTTGTTATTCCAGCGGATATCTCTCCTAAATTAATAGTAACTTCATTAGTCAAGGCTAATCCAGTGGTGTCTGCATTAGATGCTTCAGTTGTTGAGGCAACAGAACTTACTGTTCCAGTTGTTATAGACTGAATTAGTCCGTTATCAGTAACACCTATATTTTTACTTACTTTTGTGGTACCTAACATAGAAACTCCATTGAAAGTAGTACCTGAAACTATACTATCTATTGCAGTAGTAATATTAGCTGTTTCAGCATTTAAGGATGCTATATCGGAGGTAGATAACAATGTATTATTATTATATAATGCTCCAAGTTCTTCTAATCTTGCTGATAAGGATGCAATTTCATTGAGTGCATTTTCAGCTACCTCTAAAGCTTCAATTGCTTTTCTTATATTTGAAGACGCCCCTCTCCAACTGTCAGAACTAGCATTTAAAGCATTAGATAAAGCTTGTAAATATCCACTACTAACTTTACCAGAAGTTATTTTCTGCAATGATTCCTTTATCTTAGGAAGAGCTAATTTTGCACCCAGGTCAGCTAAATATGATAAAGAAGGCCCATCAGACATTATTAATCCTTTATTGACATGAACGACATTTTTTTTTTAAAAGTTAATATATATATTATTCTTTATAGAATTTTAAAAATATAATAATATTGTCGTTCTTATGAAAATGAATAGTAGAGTAATAATTACTGGCGCTAATGGATTTATTGGATCCAATATAATATCAGAAATGATAGTAAATGATTTTCCTATTACGGCTTTAGTAAGAAATAGAGCTAAAACAGATTATCTTAAAAAAATAAAATGCTACAATATTATTCATTCCGATAATTACTCTGACCCTACACTATTAAGAAAATTGAATATGAGTAAGCCTGAATATATTATTCACTGCGCATTAGACAAAAATGAATTAACTGATACTAAAAACTTAATAAGTGCCTTAGAGATGGCTAAACAAATAAATTGTAAGGGTTTCATTACTATAGGCAGTTATAAAGAATACGGATACTTGAAAAAAAATCTAACTGAAGATATTGTCTGTAATCCTTTAGATAAGTTTTCGAGATTAAAACACTCACAAAATATGCTTGCTAGCCAAATATGTGATAGTTTAGGAATTAACCATCTACACCTCAGATTAGGCATTCCTTACTCTCATAAATATAACACTAACTTTTATTTTACAAATATAATTGGTAGACTATCTAAAGATGAGTTTATTGATACAAAAAACATTTATGAAGTAAAAGACTTTATACATACTTCAGATATTGCTAGAGGAATTCTATCTTTAATGGAAAACAATTTATCTGGAAGCTATAATTTAAGTTTTGGAGATGGCATAGAGATGAAATCTGTATTAAAAATGATATATGAAAAACTAAATAAAAAGTTCATATTTGATGAAAGTAAAAATTCAAGTTTCTCAGAGTTTTCTCTGAATATTAATAAAATTTACAAAGCTACAAATTGGAAACCATCTATTTCAATTTGGGATGGGATATCGCTACTAATTCAATTAGCTAAATTTAATAGTAAGCCTAGTTTAGATGATTTCACCTCAAGAATTCGCAGTTTATATAAGTAGGTTTAAAATTGTTTTTTTTATTAAATTAATTATAATCTTTTTAAATATTGTATTATAATTAAAGTACGGAGGTAATTTTGGCAGGTAAATATTGTCCAGATTGGATATACAATCTATGTGTAGCAAGGTCAGCTTATGAATTTATAGTAGCTGATCTTCCAATTAAGGCATATGCTAAAAAATATTCTACTGGCCTCTCAGAGATGTATGCTGAAATTAAACCAGAGGAAATTGAAAATGAAGCAGAATTTTTATTAAGATTTCTTGTAGAAATAAATGCAGATGACTCAGATCAGTTACTTAACAACTTTGTCTATTTTTGTTTAAAGTATGTTCAACATGGTAGTAAAAGAAAATTAAAGGGTTTATTTGGTTCTGCTTTTGACCCTGCAAAAGATAAACCTTATAGTGAAAAAATTACATTAAAAGCATTTAAAGCATACGTTTTTGGAATGAGATCTGGTATTTCTGAAAAGCCAACTCCGGGATGGCAAATTACTGAAGAAGAGAACTTAGACTTCTTGAAAGATCTAATTGAAAAAGAAGCAAATATAGCTGATGCTATTTAGTTTATCTTAAAAATTGAAATAAGGATAAGTTTGATATTTTTACAAAAGCTTGCTGTGAAGCTTGCAAACCAGTAATTTGTGATTGGAGATCTGTTACTAATGAAGCAAGGTCTGCATCAGAAATTTCTGACATATCCTTTGAAACCTGAATATTTCTCTGAGCTAATAATTCTTTTTGTCTTTCTAAAGAGTTTGTTCTAGCGCCAATTATTGCCTTTTGATTAGATATATGTTCTTGAACACTTTTAATATCATCTAATCTATTCTGAATAGTTTGATTTTTATCATATAGTGTTTGAGGATGCCCTAAAGAATTACCTGCTCCATCAACGGCATCAAAAGTTAAAAAAGATTGAGGAGTTTTCTCTGCCCTATCAATCCCCTCTATTTGAAGATCTTTGATGGTTATTGGTCCATTATTGTCATCAACTAAAGTTATTGTAGAACTGGATAAAGTAGCTGTAATATTTAATCCTGAAGTATTAATTGCTGTTACCAGGTCAGAAAGATCGCTACTTGGTAAATCTATAGAGATATCAACGGAAGTAGAATTATCAGATAAATTAAATTTATAATTACCAGGATTTTCATTATTTATTTGTAAAGTAGCTTTTCCTACAGCACTTGCTTCCACTACACTTTCAGAAGCCGTTCTAATTGAATTTATGACATCTTCTAAAATGGTAAACATAGGGGCGACTATATTACCTGACTTTACAGCCATAAAAACACTTCCTCCATCTAATGTAGTTCCTATAGTTCTTGTTTCTGATACTGAAACTGCATTTGTTCCTCTATCACCTTTATATTCAATATTTCCTTGACTATCTTTTTCAAAAGGTTGCGTATTTGTGTGGTATCCCCCAAATATAAAAGCTCCTGAACTGTCTGTTGCATTAGCAACGCTAAACATCTCATTTTTCATTTCTTCTAATTCAATTGCTAGAGCCTCTCTATCTTGAGCACCAAAAGTATCATTAGCTGCTTGTATAGCTAATTCTTTAGCTCTAACCATTAAATTTGTAATAGACTGCAAAGCTGTATCTGCAATTGTAAGCCTATTTATAGCATTATCAGCATTTTTTGAGTATTGACTAAATCTCTCTTTTACTTGCTGTAATCCTGATAACTCAACAGCTCCTATTGGGTCGTCTGATGCCTGAACAATATTTTTCCCAGTAGATATTTTGTTTTGTAAACTTTGTATTTCTTCGTTTAACTTACTAAATCTAGAAACTTGTTGCTGGTTAAATAATTTTGTACTAATTTTCAAGATTAAATCCTATCTATTAAAGTATCAAATAACTCTCTAGCTGTTTGCAAAACTCGTGCCGATGCCTGATAAGCTTGCTGATATTCTATTAATTGAGCTGCTTCATCATCCATATTAACTCCGCTGAGCTCTGAAGCTGAGTTTGCTGCAGCATCTCTAATCATTTCAGCTGAATTTTTATTTAATTCAGAACTTTGAACAGATGATCCAACAGATGCAACTATCTGTGAAAATAAGTCCTGAAAGTTACCTTTGCCTTCTGATAGAAATTTATCTTCTTGCAAATCAAGCATTGTTTGGATATTTCTACCATCTCCAACTCCTCCTAAATTATCAGTTATAGAAAAACTATCCTTAACATTTACAGTTCCTGATAATTTTAAACTATATCCACCAACTTTAAATCTACCTGTTTCATTGATAGTTCTTTCAGCAATATTATGTCCTGTATCTGCATCTAGAACATGTATTAAATTTTGATTAGTACTATCTACTGAAAATAATAAATTTTCTCCAATTTCTTTTTCGGGTAAATCTTGAGTTTCATATGATGCTGATACTCTTCTTGCAGTTCCTTCTCCGTTCAAAACTACTATTAATTCTTCAGGTGGCAAGTTTTTCAATGAAATAAATTCTCCTACAGTAGTATCATTATCTGGCTTTCCATTAAATGAAATATTTACTGGCTTCCCATTTCCACTAGTAATTACAATATCTGCTCCATTCATAGATAAATTATGTGGATAATATTTAATACCAAATTTTTCATTATTAGTGGCATCTGATATAAATGAAACTTGATGTAAAGGAGAAGTATCTAACTTTCTAGATATTGATAAATTTTTGTCAGTCGAGTTCCATTGAAAATTAACATCATTTAGGTATAGAGTTCTATTTGATCCAGCGCCACTTCCATCATATATATCAAAAGAATAATCATTTTCTGATCCGCCATTAGCTGCAGTTAATTTTAAATTTGCTTCTATAGTTGAATCTACTGATGTTAAAGAAATATCTTGAGAACTAGTTCCATTAGAAATAATTTTATACGCTGACCCTGTCCACTTTACTTCAACACTTTTACTGGCACCTGAAATATTAGCATCAGCATTAATTGCAGTTTGTAATGCATCTGCAATATCTCCATTTGAAGTATAAGTAGCATCAGGAAGTGTTATCGTTCCTGAGGCAGTTCCATCTACTGAAAGTTGAAAAGTATTTCCTCCAGATGCTACCACTAAGTTAGAACTTCCATTAACTATAGTAGCCGTTCCTCCTAACCAAGCAGCATCAGTATACTTTATCCTGTACTTTGCAATGTCAGAAGAAACTCCACCTAAAGATGATGAAAACTTTAAATGAGTATCCAAAGCTGTAGTAATTGAACTCACATTAACAGAAGCACTAGTTGTAGATGTATTGGAAACTATTTGATAATTACTACCATCCCAAAGAACATTCACACTTTTCCCTGAAGAAACTAAGGTAGAATCATCATTAATAGCCTCTTCTAATTCTTTAGCTATTGAGGCATTAGAAGAATAAGTTCCCGTTGGCATAGTTATGGTTCCTGATGATACATCATCAACCGAAACAACTAATGTGTTTGTGCCTGAAATAGTTAATGTGGAACTTGAACTTAAAGTAGATATATTATTTCCACTTTTAAAAGAACCAACTTTAATATTAACATCAAAATATTCTCTATTAGTAGGATTATTTGTTACTGATTTTCCTTCTATATTTTTAGTTCCTGTATCTAAACCAAGACTTGTTTTAGAAACAGTATTTTCAGAATTACTTGGAAATATAATCTGACTTGCCGAAACAGAACCTTCTCCTACTATACCTAGTTGATATCCATTAATTGATTTATTGGCCCCATTAGATAAACTAAGGAACAAGTTATTCTCTATTGTCGAGTCAATAGAGGTTACTTCAACACTTGCAACGGTTGTGTCATTTATATCATATGTTTGTCTGCCAGTATTTGAAACAATTTCATAATTTTGTCCTGTCCACTTTACACTTACTGATTTACTGGCTGAAGTTAATGCTGAGTCAGCATTAATTGCTGTTTGTAGTGCTGATGCTAATGCAGCATTAGAAGAATAAGTTGTTGCAGGGAGAGTAATAGTTCCTGAAGCAGTTCCATCTACTGATAAGGTAAAAGTATTGCCACTAGAAACTACTAATGTACTATCAGATGTTATCTCGGTAGCAAAACCTCCACTCCAACCTGAAACAGGTGTGAAAAAGGCTTTAATCCTATCTTTCTCTCCACCTTCTATTATAACTTCTTTTCCCAAAGTCCTCAGCTTGTAAGTATTACCCTCGAATTCAAATGACAATTTAGTATTATCTGCTGGTAATGTATTTATTACATTACCTACTATTCTTATATCTGGTGCATCTTTTCTAAAACCATCTATCATAGCTTTATGAACTTCATAGGGACTATTTACATCTAAATTGTCTGTATATACTGTAGAACTAAATGAAGAACTATTATCTACCGCCGGCAAAACAATATTATATGCACCTATTGGTTTAGATGCATATGATCCATCATTTGAGGAAATAGCTTGGTCTGCTGAACCAAAGTTAATATTTTCAATTGTTAAAACTTCACCTGTATCTGACCAATTAAACTTTCCCCTTCCGTTATCAAAACCTGTTATACTTGCACTTCCAGTTAAATTTGAGCTACCATCAGAGCTAGTAAGTGCAAAATCAACAGGTGAATGTAATTTTATTGTTCCCGTAAATACCGCAGAATTATTTGATGATGTTGAACCTAGTGTAATAGAAGATGAGGTAGTTCTGTAAAGTTGATCTAAAACAGTTGCAGTTGTTTCAGTAGCTCCTGGTGCTGAAAAATCAGTAATTTTTATATCTTCTGCAGCAGAATTTTCTAAAATTATTCTTTTCTTGTCAGAAAATAATATAGCTTTTACTCCCGTTAGCTCACTAACCTTATTTACTTCATTTGCAAAATTTGTTAAATCATTTGGCAAAATTGTAGCTGATATTGAAACAGAGTCTTTTAATCCAGAAGCTAAGGACATAGATATAGTTCCACTGACTGCTACGTCTTCTATAGGATCAAGCATAACTCTTGTTATAGCTTCAGCTATAATACCCGATTTAGATGCATGCTCTTTAAATTCCTTTAAGGTAAATGCAGAAGAAGAACTTACTGGAATAGTTAATGTAGTGTCTACTATTCCATCATTAAAAGTATCAATACTTAATGTCTGTGAAGTAACAGGATTTGATGATCTAGAAGCAGAATGTCCAGTATATAAAGAATAATCTGATTCTACTGATCCTCTTTCTATTTTAATATTCCTATAGTCTTGATTAATGTATTCAGCATTGTAAACAGCATCACTCAAAAAACCATTTTTGTTATTTATCAATGCAGAATATTCTTCTAACTTAAGAGGGGTTCCAGCAATATGTTTTCCTTCTCTTGTAAATATATTTATATCTGTTGCTTTTAATTCACTAGCTGTAGTATTTTTAACTATTCCATTAAGTGTACCAGATGACCTGGTCGCAATAGATGATGAAGTAAAGTTTTGATCATTGCTTGCTACAGTTAATGAGCCATCACTTCCTGAAGCAATTAAACCATAACTCGCAAATGAAAAACTATCTCCACCAGGAGTAACACCCGAATTTAGAATATCGGCTAGATCTTTTACAGAATTTACAGTGTGACCTAAATCAGCACTGCTAAATGTAATTGCTACTGTATTACCGTTTTCTAAAGATAAATTAAATGAGTTAATAGTTTTTGCCTCATCATCATTTATGACGTAACTTAATTGAGGCTGAAGACTATAAGACCTTAAATCAAGCTCTTTTATATTTCTTCCTATTGAAGCTATAGCTCCATTTTTTAAAAAGCTTGTTGCTAACAATGTATTCTCACTTTTAGTAAATATATCCTGTATACTAGAGACTTCTAAAACTTGATCTTTATAATTACCCTCTATTGTTAACTCACCTGTCCCTAAATTATTTGTTCCGCTTTCAGCTAACTTAAAAGCAGAAGCAGCAAATTCATTTCCACTTCTTAAATTAAATTTTAATGAACTAGATAAGTCATTGTTTGCAATAATAGAAAAACTATCTCCAGACTTTGCTTCTCCGTTTAAAGTGATTGATAGGCCATTAATGTTAAAATTATTTCCTTTATAAGATTTTTTGTTTCCATCAATCCATCTAACCCCATTAAAATTAAGTTCAATATTTTCTTTTAAATTTACTACGGAATCTAGTTGATCTACATTTACTTGTAAATTTGATCCTCCAATTAGATTTTTTTCAACCTTTGGAAGACCAATTAAAAACATATCACTTCCAATATTTCCTGTTAAATCTTTTCCATTTTTTTGTACCTCATTAAAATCCTTTGCAACTCTAAAAGCAATGTCATCAATTGCAGACCTAACTTCTTGAACATACGCATAGTAATTTACTAAGCCTGCTAATTTTCCTCCTGTAATCTGTGTAGTAGTGGTTTCATTTGTTCCTTCTACAATAAATATACTTATATTGTTTACAGTTGTTTCAAAAGCATACCTAAAATCTGAATTTTCTGTAACCTTTGCCCTCATATTAAAAGATTTATTAGGTGATACTATTATTGGACCTTGACCAGAGTTACCTAGTCTAATAGTAACATCACCTCTTTCTCCAAATGAAGTAGTAAATTCAATTTCTTTAGACAACCTCTCTAATAATAAATCTCTTGTATCTAATAAATCGTTAGCAGTTTTAGTAGCACCTGCACTCTTAAGTCTTGTATTTACACTAGCTAGTTCATTTGATAATAGGTTAATTTTTTCTATTGCTAGTACAGATTGTGTAAAAGCTCCATTTTGAGATTTATCAAGTCTTGTAGCATAGTCATTGAATGAATTAACCATATCTTTTCCAGCTTCCATAGCCACTGTTCTAGGAGCACTATCTTCTGGAGCAGCTGCTATCTCTTGTAAAGAACTAAAAAATTTTCCTATAAATGTGCTAAGATCACTTCCTTCTGGAAGAAGGTTATTTTCTAATGAGTTTACTTCTTTAGAAAATTGATTAATTTGTTCAAAAGATGCGTGACTAGACCTTAATCTTTCATTAATGTAAGCATTAAAAGATCTTCTAATCTCATCAACTCTTACTCCTAAACCACTCTGATCAGAAACATCTGTAACACCACCTTGTATGCCTCCTATTTCTTCTAAAGCAACATCTCTTTTAGAATACCCTTCAGTATTAACATTAGCAATATTCTGACCTGTAACAGATAAAGCTTGCCTATAAGCTTGAATACCACTTTTTGCTATTTCAAATAAACTACCCATTATTTTTTATTCACATCTCTATTGTAAGAAAACTCTGCAACTCTAGATTTTGTAGAAAATTGATTAACTAATGCTTCAGCAATTCCAAAATTATGATTTTTTGCTAATGCTTTTGAACGCTCCTGATTTAAAAGAGAAGTATAGGTATCTTCAGCATCACTAGTTAAAATAGTTTTTGCTAATTTAGCCGAATGTGCTCTTTTCAACATCTCATTTATAAATAGAGATTCAAACTCTTGAGCAACAGCAATTAAATCTTTATCTCTACTACTTTTTTTATTATCAGTAATAATTTGAGAAAGATTGTATTGTTTTGTTATATTATTAAAAACTTCCATATTAAATCTAAATTATGATTAATTCTGCTCTTAAAGAACCTGCCTCTCTTAAAGCTTCTAAAATTGCTACCATATCTGCAGCGCTTGCTCCTACCTCATTAATTGCATCAACTATATCTGATAATGAAGTACCTGTATCAAATACAAATGCTTTTGCATTTTCTTCATCTACTGCTATTTGAGTATCTGCTGCTGTTGTAGCAGCAGCTCCTGCTACTGTAGAGTTTGCATTCTGCATTGCTCCTTGTGCTTCACTTACTACAGCTGTATCTTCTTGAACACTAACTGTAAGTTTCCCGTGTGTAACTGCTGTTGGTGTAACTTTAACATCTCCTCCTATAACAATAGTGCCTGTCCTTGCATTAACTACGACTCTAGCTTTCGGTCTAGCCGGTTCTACTTCTATATTTTCTAATAAACTTACAAAAGATACTTTTTGAGCAGGATCTGCAGGAGCTCTAACCTTGATTGATGTGGCATCTAAAGGCACTGCTACTTCTGGACCAAAAATCTCGTTAATTTTTTCAGAAATAATGTTAGCTGTACTAAAATCGCCCTGGCTAAGATTTAGGACTAAATTATCAGACCTTATAAAAGGAGACTCTACCATTTTTTCTACAGTAGCACCTCTAGGTATTCTTCCTACAGTAGGAATATTTACAGAAACACTAGATCCATCTGCACCTTCTACTCCTAAACCACCCACTGCTAAGTTTCCTTGAGCAATAGCATATAATTGTCCATCAGCTCCTTTTAGTGGGGTCATCAATAAAGTTCCACCTCTTAATGATTTTGCTTTCCCTATAGCAGAAACTGTAATATCTAAAGCTTGACCTGGCTTAGCAAATGGCGGTAAATCAGCTGTTACCATCACTGCTGCTGCATTTTTTGCTGTTAAATCACTAGTGCTTACTACAATATCAAATTGAGAGATTAAAGATTGTATGCTTTGAAGAGTTAAATTTGTAGTACTATCTCCTGTTCCATTCAAACCTATAACTATCCCATACCCTAAAAGTTGATTAGTTCTTATACCTGCTATAGACACTAAATCTTTAAGTCTATCTGCTAACAACTGATTGCAAAAAACTAAAAAAAATATAAAAGTTAAAAAATTAATTTTTCTCAATTACTTTCTCCTAAAATGGTGTAACCTGTCTGAATATTCTGCTTAGCCATCCAGGTTGAGTTGAATCTGCATATACTCCTGCATTAGTATAAGTAATTCTCGCATCAGCTATATTAGACGAAGATATTGTATTATTAGCGGCAATATCTTCAGGTCTTACTATTCCACTTAATCTTAAAAATTCACTTCCATCATTTAATACTAATTTTTTTTGACCTTTTATTTCTAAATTACCATTAGGGTATACTTTAATTATAGTAACAGTCATACTGCCAGTAAGTGTGTTAGTCTGCGCAGCTGTTCCAGCTCCAGCAAATGACTGATTAGCTCCGGCTGCTAAATCTGCTGCAGTTAAGCTGTCAGTGCCTTTTCCTGCACCTAAAATACTTGTACCTGCATTTACAACTGGATTTTGATTAAAGACTAATGGAGGCAATGTGACTCCGAAAGTGTCTGTTTTAGATGTCGTATTTGTTGTCGACTTACTCGCACTTAAAGATTCATTTAATGAAACTGTTAGAATATCTCCAACAGACTTAGCTCTTCTATCTCCTGCAAAGAAACCTGATGAAGTACTATTATAAATTGACCCATCTATTGTAGTATCTTTTTTTTCAAAAACTATTTCTTTATGAATTGGTTCA
>MDSW01160495.1_pt1 | contig 17643 bp, 16 predicted proteins | sample 811171 | NCBI WGS metagenome assembly MDSW01 (sample SAMN05326641, study PRJNA326480) | marine metagenome | isolation source: seawater | place: Atlantic Ocean: North West | collected 2012
AACCGGCCCATGAGCTGAACCGTGACCCGGTAATGTGGTGGATTGTCGAAACAGGTCGGGGAGTCCGACCACAAGCCGACCCTCGATGCCAACCATCCAACAGCTGATCCGCACGGAGCGTCAGCGCCTCAAAGCAAAGACCAAGTCACCAGCTCTCAAGGCTTGTCCTGAGAGACGCGGAGTTTGTACCCGTGTTTACACGTCAACGCCCAAAAAACCCAACTCGGCGCTGCGCAAAGTAGCTCGTGTGCGACTGACCTCAGGCTTTGAAGTCACCGCCTACATCGGCGGGATTGGCCACAACCTTCAAGAGCACTCTGTTGTTTTGATCCGCGGCGGTCGTGTGAAGGATCTGCCTGGCGTCCGCTACCACATCATTCGCGGAACACTTGATACAGCTGGTGTGAAGGACCGTCGTCAGTCCCGCTCCAAGTACGGCGCCAAGGCTCCTAAGGAGTAATAGCTCCTACATCTCTTACCCATCGGTTTCCCGACCTCAACGATCTGACTTTCCATGTCCCGCCGCAACGCCGCTGAGAAACGCCCGGTTCTTCCCGATCCGCAGTTCAACAGTCGTCTAGCCACGATGATGGTGGCTCGATTGATGAAGCACGGGAAGAAATCCACGGCCCAGCGGATCCTGTCGGACGCGTTTGGTCTGATCAATGAACGGACCGGAGGGGATCCCCTCGAACTTTTTGAGACAGCTGTCAAAAACGCGACTCCCTTGGTTGAAGTCCGCGCCAGACGTGTTGGTGGTGCGACGTATCAAGTCCCGATGGAAGTCCGCCAGGAACGGGGAACTGCGATGGCCTTGCGCTGGCTCGTTAGTTTCTCCCGGTCAAGGAATGGACGAAGCATGGCTCACAAGCTTGCAGGTGAACTGATGGATGCAGCCAATGAAGCTGGCAGCGCTGTTCGCAAGCGCGAAGAGACGCACAAAATGGCCGAAGCCAACAAAGCCTTCGCCCACTATCGCTACTGAGACTTGCCAGGCCAACGAGACACAATTTGTGCACGTCTGGCCTGTATAGTCTCACCCGCCTTTTAACGACCCACTCCGGAGACTCCACTGTGTCCCGCGCATTTCCCCTGGAACGCGTCAGAAATATCGGTATTGCTGCACATATTGATGCCGGCAAAACCACCACGACCGAACGAATCCTGTTCTATTCAGGCGTGGTTCACAAAATCGGAGAGGTGCATGATGGCGCCGCAGTAACCGACTGGATGGCCCAGGAGCGGGAACGCGGGATCACCATCACGGCCGCAGCCATTTCAACAAGCTGGCAAGACCACCGCATCAACATCATTGATACACCCGGCCACGTGGACTTCACCATTGAGGTGGAGCGTTCCATGCGGGTTCTTGATGGTGTGATTGCCGTGTTCTGCGCTGTTGGAGGTGTCCAACCCCAGTCGGAAACTGTTTGGCGTCAGGCTGATCGGTACTCCGTTCCTCGGATGGTGTTCGTCAACAAGATGGACCGAACGGGTGCTGACTTCCTCAAGGTGCATGGCCAAATCAAAGATCGCCTTAAGGCGAATGCCGTTCCCATTCAGCTGCCGATCGGCGCTGAGGGTGAACTCAGTGGCATCATCGATCTGGTCGGGAACAAGGCATACATCTATAAAAATGACCTCGGCACCGACATCGAAGAAACCGATGTTCCGACCGAGATGGCAGATGAAGTGGCTGAGTGGCGCAGCACTTTGATGGAGGCTGTTGCCGAAACCGACGAAGAGCTGATTGAAAAATTCCTCGAAAACGGTGAACTCTCCTCTGAAGATCTCAAGAAGGGCATTCGTGAAGGTGTGCTGAAGCATGGCCTGGTGCCCATGCTTTGCGGTTCTGCCTTTAAAAACAAGGGTGTGCAGCTCGTCCTCGATGCTGTCATCGATTACCTGCCAGCACCCGTCGACGTTCCTCCGATTCAAGGCATTCTCCCCGACGGCACCGAGGCGGTTCGCCCCTCGGATGACAGCGCTCCTTTCAGCGCCCTGGCGTTCAAAGTGATGGCCGATCCCTACGGCAAGCTCACCTTTGTGAGGATGTATTCCGGGATCTTGGAGAAGGGCAGCTACGTGCTCAACTCCACGAAAGACAACAAAGAGCGCATTTCTCGATTGGTTGTGCTCAAAGCCGATGATCGAGAGGAGGTTGATCAACTCAGAGCCGGTGACCTGGGAGCCGTTCTCGGCCTAAAGAACACCACAACCGGAGACACCCTTTGTTCAACAGACCAGCCAATCGTGCTGGAGACTCTGTTCGTTCCAGAGCCTGTGATCTCGGTCGCGGTTGAACCCAAAACGAAGGGCGACATGGAGAAACTTTCCAAAGCTTTGGTTGCTTTGGCCGAAGAGGATCCAACCTTCCGGGTGAATACAGACCAAGAAACCGGTCAGACCGTGATTGCCGGCATGGGGGAACTCCACCTGGAAATCCTGGTGGATCGCATGCTGCGTGAATTCAAAGTCGAAGCCAATATCGGCGCTCCACAGGTGTCCTATCGGGAGACCATCCGCTCCTCTGCTGGTGGAGAAGGCAAATTCTCCCGTCAAACCGGTGGTAAAGGCCAATACGGTCATGTCGTGATCGAAATGGAACCAGGAGAACCTGGCTCCGGCTTCGAATTCGTCAACAAGATCGTCGGTGGTGTAGTTCCGAAGGAGTACATCAAGCCTGCGGAACAAGGCATGAAAGAGACCTGCGAATCCGGAGTGATTGCTGGATTCCCTCTGATCGACGTGAAGGTCACGATGACCGACGGCTCATATCACGATGTGGACTCGTCGGAAATGGCATTCAAGATCGCCGGTTCCATGGCCTTCAAGGATGGCGTCAAGAAGTGCAATCCCGTTCTGCTTGAGCCAATGATGAAGGTCGAAGTCGAGGTCCCCGAGGATTTCCTCGGTTCGATCATCGGCGACCTGTCTTCCCGTCGGGGGCAGGTTGAAGGCCAATCTGTGGATGACGGCATATCAAAGATCTCGGCCAAGGTGCCCCTTGCTGAGATGTTCGGTTATGCCACCGAGCTCCGATCCATGACCCAGGGCCGGGGTATTTTCTCGATGGAATTCGCTAACTACGAGGAAGTTCCTCGCAATGTGGCTGAAGCCATCATCTCCAAGAATCAGGGCAATTCCTGATCTCTAACCACCTTTTATTCACCCCTCGATTCTTTAACTAAAATGGCACGCGAGAAGTTCGAAAGGAACAAGCCCCACGTCAACATTGGCACGATCGGCCACGTTGACCATGGCAAAACCACTCTGACAGCCGCAATTACAAACGTTCTTTCAAAGAAAGGTCAGGCGGAAAAGCAGGATTACGCCGACATCGACGGTGCACCGGAAGAGCGTGAGCGCGGCATCACGATTAATACTGCCCACGTTGAATACGAAACAGACACCCGTCACTACGCCCACGTTGACTGCCCTGGTCACGCGGACTATGTGAAGAACATGATCACTGGTGCCGCCCAAATGGATGGCGCAATCCTGGTCTGTGCGGCCACTGATGGCCCAATGGCACAAACCAAGGAGCACATTCTTTTGGCGAAACAGGTGGGTGTTCCTGCCCTGGTCGTTGCTCTGAATAAGTGCGACATGGTCGATGACGAAGAAATCATCGAGTTGGTGGAAATGGAAGTCCGCGAACTGCTTGACAGCTACGACTTCCCAGGTGACGAGATTCCTGTCGTTCAGGTCTCCGGTCTCAAGGCATTAGAAGGCGAAGCCGAATGGGAAGCGAAGATTGAAGAGCTGATGACAGCTGTGGATGAAAATATCCCTGAGCCTGAGCGCGAGGTCGACAAGCCTTTCCTGATGGCAGTGGAAGATGTCTTCTCCATCACAGGCCGTGGAACAGTGGCCACCGGTCGTATCGAGCGTGGCATCGTCAAAGTTGGCGAAGAAGTTGAAATTGTCGGCATCAGGGAACCACGCAAAACCACCGTTACCGGTGTGGAGATGTTCCGTAAGTTGCTGGATGAGGGCATGGCTGGCGACAACGTTGGCCTCTTGCTTCGCGGCATTCAGAAGGAAGACATCGAGCGCGGCATGGTGCTGGTCAAGCCAGGTTCCATCACCCCCCACACCAAATTTGAGGGTCAGGTCTATGTCCTCAAGAAAGAGGAAGGTGGCCGCCACACACCTTTCTTTGCTGGCTATCGCCCACAGTTCTACATCCGTACAACCGATGTGACTGGCCAGATCACTGCCTTCACCGCAGAAGACGGTTCCAACGTTGAGATGGTGATGCCCGGAGACAACATCAAAATGACTGGTGAACTGATCTGCCCCGTCGCCATGGAAAACGGCATGCGCTTCGCGATTCGTGAAGGCGGCCGCACCATTGGTGCTGGCGTTGTCTCCAAGATCATCGAATGATCTCCATCGTGTGATCCCCAGTAGGGGAGGGTGAAGGCGGCTGCCTCACCATCCCCTACATTTGTTTGAGAACCTCGACAACCCAATTCAGGCCTTCAAGGCCCTGACATTTAGATCCCATGTCAACTGCCATTGCTCAGCAGAAGATCCGCATCCGCCTCAAGGCGTTTGATCGCCGAATGTTGGATCTCTCCTGCGACAAAATCATTGAAACCGCTGATACCACTGCGGCAACTGCCATAGGCCCGATCCCCCTCCCAACCAAGCGAAAGATTTATTGCGTGCTGCGGTCTCCTCACGTCGATAAAGATTCTCGCGAGCACTTTGAAACCCGCACCCACCGCAGGATCATTGATATCTACAGCCCATCAGCCAAAACGATTGACGCTCTGATGAAGCTCGATCTCCCGAGTGGTGTGGACATTGAAGTGAAACTCTGATCGCGTCGGATCAGTCTTCAGCTCTATAGGATTTCCATGTCTTTTGGACGGCGTCTGTGACCGACTATTCCGTCAGGGAACTTCCCCTGTTTCCCCTGCCGGACGTCGTCCTGTTTCCGCAACAGTTGCTGCCACTGCACATCTTCGAGTCTCGATATCGAATGCTGCTCCAATCTGTCTTGGAGTCTGACAAGAGGTTCGGGATCATTCGCATCGATCCTGAAACACGAGAAATGGCAGACGTTGGCTGTTGTGCAGAAGTTCTTCAGCACCAGACCACTGACGATGGACGTAGCTATATCGTCACCCTTGGACAGCAGCGTTTTCGTGTTCTCAACATCACCCGCGATGCGCCGTTCCGCACCGCAATGGTCAGCTGGATCGAAGACGACCAGATTCAAGATCCCGATGATTTAAATCAGCTCAGTTCTTCTGTTAACGCTGCGCTTCAAGATGTTGTTCATCTCACCGCCAAACTTCAGGGTCGCGATGTAACCCTGCCGGAAGATCTGCCTGACCTGCCTAGAGAGCTGTCCTTCTGGATCGGTGCACATCTCGACAACCGAGTCGCCAAAGAACAACAGTCCTTACTTGAGCTCACTGACACCAAAGAACGCTTGCAGCGCCAATTCGACATGCTCGACAACACCCGTCGCCAACTGGCAGCACGGACCGTCTTAAAGGACACCCTCTCCAACGTGGATCGCGACGAGAGTTAATGCTGGTCATACTTCTCTTGATCACAGCAGGGCTGGGCACGGCGGTTGTGTTGCTTTGGCTTCGCCGCGATCGCCGCTATGAATCATCCGACAGCGTCGCGGCTGCTTACGACGCCTGGACCAACGACCGCCTACTTGAACGCTTATGGGGTGACCATGTTCACCTCGGCCACTACGGAGACCCACCACAACCCTGTGATTTCCGTGCCGCCAAAGCGAGTTTCGTGCACGAATTAGTGCGATGGAGTGGTCTCGACCAGCTGCCACGCGGGGCGCGTGTGCTCGATGTCGGATGCGGAATCGGTGGCAGTGCTCGCATCCTTGCTGAGGACTATGGCTTGAATGTGCTGGGCATCAGCATCAGTCCTGCTCAGGTCCGTCGGGCGACGGAACTCACACCGGACGATCTCAGCTGTCGTTTTGCAGTGATGGATGCACTTGATCTCCAACTCGACAATCACAGTTTTGATGCCGTCTGGAGTGTTGAGGCAGGCCCTCACATGCCAGATAAACAGCGCTACGCCGATGAATTGTTACGGGTGCTTCGCCCCAATGGCATCCTCGCAGTTGCTGACTGGAACCGTCGCGATCCTGCCGATGGCGTCATGACTGGCTCTGAACGCTGGGTGATGCGTCAGTTACTGCATCAGTGGGCCCATCCAGAGTTTGCAAGCATCGCTGGTTTTCAAGCCAATCTCGAAGCAAGCCCATACAGCGCAGGGTTGATCAAAACTGGTGACTGGACCCGAGCAACACTGCCTTCATGGTTCGACTCCATCTGGGAAGGAGTGAGGCGCCCTGGTGCTGTGCTCGGCCTTGGTCCGAGGGCAGTTCTTCAGGGTCTTCGTGAAACTCCGACCCTGGTGCTCATGCACTGGGCCTTTGCGAATGGTCTGATGCAATTCGGTGTCTTTAGGCTTAAGGGTTAGTTCAATTCTGTACTGGGATACGCACCAAAATGGGCCAGGTGCTCACAAAGGGGAGACAGATCAGACAAAAGATCCTGCAAAGGATCGGAACTATCTCCAGGTAGATCTACATCAATAAAAAAGACATATTCCCCAAGTTCCCGCTTAGAGGGACGCGATTCAATCCGACTCATATTGAGATCATGCTTCGCCAAGCATCCCAATGCTTCCAATAAGGCACCAGGAGCATTGCGATGCAAAGAGAATCCAAGCGTGGCCACATCACCGGAATCCCGACGTCCTTCACGCCTCAGCAGCAGGAAACGCGTCCGGTTACCGACCACATCATTCACGGGATAGGCCAATTCCTTCAGGTCATGCCCCTGACCAGCCTGTCTGGACGCGATCGCCGCTCGAAAGCGACTACCCACAACCATCCTGGCCGCTTCCGCCGTCGATGTCGTCGGCAACTGGAGTGCTTCTGGCAAATGTTTCGCCAACCAACCACTGCATTGAGCTAGAGCCTGCGGATGCGACAGCACCTCAGTAATCCCATCCAGTGGTCCATCGCTCACTAATGCATGACGAATGGGAAGAACTAAGGCACGACGAATGCACAGGTCAGGATGCGACCAAAGAGCATCCAACGTTGCTGTCACGCCACCCTCGACAGAATTTTCAACCGGCACCACTGCTGCATCGCATTCGCAAGCTGCCAAACAATCCACAACCGCTCGAAGCCCAACGCAGGGCATAAGCACTGGTTCGGTCAACGAGTCCAAGTCGATCAGAGCATGCGCTGCCTGCTCTCCATAGGTGCCTTCCGGGCCGAGAAATGCGATGCGTGTCGGCATCAGGAGCATGGACCTTGGACTCGATAAGATCATGACGCGTCGGACGATGTCCATGCCTCTGGCTTTCCAAGCCAGTCAGCATCTTGATTTGAAGGTGCAACGTCATGCCGAGCTTCTGCCCGAGTATTTGAGGCAGGAGCAACGGTTGCTGGAAGCACTGCTCGATTCCCACCAGCTCACACGGCTTGGACCAGGCTGTTATCGGTATCTGGTGACGAGTCTGCAGGTGTTTCAACTGCAGGTCAGGCCAATCGTGTCACTTCAGATCGAACACGGTGATCAATGCCTCGTGATGCGAGCTTTGGACTGCGAACTAGAAGGGCTCGGACTGGTCGACGATTTCAAATTGACCCTAGAAGCCAATCTCGTTGCGACCGCCTCTGGCCTTGTGGGGGACGCGAACTTATCGGTCAGTGTCAGCCAACCACCCTTGCTGAAACTGATCCCCAGGAGAATGCTCGAATCAACGGGCGAATCGATTCTCACTGGAATCCTGGCAGGCATCAAAGCACGTGTCGGGCAGCAGCTCATGGCTGACTTCCGGCATTGGCAGCGCGAGCAGGCCAGCCTCCCATCAGAGACCAGTCGTCGACAATCGCTGAAGAAAACTGCTGCGGTGTAGCGAAGTCGGGCCTGACATCAACAAAGCCTTGCGATGTTGAGCTGTGCCGTATCCGGCATGGCGCTCGAGCCCGTAGCCAGGAAATCTTGTTGCCAAGCGTTGAATCAACGCGTCCCTTGCTTGCTTGGCAATGACACTGGCTGCGGCAATCGCAGGGGAATGGCTCTCCCCAGAAACGATGCTGCGTTGCGGTCCACTCCAAAGCCGTAAGGGCAATGCTCCATCCACCAAGACCATCGCGGGCTGGGGAGTGAGGCGCTGCAAAGCCCGCAACATGGCCAGTTCAGTGGCGATGCGAATGCCAAAACAATCAATCTCACGCGCGGAAGACTGACCCAACGCCCAAGTTTCGCTGTTGTGCTCAATCAAGGGAACGAGCCTCTCACGCCGCTTAGAGGACAATTTTTTGCTGTCCTTGAGTCCAACCTCCAGCAGTTGGGTCGCCGCTTCAACACCTAAGACAACCGCACCTGCAAAGACGGGTCCAAATAAAGCGCCCCTGCCCACCTCATCGACTCCGGCGATTGCCGTCCCCTTTGGAATAGGCTCCACTTCAAGTGGATGTCGTCGCCGAGGAACGACGACGACGACGACGAGGCTCCTCAATCTCTCCTGTCTGAGCTTCATTGGGATCCGTTGTGGTCACCGGCGTCTCACCAGGGAGTGGAGCAGGCAACGGCGAAATGCTGACGGAAAGAGGCTCTGACTGATCCGCCGGTGGTTCGACGGCCAATGGAGTGATCTCCACCATGAGTGGTTGGGATTCCTCATTCGATGGCTCGATCGCACTGACCTGATCGGGCAAAACCGACGACGTGGATCCACCTGAAGCATGCCCATTTCCATTGCGAGCCGTCCCGCGGCCGCCTCGTCCACGACGACGACGGCGTCCGGCATTAGCGGCCAGTTGCTGCCTCGCCTCTTCAAGGACAGCATCGGCATCCTCTCCAGGTCGCACCACACGCACTAAAACATTGTCCGTCTCAGGTGGAGACTCCAGCAACAATGCAGGATTCAAACCGAGCCATCCATATACCTCCTGTTGTTCAGGCGTCATCGACACAGCGATGAGCTCAGGATCCGGCCGGCGACTCGTGACCTGTTGGGACGAGCTCTCCTCTGCCACGTCCTCTGGCGGAAACTCTTCCACCCCTGTGCTTGCAGCCACTGCAGACGTGGGAGTGAGCACGGTCGAATCCGTTGCAGAGCGTGGTCTGCCACCACGACGACGACGACCACCATTGCCACTCTCCGCAGGGGAGGTCACTTCCGCTCGAGCGGATGCAGCCGAACGCACCAAGCCAGTCGCCGTGGCAAGAGGCTGCAACAGATCCTTGCCAGGCAGGACGGCGACATGACCAAGGCCACCGCAACTCGGACAGGCACGTCCGAAAAGCTCATAAATATTTTGACCTTGACGTTTACGGGTCAGCTCAACCAAACCCAATTCTGTGAGCTGCGCAATCTGTGGCCTAGCGGAATCATCACGCACGGCTCCCGTGAAATGCTCCAGCAACTGAAGCTGATCACGGCGAGAATCCATATCAATAAAATCGATGATGATCACGCCACCGATATTGCGAAGCTTCAATTGCCTGGCAATTTCAATCGCTGCTTCACAATTGGTCCACAAGACTGTTTCACGCGCATTGGCAGACCGGGTAAATGAACCCGAGTTCACATCAATAACCGTCAGTGCCTCCGTTGGCTCAATGATCACATAGCCACCGGAGGGAAGATCAACGCGTGGCTTTAAAGCATCACGAATCGCTGCATTGACCTTGTAGTGCTCAAGAAGCTCCGAGGGTTCATTGTGAGCCTCCACCAATACATTTGAGCTCTCCGCACCCAAAAAGCCTGAAACACGATCAATCGCAGACGGATCATCCAGGATGACCCGCATGAGATCAGGGCCCATATGATCGCGAAGGATCCTATGAATAAAGTCCTCATCACGGTTGAGCAGAACCGGCGGAGATGCGGTTTCAGCGGCTTGCTGAATTGCTTCCCATTGGCGAAGTAACCCTTCAAGGTCTTCGATGAGTAGATCATCAGCAATGCCATCCGCCTCTGTACGGATGAGCAAACCAGCACCGGGAGGCTTAATCAAAACACCGAGCGCCCGCAAGCGGTTCCTCTCCGCTTCCGCATTGATCCGGCGGGAGATATTGACGCCCTGGCCATGAGGTTGGAGCACCAAATAACGACCCGGGAGAGCCAAATTTCCAGTCAGTCTTGGCCCCTTCGTCCCGGTCGGTTCCTTCATCACTTGAACCAGAACCTTCTGACGAGGCTCTAATAATTCAGTGATCCCTGCCGCCCCTTTCTTCAATCGCAAAGGGCCAAGATCTGTGACATGAATGAAACCATTTTTTTCACTTTCACCAATGTTGACGAAAGCTGCATCGATTCCAGGCAGGACATTTTCGACCGTTCCGAGATAAACATCACCGATCTGATATCGACCCTGGGCAACGATCAGCTCATCGACTCGGTCATCGGTGAGCACTGCTGCGATTCGCAACTGCTCAGCGATAACAATTTGCTGGGGCATGGATGGTCAAAGCTATAGCCCACCAAAAGCTCTGAACCGATGAATAACCTTCCGGCCATTCGCTTCGGTGGGTGAATGGTTTGAATCAAGGTCACGAGGACCGGAATTGATACGGAGTCGAAACTCCTCTGATAACCCGGGACTCAGGTCGTAACGAACCGCCTCCAGGTCAAGGCCTCAGATTCCAAAGATGGAAGCTGGAAAAACCGGGACTAACTGACTGCTGCAGTAGCACTCTTTAGTCCTGACTTGAAGTTAGCACTGCGTTAGACGCAGGCTCTCTCTGCAGAGACTGCGCAGATGCAAAACAAGACCTAATTGATCTGCCAACCAAGACTGAACCTGTGAAGGACGGATGCTGCGTCCCATCGCATCGACCTCCGCCTCCAACTCAAGCCGGACGTGAGCGGTGTTCTCATCACGCATCACATTCAACCTTTGAAGCGCTGGGCGGCAATCGCGTTGCCGCGGACGTCCCTTCTTATCCGTGTCGTGCCAAATCAACTGCTTCGCAGACTGAATGGCTTCAACGGCCGATAACCATTCGGGAAAACCAAGCTCTTGTTCAGGCTCCAGCGTGAAACTCCAAATCGCGGCAGTGATCTCTTGGGACAAGCTCCGCCCGCTAACGGGAACCTCAACGGCCTCTAGCAAACGGATTTCCGCAGACAACAACGGCTGCAGCGTCTGCAGCAGCCGTTGCGGCTGCAACACCTCCGTGAACTCAAGGTCCATCCATTCGCCATATGCCTCGGCTCCAAGCGGCAGGGCAAGGGCAACCTGAATTCGTGGCAAGGGATGAAAGCCGCCGGTGAAGCTGATCGGCAATCCGCTGCGACGGAGGGCGCGCTCCAACATCCGCATCAGATCGAGATGACTGAGCAAGGCCATCGAGCCGGTCTTCGCAAAACGCAAACGCATCCGACAAATCCGTTCACTCGGCGGAGCCTGAGTTGGAAGCTGCTTTGGCACAACCGGCGGCGCCACTACCACGTTGTGACCCAGATCAGGACCACAAACGCCACAACTACTGCAGCCACTAAAAGAACAATCCGGTACGACACAAGCCGCTAAGGCCCGCTGAAGATCCTCAATCAACCACCCTTTATCAATGCCTGTATCGATGTGATCCCAGGGCAAAGGTTGGCGGCAAAACACTTCTAAATCCTCACGATTCAGAGCTGCCACAGCGCTCCAACTGCCCAGCTCCATCTCCCGATAGCGTCCCTCCAAGCCCGCCTCAGCGATTGCCCCAGTCCATGCGGAATAGGTGCGATCAAGCGAGTCAAACCAAGCGTCCATGCCGGCCCCCGCTTTCCAGGCGGCCTCAATCACTGACGCCAGCCGGCGATCACTACGACCGACGAAATCCTCCATCGCCGACAGCCGCACGTCGGTGAAATTCACTTTCAATCCACGCAGACGCTTAAAAGCAACTCTCAACAGCTCTTGACGACGCTGAAATTCTTCAGTTGAAACGCTGTGCCACTGAAATGGCGTGTGAGGTTTCGGGGTGAAATTGCTAATCGTGATATTCAGATTCAGTCGCCCTAAGTCACGACATTGCTGCTGAAGCATTAAGCATGTTTCAGCGATGCCGAGCACATCCGCGTCGGTCTCGCCAGGCAAACCAATCATGAAATACAGCTTCACCTTTCGGTAACCGTTTTGCATGGCCGTGCGAATGCCACGTAAAAGGTCCTCATCGGTGAGACCTTTATTAACGATGTCCCTCAGCCGCTGGGTGCCGGCCTCAGGAGCGAAGGTCAAGCCGGCCTGTCGGGTTCCACCGAGAATATGAGCGATGTCGTCATCAAAACGATCCACCCGCTGGCTGGGGAGTTGCAGGGTGACGTTTTGATCCGCAAGCCGGTTGCGCAGTTCAACCCCAACCGCTGGCAAGGCCAAGTAATCACTGCAGCTCAGTGACAGCAAAGAAAAATCGCTGTAACCAGTGCGCTTCATCCCGGTTTCAACCGCCTCAATCACAGCGTCTGGTTCCACATCCCGAGCCGGACGCGTCAACATTCCGGGTTGGCAAAAGCGACAGCCACGGGTGCAGCCACGGCGAATCTCAACCGTGAGCCTGTCGTGCACCGTTTCAACATGAGGTACCAGACCCATGGCGTAATGGGGCATCGGCGTTGCCACCCGTCGCTGCACCCGTCGAGGCAACTCCGCATCCAGCGGTTCAAGCGTCACTCCATCCGGACCAGGGCCATAGAGAGAAGGGACATAGACCCCAGGCACCTGAGCCAGATCTCGCAACAGCTGCGAACGGGTCAACCCCGCAGCCTTGGCCTCAGCCACCACCAATCCGATCTCAGGCAGTAACTCCTCACCATCACCTAAAGCAATGAAATCAAAGAACGCGGCATAGGGCTCAGGGTTACTGGTAGCGGTGGGCCCACCCGCAAAAATCAATGGCAGAGCATTTGGGTCGCTCAGCGGCTGGTCACCCCGATCCTTTGCCCAAATCGGGAGTTGGCACAGGTCCAACATCTCAAGAATGTTGGTCGCGCCTAGCTCGTAGCTGAGGCTGAACCCAAGGATGTCAAAGGCCGGCAGCGGACGACGACTCTCAACCGCGAACAAAGCCTGCTGATGGTCGCGCAAGCGAGCCGCCAAATCAGCGGCAGGAAGATAAGCCCGATCACACAACTGGCCTGGAACAGCATTGAGGATCGAGTAGAGAATGACGTGGCCAAGGTTGCTGGAACCCACCTCGTAAATCTCTGGATAGGTCAAGGCCCAGCGCACGTTTGCCCCATGCCAATCCCTGGGCTCCACTCCCAGCTCATGGCCCATATAGCGAGCCGGTTTGTTGATACTGCTATCGATCAACGCACCAAAATCGACCGGAGCATCGATGGCGGAGGCGGTCACGGCGGGCATCTCGTGCGTTTCTGCATCGTATGGAGCGGCCGGCAGGCCAAGATGCCTCCCAAGAAACCCCTTCTGGTCCGTGGTTCAGGTCAACGACAATTACCTCAAGCTCAAGGCGGGCTACCTATTTCCTGAGATCGGCCGTCGGGTGAAACTCTTCGGTGCCGCCAATCCAGAGGCTGCGCTGATCAGGCTCGGCATCGGAGACGTCACGGAGCCCCTGCCTTTGGCTTGTCGCGAGGCCATGAAATCAGCGATCGATGAAATGGGCACTGCCGATGGATTTCACGGGTACGGACCAGAGCAGGGCTATGCCTGGCTAAGAGAAGCGATTGCTCACAACGATTTTCAAGCCCGAGGCTGTGAGATCAGTGCGGATGAAATATTCGTCTCTGACGGATCTAAATGCGATAGCAGCAACATTCTCGACATTCTTGGTGAGGGCAACCGCATCGCCGTCACGGATCCGGTTTATCCGGTCTACGTCGACAGCAACGTGATGGCGGGACGGACCGGTGATGCCGGCGATGAGGGTCGTTACGCCGGGCTCCATTACTTAGCGATTGATGCTGACAACGGATTTGCAGCCGAGATCCCAAGCGAACCGGTCGATCTGATTTATCTCTGCTTCCCCAACAATCCCACTGGTGCTGTGGCCAGCAAGGCCCAACTCAAAGCCTGGGTGGACTATGCCCGCAGCAACGGTTCATTGATCCTGTTCGACGCGGCATACGAAGCCTTTATTCGAGACCCTGAGCTTCCTCATTCCATCTTCGAAATCGAAGGAGCCCGTGAATGCGCGATCGAATTTCGTTCCTTCTCCAAAAATGCCGGATTCACTGGCACGCGCTGCGCTTTAACAGTGGTACCGAAGGGACTGAAGGGAAAGGCGGCTAATGGAGACGAGGTTGAGCTCTGGGGATTGTGGAATCGCCGTCAGAGCACCAAATTCAATGGCGTCAGCTACATCGTTCAGCGCGGCGCCGAGGCTGTTTATTCAGAAGCTGGCAAAAAGGAAGTCCAGACACTGGTCAACTTCTACATGGAGAACGCCGCAATCATCCGCCGCGACCTCAGCGCGACCGGACTAACCATTTATGGCGGTGAACATGCCCCTTATGTCTGGATCAAGACTCCTGCAGGGATGGATTCCTGGGGGTTCTTTGACCACTTATTAAACAAAGCGCATGTTGTGGGAACCCCCGGTAGCGGCTTTGGCGCTGCCGGAGAAGGGTATTTCCGCCTCTCGGCATTCAATAGCCGCTCCAACGTGAACGAAGCCATGAACAGAATCGCTGCCCTTTAAGCCAATCCTCCTCGAACAGCAGTTCGATCAAACAGCCATGTCCCGATTCGCTTTAAATTTCCCCCAGCCGAGATCACTGGCCATGGCTGTGGACACTCCAAGCCGCACCCCCGGCGGTGCCGCGGTGATGGAAAAAGCACCTGAACGCATCCGCAAACAGTCACCTCGATACAAGGTTCTGCTCCACAACGATCCTGTCAACAGCATGGAATATGTGGTGACAACTCTGCGCCAAGTGGTCCCTCAACTCAGTGAACAGGACGCCATGGCCGTCATGCTCGAAGCACACAACACAGGCGTAGGCCTGGTGATTGTTTGCGATCTAGAGCCTGCAGAGTTTTACAGCGAGACCCTCAAAGCCAAAGGTCTCACCAGCACCATCGAGCCGGAAAGCTGATTGATCCGATCTTTGATCAACAGCCTGGACAGGCTGTTTCAGTTGTCGCCGGCGTGGCTCCCTCCCCTGATGCTCATTCCTGTTCTGTATGGAATGGGTTGGATCAAGGCAAAATGCCTCACCTTGATTGGGCTACCAACAACGAGTGTGTCCATCGTGGGCACTGCCTTCAGCTTCCTGCTGTTTGTGGTGGTAATGCCGCGTTGGATCCTTGTGCGCTGGCAGGTGAAGCATCCGTGGAGGGCTCTGGGACTGAGCGGCGGCGGCCGGGAGGGACGAACTCCCTTTTCGATTGCACTGGTTCGAGGCCTGGCCTGGGCACTGTTGTTATTAAGCCTGATCGTTGGACCGATTTTGTTGGGCTCTTGGGGCTATTGGCTGGGCGACTGGTCAATCCTTCGCAGCCTCAATGCCTTATTGCTGGCTCTTGCCGTTGGATTAGCAGAGGAGCTGATTTTCCGAGGATGGCTGTGGGAAGAACTCAATCGACTACTCGGAACGAACGCTGGAATCTTGATTCAGGCTGCCATTTTCAGCTTGATTCATACACGTTTCAATCTTGGTGCCGGGCCGATGCTGAGCCTGCTCTGCGGCCTATTCCTCTTGGGTCTCATTCTGGCAGTGCGTCGCAACCTCGATCGTGGTTCGCTCTGGGGATGTATTGGTTTGCATGGTGGCCTCGTTGGCGGATGGTTCTTACTCGAAAAGGGATTGCTTCAGCTCTCTCCTGATGTGCCGGCCTGGATTGCCGGACCGGGCGGACTGAATCCCAATCCACTTGGAAGTGGCATCGCCATCACAGCACTGCTGGTGCTGCTCTGGATTCAACGAACCGCTTTTGCCAAGGCCGCACGTCCAGACAATGGAGCACGTAACGCCTGTTGAAGCGGTGCAATTCCATAATCTTGTTCGAGCAAATCCATCACCGTTCGTCCAAAATCAGTTGGATTACGATCAAATGCCTCCAAACAAATTCGGCCAAAAGTACTACCCATTGGCTCCGGATTCCATAACAACTTACGAGCTGTCCAAGGCATCATACTCATCGGATTATAGCCAGGCTTAATCAAACCTTGGTCAAATCCATATTGCTCCAAATGTGTGTGGGGCTGTAGGCCGATGAAGAAAATTGCAGGCTCTACAAGATCAGCCCCAAAAATATTCTCCAAGGCGCGATGATACGCCACAGTCTGCCGAATTGTTTCCGGACGTTCATCAATCACATTAAAGGAGTAATTCACCGAAACATGATCACGGAAGCCAGCGTTCGCAAGCATGCGGCAGCTTTCAAGGACGGTACGAAGGTTGTAACCCATACGCATTTTGCGTACGAGTTCTTGGGACCCAGAAGTAATACCAATTTCGAAATAACTCATGCCAGTCTCGACCATCAGTTCAGCGAGCTCCTGGTCGAGATTGTCAGCACGAATATAAGCAGCCCAGCGAATATCACTCAATCCCTCCGCCTTCACGGCCTTTAACAATGCCTTGGCATCTTCAATATGTCGTCGAGCAGGAATAAATTGAGCATCTGTAAACCAAAACCCTCTTACACCACGATCGTAAAGCTGGCGCATTTCCTTCACAACCTCCGCAACGGGGTTAAGACGCACCTGCTTGCCCTCAACCACAGTGTAAACGCAATAACAACAGTTGTGAGGGCATCCTCGCTTCGTTTGCACTCCTACATAGAAATCACCAGCTTCGAGATACCAATTCAATTGCGGCCAAATTTTAGAGATGTATGTGTAATCACATGCCGTTTTGGGTCGACTTTGCGGTTGCTCATGAATCAAACCTTGCCGAGGAAGCTCACCAACACGGAAACAACGCTCATCATCAATCGACTGACCATGAAGCAACTTCTCCAAGAGGGGCTCACCCTCTCCGACAGAAACAATGGTTCCCTTGGGAAGCGAGCGACCCAACTGTTCGTAAAACACGCTCACCGCACCGCCACCCAGTACAGCCCTTGCCGTTGGACGGTGACGACGGGCCCAGCGAAGCCCTCGACGCACCAAGCGCTGGTTGCGATTTAGTTCACCGTAGTGGCTCGTCATCAAGCGCAAACCACCGATTGCCCCTCGAAGCCGCTTCAGCGGATTCTGCGCATAAAACACCTCAAAAGAATTCTGAAGAGGATTACCTCCACGCCCATCCACCGGCGCATAAATCTGAATATCTCTCCACGAGAACACCAACAAAGTGGGTTGAAACGCATCGATCGTTGCGCGTAGAACCCTCTCGACATCAAGAACCGGCACAGCCGCCAAGTCGAGAATTCTCTGAGGCAGCTTGGGGAAGCATTTGTGCAAATGATCCGCCAGGTAGATCGGACCGATCGGAAAGATTGGATTGCAAGGCAGCCGCACCAGCAGTACCCGTTCCTGATCAGGGCCCAAGTCCACGTCCGGGAAGTGTCGGGACGCTAACAAGCACAAACCCAACCAGTGAAAAAGACGTCACCCCCCAAGCGACGTAAAGACAGCTACACATTCCGCAAAGTCCCGTTACAATTCGAATCAAGCAGGGCGCGTTTGCCTCTGCTCCTTCGTCCCGATTGGG
>MDSW01138786.1_pt1 | contig 17639 bp, 15 predicted proteins | sample 811171 | NCBI WGS metagenome assembly MDSW01 (sample SAMN05326641, study PRJNA326480) | marine metagenome | isolation source: seawater | place: Atlantic Ocean: North West | collected 2012
AATGAGGTTTTAATGGCAGTTTTAGTTACTGGAGCAAATGGATTTGTAGGCAAAATTCTGCTGGAAAAACTGCTTAAAACTTGCCCAGGCCAACAAATATATAATATCGATCTAAAACCAGCGAATCGTAAAGGAGTTAAAGACTTTATTTGTGACATAACAGATAAGGATTCTTTGGAGAAGATTGTTTTAGAAGATAATAAAGTCCGCTTAGTTCATTTAGCTGCAAATATTTTTACAGATGATGTGCCCTCCAGGTTTGCTAGGAAAAAGTTTTTCTTTGACACCAATGTAGATGGAACAAATAATTTACTAGAGGTATTTAAAGGTAGAATTTCCTCTATATCTTTTTTATCTACTGATATGGTTTATGGAACTCCTCAATCAATTCCTATATCTACCTCTCATAGACTTTCTCCAAATGGTGAATACGGCTTGAGCAAGATAGAAGCTGAGAACCTTATTACAACTTATGCAAAAGAACAATCTATAAAATATTTTATTTTTCGACCTCGATTAATTGCTGGACCAGGCAGATATGGGTTGTTCTTGAAATTATTTTATTTAATTAAGAATAACCTTCCTGTTCCTCTCATTGGCGATGGCACAAATAGATATCAATTTATAAGTGTATTTGATTGTGCTGATGCATTGTTACATTCATTTAAGAGTGAAACTAAAGAAGGAATCTATAATCTAGGGTCAAATAATCCCCCACAAGTAAAGGAATTGCTTAATTCATTAATTCATTCTGTAGATTCAAAATCAAAATTAATAAAAACTAGCGCTCCATTAGTTAAAAGTGCTTTAGCGTTATTGGATGTGATTAATTTTAGTTTGCTGTACCCTGAGCAATACCTAATTGCCGACAAAGATTACTTATTAGATACTTCTTCATTAAAGAATGAATTCGGATTTATACCCAAATATTCAGACAATGAAATGATTAGTTCTGCTTACGAACAATACCTTAGCCTTCAGGATTAAAGACATATTTTTTATCAAGAAGATACTTTAAATAGTAACAAATTGCTAAACCTAAAATCGCACCAATATTCTGAGCAAGAATTGTTCCAAATAAATAAATAAATATTATCTCAATCACCCACCAAAGTGGAGTAAGTAAGGCTCCAAATAATGAATACATAATAAATGATCCTGCAATATTCGTCTTTGTATCTTTAAAGACATATTGCCTATCTAAATAATATTTACTTACAAGTCCAATCAATGTCCCTCCTAAAATTTGGAGATATACCTCGTATTCCAAAAATATTAGGATATTTTGGCAGATTAAATTTAAAACTGTTGCCACTACGGCAAACCCAAAATATAGGTATAAATTAGACATTTTTGTATAATACTTCCTATATTATGTCATTGAATGTGTTGGAAAGGGTTTCTAATGTTTATTCAGCAGCTTCTGAATTATTCTTACAAATTTACTCTCTTGGGTCTGGATCCTATTTTCCAATTTCACTTTCGGTATTAGTTTTAATATTCATTCTAATTAATCATTTTAAATTTAATCTCATAGACTTTGATATGCCCCTTAATAAAATACAAATCTTTGATTTTCTTTTTATATCATTTATTACATTGGCTTTTGCATATGTGATTTTTCCAAATTTTCATGACCACATTGAGTCCAGCGTAAGCATTTTATCTGAAAGCTTATTAACAGGTGGTGCTCTTTACCCAGACGACCAAGTGTGGCCATATTCCATGTTAGTTTATGGACCTTATTTGTTTATTTTTCAATCTTTTATATTATCAACCTCGATGCCAATAATTGAAGCTTCAAAGCTTATTGGGTTTTTTTCTATATTGATCAGTTTTTTTCTTGTAAAGAAAATATTCAAAAACCAAAATTCTTATAATGTTTTGGCTCTTATTTTGCCTGCTGGTTTTATTTTATTTTGGAATAGGCCCGAACCGTTAATACTTTGTTTCACCCTCTATTCATTATTTTTACTTTCCTTCCTATCTTCATTTTTTTATAGAGTAATATTGGGTGCATCTCTTGGAATTCTTGTAAATTTAAAATTTTCTATGCTTCCTATAGCTCTTCTAATTTTATTTTTCGCACACATAATAATCAAAGCCAGATCAAAGCAAATCTTTGAAATTATGTTTTTTATGCTTATTTTCTTGGTTGCACCATTTACTCTTTCAGCGATAGACTTTACCAATTATTTGAACTTTATCTTTTATGCAAGTACTGCAGGCATAGACTATTGGATCCTTGCTACAAATTTTATCTTTTTTGCATTACTTATGGTCTACGCGATGCCATCCATCAAAAAATTACAGCTGGATAGGCAGTCAATTATTGTAGTTCTCTCATTGCTTTTTGCTGCTTTTATACCCTCAGTAAAGACTGGCGGAGGTATATGGCATTTGTTGCCGATAGTTATTGTAAGCGCATATATAATTGAGCACTCAAAGGCAAAAGATGAAGCCTATAAAGGAAAATATCTTTTTTATATTTCATGTTTTTTTTCTGTTATTTTTGTAATTTATTTCTCAAGCATATTGATAAATAAGCAAAATTATTGGAATCAAGCCAAATATGAGTTAAGCAATATACAAAAAACTTATCCAAACATGGTTATGGGTGTCACTGATCTTGAAAGATATGGTGAGACATTCTATAGAGTGTTGCTTGATAATGAGCAGTTAGATGCCCCAGCTTTTATGGAATTAAATTTCATAGGAAAGCAGGATAATGATTTTGCTGAAAAATTATCCAATTGTGATGTGCAGTATTTGATTTTACCGAATACTGGCGATCCATTTTCAATAAATAATTTTTATACTCAAAGACCATTATTTTCTGAAAACACAATAAATGAATTTGATAGCATGTATAAAATAATTGACAAATTTACTTACTATAATGTGTATCAGTGCAAGAATTAAAACCAGCAAATAAATTATTCCAAAGCAAGGAAATTCTTAATTTTGCTTGGCTGAGTGGTGATAAAGTCATCAAGCTTTTTTTAGGATTATTTATTGGATTATGGGTTGCAAGATATCTTGAACCCAGCAATTTTGGCATTCTAACCTTTTGGCTTACTCTATTAGGCTTTTTTGAGGTATTTGCTTCCTTTGGAATGCAAAATGTCATAGTAAAACAAGTAGTTGAAGCAAAGAACAAGGATCAAATACTTCTCAGTGCAATAATACTTAGAACAATTCTTTCTATTATTGCCGGCCTATTATTCTTAATTACTGCAATATTTTTTGAGAATATCGATGTAGGTGGCTTTCAACTCTTTCTAATACTAATTTTATTTTTCCGGTTTTCTGAAATATTGAAGTTCTTTTTTGAGTCACAAGTTAAATCTAAGTACACAGCCTGGAGCGAAAGTATAGCACTTACTCTTTCTGGACTAATGAAAGTTGTATTAATCCTTCTTACTGAAAGCCTAGAGCTATTCTTCGTAGTGTCTATCCTTGAGACAGTTTTCATTTTTCTATTAATGGTATATTTTGCAAAGAAAAACTTTGTGGAAATAAGGTTTTTAGATTTCTCCAAATTTAAATTAGATCCTGTAAAAAAACTTTTCAAAGAAAGCTTTCCATTCTTTTTAGCTAGCTTAACAGTAACTCTATATATGAAAATTGATCAAATAATGGTTGGAATATTTTTGCAGCCTATTGATTTGGGGCACTATGCTGTAGCGGTAAAAATTACTGAGGTTTGGTATTTTGTGCCTCTCGCCATAATTTCATCTTATTTTCCAAGCTTGATTGAAAATTTTCCAAAAAAAAACCAATTTGATGGCCTGTTATCTAATTTATTTTTCTCACTTTTCTGGATTTCTATGATTGCTTCAATTTTGACAGTCTTACTTTCAAAAAACATAATTGGCATCTTGTTTGGCGACCCCTATTTACCTTCAGCTGCCCTTCTAAATTTATATATTTTTTCAGGAGTTCTAGTTGGTTTTAACACTTTATCTGATAGGTGGTATCAGCTACATAATCTCTCATATCTAATTTTTTATAAATCGTTATTTGGTGCAATAGCAAACATTATTCTAAATTATTTTTTAATACAATATTTAGGCCCAATTGGTGCAGCTTTGTCGACGATAATAAGCTTATTCCTTTTAGTTTATGTTTTTGATTTATTATTTAAAGACACTAGATCCTTAATTTTAGTAAAGCTTACGTCGATTATTGCAACCAAAGGCGTAAGGAAGAATATCAGATCAATTATAGAGTTTCTTTGGGGATTCCTTCCAGATAGGCTAAAAAATAGCATTATGAATGGCCGAGATTGCCTTGAGTATCAACTCAATGAAAATAGCAGGAATAACAACGATTTTAAGAAGTGTTTTGCATTAAACCTGCGTGGAATATATGCTCAATGTGATTCTAGAAATATTATCCAAAAATCTTCAACAAAAAATATCAATCTAAAAATAAAAGATAACCTAAATAGAATATATGTATGTTCTGATGCTCTTCCAAGGTTCTGCAAATATAAGTTAAGTGAAATTAAAACACAATTTACATTATTTACAGGAGATAGTGACTTAGGTATCTCAGCAAATGATTTAGATGAGAAAGATATAAAAAGAATCTTAATGAACCCTTATTTAGAAAGATGGTATGCACAAAATCTTAATTATCCTCATCCAAAGTTAGTAAATTTGCCCATTGGAATGGATTATCACACCGACTATTATTTGCTAAATTATCAACCTCTAGAACAAGAAAAAACGGTCAAAGATATTCTACGCAAATCAAAGAGTATTTATGAAAGGGAACATCTTGCTTATTGTAATTGGCATTTTGAGATGGACAGAGGCGATAGAAAAGAGTGTTATGATCAAACTTCTAAGTCATTATGCTGGTATGAAACTAAAAGGGTTAGCAGAAAAGAAGCTTGGGAAAACCAAGCAAATCTTGCATTCTGCTTAAGCCCAGAAGGCGTAGGCTTTGACTGCCATCGAACCTATGAGGCCATATTTTTAGGAGCAATTCCAATTGTCAAAAGAAATTGTTTATCTAAAATCTTTGATACTTTGCCAGTGATCATTGTAGAGAATTATCATGATGTAACATATGAATTGCTTATGTCTGAGCTTGATAGAATTTCAAAAGATAAGTTTGATTTCAGTCAATTAGTAATGAAGAAATATACCCAAAATAATGATTTGGATCTTGAGAACATATCTTTCGAAGAATTCCAGAAGATTTTCTTAGCTAGTTAGTTTCTGGATAAAATTCTTTACTGCCTTGACAGGCGTTTCAGTATGATCTGTTGGGCTTTTGTTCATCAAATCTGTTTTAATAAATAGCCTTGCCCCTTTTTTTCTAAGCGATTGATTGAAGTAAACATGTTCACATACTTCTCGTCCATTTATTACACCCAAGTATTCCCCTTTTATGTAATGTTCTGCTTTATAGACCCCAAGACCTCCAAAGGCAGATTGAACTGGATAGTATTGATTTTTTGGACTCAGTCCAATTTGTTTTGAGGTTATAGCTTTTTGCAGCGCTTTTTTTTCATTCATGCTGCCCTTAAGATATTCAAATTCTTCCCAGCAATCTGTTTCACTCCATCCTTTAGCGCGCAATGCCCAGATATCATAGTAAGTTGGTTGATTTGCAAAGATAGCATCCCATTTATTTATTTCCTTTAATGAATCAATTAGAGCATTATCAGTAATATTTGTGTTTATACCGTCTAAATCTGCAACCACTATAAGAGAATTTTTTAATCTGCCCTTGTCTTTGATCCATTCAAGAAGAAAGTTCCTGCAAAAAGCCAACCTTTCTGTTCTTAATGGATATTTTTCTTGAAGACTCCCTAAAGAAGTGAATGAGAAATTATTGTGTGTTTTATCTAGATGAGTTAACAGTTCTAATGTTTTATCACTGGAATCGCTCTCAACAACATGAAACTGATTAGACCTAAATTTTTCTGTAAATTTATATAGATTACTTACATCATTTATGATCGTTTTTTCAACATTTCTTACAGTTCCAATAGTAAAAATATTATAATCTTGGGCATTCATGATAATAAAATGAAAAATATATTAGTTATTGGAGGTGCCGGATACATTGGTTCACATCTCATAGAAACCTTAATTATACAAAATAAAGGGAGAATTTTTTCTTTAGATAACTATTCATCAGGCACAAAAAATAATCACTTTAAAGGTTGCAAATATATAGAGGGCGAAGCTGCAGATATTTCACAACTAGTAACAGAAAAAATTGATGTAGTTTTTCATCTTGGGGAATACTCAAGGGTCGAAAGAAGCTTTGAAGATATAAAAAAAGTTTGGGATAGAAATGTTTGTTCATTCCTCCCTGTTTTAGAATTTTGTAAGTCTAATAATGCAAAAATAATCTATTCTGGGTCTAGCACGAAGTTCTCTTTGGGTGAGAATGGGAAAGATATGAGCCCCTATGCATGGGCAAAAAGTAGTAATACAGATTTCTTAAAAAATTATGCTCAATGGTTTGATTTAGACTATGTCATTACCTATTTCTATAATACATATGGCGGCAGAGAAAATAGAATAGGTAGTTTTGCTACAGTAATCGGTATTTTTTGCGATCAATATGAGATGAAACTGCCATTAACAGTTGTTTCTCCTGGAACACAAAAGAGAAACTTCACTCATATAAATGATATTATAAGCGCTCTCATATTAACTTCCGAGAAAGGTTCAGGTGACGATTATGGTATTGGGTCTGACGATAGGTACAGTATCGTGGAGGTTGCTAAAATGTTTGGAGATAATATAAAGATGATTCCACAAAGATTGGGTAACAGGGAAGATTCAAAATTAATGACAGAAAAGACAAAAAAACTTGGATGGACATGTGAGCATAAGCTTACAGATTATATAGATAAATTTAAAAGGAGTATTTTATGAAAAAAGCACTAGTGCTAGGAGCAGGAGGGTTTATAGCCCACCACATTGCAAAAAGATTAAAAAGAGAGGGCTTTTGGGTTCGAGGCGCGGACCTAAAGCTACCTAGATTTTCAGAATCACCATGTGATGACTTTATGGTTGGTGATTTAAGAGATCAACTATTTGTTAAAGAGGTTGTAGATCAAAAATTCGATGAGGTGTATCAATTAGCTGCTGACATGGGAGGCGCTGGCTATATATTTACAGGAGAAAATGATGCCGACGTGATGACAAATTCAGCATTAATTAATTTAAATATCCTAGATTCAGCATTTAAAACAGATTCTAAAAGAATCTTCTACTCTTCAAGCGCCTGCATCTACCCAGAATATAATCAATTAGATCCAGATAATCCAAAGTGTAGCGAAGATTCTGCCTACCCCGCAGCTCCAGACTCAGAGTATGGATGGGAGAAGCTGTTTAGTGAGAGAATGTACGCCTCATATGCTAGAAATAAAGGAATGGAAGTTAGAGTGGCAAGATATCATAATATCTATGGACCTGAGGGTTCTTGGAATGATGGTAAAGAAAAAGCCCCTGCAGCATTATGTAGAAAGGTAGCAATGGTAGATGCAAGTGGTGAAATTGAAGTTTGGGGTGACGGAATTCAAACTCGATCATTTCTGTATGTCGATGATTGTGTTGAAGCAACAATAACTTTAACGAGATCGGACTTTGCAGGACCGGTAAATATCGGATCTGAAGAGATGATATCTATCAATAATCTTGCTCTTTTAATTGGAGAAGTTTCTGGAAAAGAAATCAAAATAAATAATATACCTGGCCCTGAAGGTGTTAGAGGCAGAAACTCAGACAATAGACTGATTGGAGAGAAACTTAATTGGCAGCCAAAATATACTTTACGTCAAGGCATTGAGCAAACTTATCCTTGGATAGAGCAACAGGCAAAAGATAGCAAATAGCATGAAAGTCTTCATCGCGGGACATAATGGCATGGTGGGCAGACATGTTGCTAATTTAATTTCAAAAAGTCCTGATCATGATGTTTTAACTGCCGATAGAGCTGACCTTGATCTCTGTGATAAAGAGATAACCAATAAATACATTAGCAATAATAAACCTGACCAAATTATTATTTGCGCTGCAAAAGTAGGAGGCATTCTAGCTAATTCATCAAATCAGTATGGATTTCTTTTAGATAATATGAAGATACAAAACAATATTTTTGAAGCAGCTAAAGAAAATGACATTAAAAAAATTATCTTTCTGGGAAGTTCTTGTATCTACCCTAAACTTTGTCCTCAGCCAATAAAAGAGGAATATCTTCTTTCCTCATCACTTGAGGAGACAAATGAAGGTTATGCGCTTGCCAAAATTACAGGTATCAAGTTAGGCAAAGCACTGAATGATCAGTACGATTTTGATGTAAGAGCTCTTATGCCAACAAATTTGTATGGAGCCTATGATAATTTTGATTTAAAAAATTCTCATGTAATGCCAGCCCTTATTAGAAAATTTTTAGAAGCTAGAGATAATAAACAAGAAAAAGTTGAGATATGGGGTACTGGCAGTCCACTTAGGGAGTTCATGCATGTTGAAGATTTAGCAGATGCAATTAAATTTATTATGGAATTAAGCAAGGATGAATATCAGAATGCAGCATATCAAAAAGTGCTAATCAATGTTGGTTCTAACGAGGAAACTACTATTGAGAATTTGGCCCACATAATTTGTAAAGAGACTGGGTATAGAGGTAAAGCTTTCTTTAATCCTTCATACCCAGATGGCACGCCAAGAAAGCTTATGGATTCCTCAAGGTTAGCAGCATTACAATGGAAGTCGAAAATTTCACTGACTGAAGGCATAAAGCAAACAATTAAATGGTATGTTGATCACTCAAATAGTTAGTTTCTGGGGAAAAGGCGGAGTTGAAAAATTTATTGAAACATTTCCTGCAAGGTCACAGCAATTAGTTATTGGGAATGATCTTAAAGCAATAAGTAAAATTAACTATGCTGATAAAAAAAATATTTATTTTTTCCATTCACCACCATACTTCCTTACTATAAGCTATTTAATACTAACAGGCAGAGGTAGCAAAGTTGGAATCTTTATTCATAACGACCTTGAGAATTTATATTCATTGTTTAAGAAATTAATTATTTACCCCTGGCTTGCAGTAATCTCTCTTTTCCATGTAAAGATCATCTATCTTTCAAGTTGCAACAATTTTTTGAGTAAATTTTGCTCAAACTCTGTAAAACTCGGATATATTTCTAATAACACTGAATTTAATGTTATTAAGCCGATTGAACGAAAGAGAATAGTCTTTGTTTCAAGGTACGCTAAGGATAAATGTCTTGGAAGAGCAGTAAGCTTAGTGCAATCTCTAAATGATCCTGAAGTTATTTTGGAAGTATGGGGAGATGGCTATGAAGATGTTAAATCCCGTTTTAAAGATCAGGTAAACATAAAATTCTATGGATTTACAGATGACATATCAAAAATCTACCATCATAAAAAAATTTTACTTATTTCCTCTAAGTTTGAATCTGGTCCATTAACAGCCATTGAAGCTCTTCAAAAAAGAATGCCGGTGGTATCAACAAAGGTAGGAATATTCAAAAACTACAATGAGGCAATTCAAAGTGGTTTTAGAGTCTATAAAGATGATGAAGAAGCAAAGAGATGTTTATTATACTTTCTAAATGATCAGAAGCATGAAGAGGATCCAAGAGATTTTTTACAAACAATAACCTATAATGATTCTGATTTTTATGAACTTTTATTAAAGCACTTTAAAAACACATGAGAGAGCTCTTACAAGAATCTATAAAAGTAATTTTAGAAAAGAAATACTATATTTTAGCTACAGCAATCATAATATCTGGCTTAACGATTATAGGAACTTATTTTTTTAAAGATAGGTATACTGCGACATCGAGAACTATTTTAGTAGAAAACCCACTCATAAGCGGGTCAACAACGGGTAGTTTTGGCATATCAACAATTCTTGGAGGACAAGCAACCTTTACTTATGAGCAAGAAAAAGCTTTATTCTTCCTACAATCTAATACTTTTCTTGAGGAATTCTCCAAGCAAGAAGAAGTCCAAGCAATTTTTAAAAGACAAGAATTTTTGAGTGATGGCTATGTGTTTCCCGCCAAGTTCATTAAGTGGGAGAGGGCCTCTAGATCAATTCAGTTTTTCTTGGAATGGTATGACTATGAAGACTCGATAACATTGCTTGATTTGGCTGTCTCTTCTATCAATAAATTCATGAAAGAAAAAAAGTCATTCTATACAGAAAGTTATATTGTTTACTTAGATGATGCTCTACAAAAAAATCAAAATAGAGAAGTTCAGGATAATTTATTGCAGATTTACCAAGATCAATTAAGAGCTAAAATGCTTCTAGATATTGGTGAAGAGCATGCTTTTGAAATCATTGATTATGCTACTGCCGATAGAAATGCTTCCTTTCCAAATAGAAAACTAATCTTCGCAATATCATTCTTAGCTGGAATAATTCTTTCTTATGTATTTTTTATAATTAGAAAAGACTTCTTTGAGTTTAATGCTAGAGAAAAGTGAATTTTTCAATTTTAATTCCTTCATTTAATGATCTAAGAATCATTGAAACAATTGAATCAATCCAGGCCCAGAATCTTAAAGACTTTAAAGTTGAGATAATAGTGCAAGATGGCGGCTCATCTAAAGAAATTTCAGACAAGATTAAATCCCACTTATCTGACAATGATATGTTTGTCCAAGTTAAAGATGATGGGATATTTGATGCTATTAATAGAGGCATACAATCTTGTAATAATGACATTATTCTTACATTAGGAACTGATGACAGAGTTCACGACAAAAATGTTCTTATGGACGTACATAATTTATTCTCAACGAATAACTATGATTATGTGTGCGCAACCATAAATTATACCGATGAAAATTGGAATCCTATAAGACAGTGGCGAGCAACTAAACCAAGCATTATGAATATTTTTCTTGGAAGGCAAGTTGCACATTTTGGCTTCTTTTGCTTAAAAAAAATATATGAGCAGATGGGTTCATTCTCTGATAAATATCCCGTTTCAGCAGACTTTGATTTCTTTTGCAGGTTAGCAAAAAGTAATTTTAATGGGGGGATGCACTATAAAGTTGCAGTAGATATGAAGCTTGGAGGCAATAGCAGCAAAAACTTTCAAAATATAATTAAAGGAAATAAGCAGATATTTCAGGCAATTTTAGATAATTTTAATATCTTTTTCTCAATCCATTTTTTGTTCAAACCACTTTGGAAAATTAATGAGTACCTTAAAGCTAAATTGGCAAAATTACCTTAAATTTGAGCTATTAGATAAAAAAAGATTTTTATTTTTTATTTTAAGCTTTATTTTTGTTCCATCCTTTATACAAATCTTACCCTCTGATACTCAGCCATGGTACTTTGCTTCAATTTTGTTAATTGCATTTGCATTTATTAAGAATCCGGTGGAATTAAAATTTTTCTTCATTTTAATTTCTATTTTTACACTGATATTTTTTACTCGCCAAATTATCTTTCCTGATGAGCAGGTATCAAAAAGTATTTCTTATATTTTCTTTATTATCATGTTGCCATTACTGTCAAAGAGGATTTTGCTCCTCTTTAAAAAATACTTTTTTTCAATAATTCTCTTCCATTTAATTTCTGCCTTTTTCTTAAGCAGTATCAGTGATGGTCTCTATAAAACAGTTTACAGCGCTAGAGATGTTGAAATATTGGGTTTGAGATCAATAAGCTTCGCTTATCCAGAACCTTCGTATGCTTCGAAAGTATTAGTACTTACAGCATTAGGGTTGTATCTTATTGAAGATAAGAGGGGAGTCAAATATAAGTATTATCTAATTGTTGCCTTTTCTATGTTCACACTTTCTTTGACAGGGCTCATACTTGGCTCTCTTGCTATCATGTCATTATTATCATTTCGGCATCAGGTTATAGCTATGATGGCTGGTGTTGGAATTTTCCTATTGATTTATTTCGAGCAAATCTTATTACCGGGGAGACTTTATTTGATTCAGACAGCCATTCAATCTTTAGATTTGAATTTAATCTTTCTTGATAGTAGTTTTGTCACAAGAGTAGACTCTTTCGAAGTTGTTTTAGAGGAATTCAAGCGGTTTGCATTTATTGGGGGTGCTTTAACGCCCAAAGCAATCTCATTTCTCTCTTTGGTGTATTTAGGTTGGATTGGAATTTTCGTGATTGTCTTCTCTTTCTTGAATTTCACTTTAATGTTAATTCGAGGACGGATTTTCTTATTTTTAATTTTTTTATTTTGTACTTATTCTGATACTTTTGTGTATCCAGCTACTGCCATTTTTATAATGGGATGTTTTTATAATAATTTAAAATTTCTAAGCAATTTCACTAAATCTATATGAGGAAGATCAATATCATTTCCCCAATAAATAAGATACCTCAAAGTTTTGATTTATTCTTGAGTTCAATAGAGAAGCAAGAGCATCCAAATAAGAAACTTTACCTTGTTGTTGACAATAATAATGATCTAACAAAAAGCATTCTAGACCACATTGATCGAATAGACTTTGAAGTGGAGGTATTGAATCATCAGGGAAATTCTGGCCCATCGGCTGCCAGAAATGTTGCTCTAAAAGTAATTGATGAAGGCTTTATTACTTTCTTAGATTGTGATGATATGCTGGCTGATAATTTTCTTGTCAAACTAAATCAATATTTGGATAAAAAACCTTTTGCTAAAGCTGTTGCCTGCTCAGGTCAAAAATTTTACGTTGCAAATGATAATGACATTAAATTTGGGAAAAAGAGCAACCTAATATTTACTACAGCTGCTTTAACATCTCCTCAAATTTACCTTAATGAGATTGGATCAATATCAGGCTTTAGCATTTCTGCTGAAAATAAAATCTTCTTTGATGAAAGTATGTTTTTTTTAGAAGATTATGACTTCTACATCAAAACTCTAGATAAGGGCATAAATATTTATGCAGCAGCTTGTTGCCAATATTTTTACTATGTTCAAGAAGGTGGGAAAAGATATGATTATGAGAAACAAACTTATGCATGTAGAAAAATTCTCCAGAATCACAGCATTCAATCGAAAGATAACTTTTATTTGAAACTACTATTGACCTTGCAGGCACATAAATTAATGTTTAGGCATTCAAAAAAAATTGGTATTGCTTTTGGACTCATGGTTTTAATCTTTTTTCTTTACCCCATGCATATGTTTAGGTTCATTCGGAGAATTATAAATGTCTAAGTTATTGAGCATCATTACCCCAACCTATAAAGACAAAAAAATTTTTGAGACCTATGAGTCTATAAAAAATCTATTACAGAATAGATTGGTGGAATGGGTTGTAATTGATGGGTTTGTAGATGAAAGAAATAACCTTGGCGAACAAATTGGAAATATTCAAGGAGTCAAATATCTTAATCAAAAAGATGATGGTATTTATGATGCAATGAACAAGGGCATTAAAAATGCTGACGGAGATTATCTTTGGTTTTTAAATGGTGGCGATGCGCTAATAATGAATGATGCAGATTTGATGAGTGAAATTGAGAAAGGTAAGAATGATGGCCATCAATGGCTTAAATTTAATTTTTCTATTAACAAAAAAATTAGAGATGAAAGAATTAGCCCTATATTTTTAATACTTAATTCACCTAATCATCAAGCATCAATATTGTCTAGAAAGCTTTTCTTACCAAGAGCGTACAACTCAAATTTAAATCTAGCAGCTGATTACCAAATGTTCTTAGAAATTTTTTTTATAGCTAAGATCAAACCCTTTGCGATTTCTCAAGCTCTCTTCAATTATGATTTAGAAGGTATTACATCCAAGCCGGAGCAAAAAAATAAAATTAGACAAGAAAGAATAGCCTCCACTAAAAATGTATTGAATGCCAACTTTCATCCTTACCTACTATTAGCATGGGTTTTGCAGATTTTTGTTTATTTTCCATTTATAATGGTGCCCTCATTAAAATTTAAGCGTTTCCATGACTAAGAAAGCATTAATTACAGGTATTACCGGGCAAGATGGCTCATATCTATCGAGACTTTTGTTAGAGAAAGGGTACCAAGTTCATGGAATCATAAGAAGATCAAGTTCATTCAATACTGGAAGAATTGAGGATATATATCAAGATCCAACCCAACCAAGTAGGGATTTGATGCTTCATTACGGAGATATGCTTGATGGACTCAATTTAGTAAAGTTAATGGAGTCTATCAAACCTGATGAAATTTATAATCTTGCTGCTCAAAGCCATGTAGCAGTTAGTTTTGAGACACCAGAGTACACTGCAAATTGTGATGCTTTAGGAGTTTTAAGACTATTAGAGGCTATTAGATTGTTGAATCTTGATAAATCAACTAAGTTCTATCAAGCATCTACTTCAGAGCTTTATGGTTTAGTGCAGGAGGTGCCACAAAAAATTTCAACACCATTTTATCCGAGAAGCCCCTATGGAGTTGCCAAACTTTATGGATTCTGGATAACAAAAAATTACCGAGAGGCTTACAACATGTTTGCATGTAATGGGGTCTTATTTAATCATGAAAGCCCCATGAGAGGCCCAACTTTTGTTACTAAAAAAATTACTAGAGGAGTGGCTAGAATTGTCAATAAGCTTGATTCAAAACTTGTTCTGGGAAACCTCGACGCTAAAAGGGATTGGGGTCATGCAAAGGATTATGTAGAGGCAATGTGGCTAATGATGCAAAGAGATAATCCAAAAGATTACGTTATTTCAATGGATGAGCAGTATTCAGTTAGAGATTTTGTCAATAAAATTTTTGAAATTTTAGACATTGAAGGAGATTGGATTAAGTCTGAAAATGGCGAGAAATATAAAGTTTCTAAATCACCGAAATATAAACATATTGAAGGGAAAACAATAATTGAGACTTCAGCAAAGTATTATAGACCTGCAGAGGTCGAATCTTTATTGGGTGACAGCACAGAAGCTCGAAATGAATTGGGATGGAAACCAAAATACACATTCGAAATGTTATGTAAAGAAATGATAGAATTTGACTTAGAAAATGAGAAAAATTGATTACTTAAGGGCTTTTTTTGCAGCATTTTTGCTGACTGCATTCAATATTGGTGCACAATCTGTAGATTCACTAGGGTTGTCCAAAGAAAATTCAGCTTACATTCAAACGCTGCCAGAAGAGCTCCAAGAAGCTCTAGTTGAAGAGCTTGATCAAAAATTATCGTTACAGCAAGAAAATCTTAGCTCAACTGCAAAAATAACCCCAAATATCAGCTCACTTCTTGATAAAGCCCTATATGGAATAGACCAGCTCGAACAAAATAAATTTGGCTATGAATTTTTTAACAAGATTCCACTTACATACTCCCCTCTTTATGATGTGCCAGTTACTAATGAATACAAGACATCTATTGGAGATGTTCTAGATGTTTCTTTTGTTGGCCCACTATTAGAAGGTTCAAATGAAGTGGAAGTAGCTTTAGATGGCAACATTTTTATTGAAAATCTTGGAAAATTTTATGTTTATGGCAAATCAACTGACTCCATAGAGGAAGATATCCTTAGAAAATTGGAAGATATTTATCCTGGAACAGAGGTAATTATTTCACCAAAAGAGCTTAAACCTATACAGATTTATATTTTAGGGGAGGTCGAGACTCCAGGAATTTTCAATTTCAATGCTCTAACTACCGTGTCAAATGCTCTAATCAACGCAGGTGGCATTAAAGATACTGGCTCATTAAGAAATATTACATTGCAAAGAATCAATGGTGAGAGAGTAAAAATTGATCTATATGACTTACTCATCTATGGAGATAGGTCAAACGATCAAAGACTGGTTAATGGTGACACTATTCTGGTAAATCCTGCTGGAAGGTTTGTGGAAGTCTATGGTGAGGTAAATAGGCCTAAATTATATGAGTTTGATGTTGAGGATTCATATCAAGATTTCATTGCTTTTGCAGGCGGATACAGCTCAAATTCTGATTTTAATAAAGCCTCAGTGCAGTACAGATCAGGAGATACGCTTGATGATTTAAGGGTGAGCAGCCTCACAAACATAGAAATGGAAAGAGTTTATGAAATTTTCATCCCAAAAATAGATTTCTTTAGCAGAGAGGGAGTGAAAATATCAGGACCAGTTCTATCTGATGCAAAGCTTTTACCAGGAAGCTCTTTGGCAGAAGTAGTGAGCAACCTTAGGTTTAATAAAGATGTTTACCCATATTATGCAATCCTAAAAAATAATACAGATGAGCAAGGAAGTAAGTATAGGTCATTTTCAACCATTAACCCTCCTAGAGAACTTAGAATTAATGAAGGCTCAGAATTGATATTTTTCTCAATTTTAGATATTCAAACTCTAAATATTTTTGAATCTTTCAGAAAAGATAAGCAAGATATTGAGGAAAAAATTGTTAGCTCTCAACAGCTTGAATTCACAGATGTTGATAATTCTTTGATTCAGAATTCAAATCAAGATGAAAACTTAATAAACTTTACAACCTCAAGAAGATCTTTCTCAAATTATGAAATCAATCAATTTGTTAATAAGTATAAAAGCTTTAATTTGAAATTAATCGAGCAGCTAGAAGATGATCCAGACCTTTTTGAATTTATTATTACTGATAAAGTTGAAATTTCTGGGGCAATTAAGAGTAATCTATTTTTACCTGCTAACGGCCAGACAGATATTTTTAAAGCAATTTCAATGATGGGAGGCTTAAAAAACTCAGCCAATCTTTCAGAGGTCTATTTTTCTGATCCTACTAATAATATTTATCAAAAAATAGTAGCTGGTCAACCAATTGAAATCCAAAGTGGTGGGGGTAAAGCAGTATCCATACCTGTTCAAGCAAATCTCTCAGTAACGGTGACGATAGATGGAGAAATTAATATCCCAGGGACATTTACACTTAAGGAAGGATCAACATTGCAAAATCTTTATGATTTAGCTGGAGGATTTAAACCTTCTGCAAGCCAAGAAGCGATAATTCTCAAAAGAGCTGATATTCTTGCTAATGAGGAATTAGCTGTAGAAGAGGCTCAACGTAATTTAATCGTTAGCGTTGCTAATAATATAGTAAATCCATCAACTGAGGGTACTGGAGCAAGCGCTCTTACAAAAGAAATAATAGATTTATTGGTAATTTCTGCAGCTGCAGAACCAACAGGCAGGCTTGTTGGAGACTTATCATATCAAAGCTTAAACGCGCAAAAGTTAGAGCTTAAGGATGGCGATGATATTTTAATTCCAGGGAAAATATCTACTATCAGTATTTTAGGAGAAGTAAGAAAGCAAGTTACTACACTTTATAGCCCTGGCTTAACTTTAAGAGATTACCTTGATATTTCTGGAGGTTTCACTGACTTTTCAGATAAATCAGGAATTTATGTCATCAGATCAAATGGAACAAATGTCAAAGGATCCTTAAGTTTATTTGGTGGGGACTCTGTAGTGCTTAGACCCGGTGATACCATAGTTGTTCCTAAGAAACTTCTTCAAGTAAGAGGGTTAGCTTTAGTTTCTACTGCATCAAAAGTAATTTCAGATGTAGCATTTACAGCAGCATCACTTAACTCACTAAACAATTGATAAATATTACATCTGTAGTGAGACAGGTTCTTTTGCTTATTCTGATTATATTTCCTTCAAACTTTTTTGGTGATGACCAGTCAAAAAATGA
>MDSW01135477.1_pt1 | contig 17632 bp, 9 predicted proteins | sample 811171 | NCBI WGS metagenome assembly MDSW01 (sample SAMN05326641, study PRJNA326480) | marine metagenome | isolation source: seawater | place: Atlantic Ocean: North West | collected 2012
CCCCCCCCCACCCTCGAACCCCCGCAGAGTACTTCCGCCTACGCACGCAGCACCGCCTGATCGGCGCGATGATCGGCGGCCTCCCCGGCTTCCGCCAGCAGGACGCCGTGCACGGCCTCCCCCTGCAGCTCTCCCCCGAGGAGGTGACCCTCGCGCTCGCGCGAGGCTGGGCCGTCGCGTACGCCGCGCCCGACCCGCGCCGCGCTCGCGAGAAGCGCCGCAGAGACGACGAAGACGCCGCCGCCGGAGAAAAGCCCTCGCGGGAACCGAGTTGGACCGACGCGGTGGCCCCGGGAAGAGACATCGTCGTGCCCCTGAGGGACGAAGACGACGAACCGCCGCCCGATCGAGATCGCAATCGCGCGTCGCGCGCGTCGTCGTCGTCGTCGCTCTGGACGTGGCCTCGCACGCGCGCGCAGCGCGTTCGGCGCGCGGTGTTTTTCGACATGCACGCGCGGGGTCTGACGATGACCCCCGGGGCGAAGTTCGGCGCGGACTATTTGGCGTACCCGGGCGACCCCATGGCGTACCACGCGAGCTTCGCGGTGAGGGTCGCCGGGGAGGGGGAGAAGACGCACGCGCTGACGCTCGCCGCCGCGGCGAGGATGGCGCACGGCGCGAGGAAGCACCTGGTGCTGGCGAGCGCCGGGGAGTGGAGGGACGGGGGGAGAGACGGGGAGGGGGGAACGGCGAACGAGGGGGAGGAGCGGGAGGAGCGGGAGGAGCGGGAGGAGCGGGAGGAGCGGGAGGAGCGGGAGGAGCGGTTCGTCGTGTCCTACGTCACCGTGACCCCGGACGTCGAGCTCAGCTCGAACCGAGGGTACAGGGGAGGGTGAAATAATATCATGACGCGACGAAAGCGCGACGTTTATTCGCGCGAGACGTCGACCCAATAATCTTTTAAACGCGCTCTAGAGCTCTATACTCGGCGCTCCGCCGCTCGACTCGTCAGCCTCGGTCGACCCACTTCCCCCCGCTCCACCACCTCTCCGGCTCCTCCCACCGCTTCTCCCCCGTGTTTCTGTTGACGTAGTAGGGCGTGCGGTTCGCGTCGTCGGTGAAGAATGTGTCCCACGCGCTTCCCTCCGCCGCGCCCGAGATGGCGGCGCCGCCGTTCGACGCGGCGTGGCCGTTGTCGATCGCGCGCTGGCGCGCCTCCACGATGTCCGCGTCCATGGCGATCGGGGCGAGGGCGGGGTTCGGGCGCTGGGAGGCGGCGACGGATTCGCCCTTCTCCCCGTGCTTGGGCGGGGGCTTGCCCCAGTTTTCCTCGTACGCGGCGGCGACGTTGGGGTCGAGGGTGAGTCCGGATTTGAGGGACTCGCCGCCGGCGCCCGTGGAGACCCACTTCCCCTGCGGCGGCCTCCGGCGGCCGCAGGTGGTGAAGACCTTGCGCCAGCCGTTGTACCCGCCCTCCACGGCGACGACGTTCTCGTACCCCGCGGCGTGCAGGGCGTCGGCGGCGGCCTGGACGCGCTCGCCGTCGAAATCGGCGACGAGGAGCTTCGCGGCGGGGCGGAGGCCCTGATTCTCGCACTTGGCGAGGAGGACGGAGGGGTCGTCGCCGTCCATCAGCGGCGCGTTGATCGTGCACTGCGGCGGCTTCGTGAGGTGCTCGCGGTCGTACGCCTTCCAGGGGCGGATGTCGAGCATCTTGTACCCGCCGCGGTCCAGGAGCTCCTTGCACTCGTCCACCGACTGCATCGGCGCGCCCGCGCGAGCGATGCGACGAGCAGCGGCGCGACGACGACCCGGGTGCCGCGACGTGCGGGGGCGCGCGAGGCGCGCGCGATCGCGAGGCGCCGCCGCGAGCGCGCCGCGAGACGCGAGGGCCGAGGACGAGGCGGGAGGCATCGCGCGCGAGGGGGTCGGCGCGAAGCGGACGCGCGAGGGAGTGACGGCGAGGCGGGGAGGCGACGGTCGCGAGGAGGAGCGGATAAGACGTCGAGCGCGGTGCGACCCGGACGAACTGAACACGCGCGCGCGATTTCGTCGTCGCGTCGGACGATCCGACGAGGCGTCGGCCCGGCCGACGGATCGGCGGTGCTGAGGCGCTTGAGAGGCGCGGCACTCTTGGCACTCGCGGGCTCGCGCGGGGTCCCGCGGCGCGACATGGCTCCGGCCGAGACCGTGACGCGCATTCCCGGTCCCGCCGGGGCGCTGCAGGAGGCGCTGCGCCGCGGCGAGCCCGCGAAGCACCTCGAGGACGGCGCCGGCTTCGGCCCCGAGGGCGCGCGATCGGGCACCCCGGGCGTGGGCACCCTCGCGCGTCCGGCCGCGTTCGCGGGGGACTCCCCGTGGTTCAAGCTCGGCGCGTGGCGCCGTTTGCTCGACGCGCTCGACCTCGAGGCGTTCGACCCCGCCTCTCCGCTCCTGCGCACGAACGTGGCGTGGATCCTCAACGGCGGCTGGCGCGGGCAGCGCGTGCACCGCCTCGCGGTCGTCGTCCAGGATGCGTTCGAGACGGCGTTCGGGGATTTGAAAGTCGTCCTCGCGGACCCCACCGGGAGCATCCGATGCACGGTACACCGCGACGTCGCCGCCGCGGACCCGCGCGCGTTCCGCAAGGGCGGCGCCCTGCTCCTGCAGAACGTCCCCGTGCTCACCCTCGCGGAGTTCACCGAGCACTACCTCGTCGTCGCCGAGAACGAACTCGTGCAGACGTTCGAGCCGGACGACGAGCCCGAGCCCGAGCCCGAGAGAAGCGGCGACGCGAACGAAGCCGCGAACGAAGCCGGGCGAGACGCGCCGAGAATCCACGCGCTTCCGTCCCCCCGCGCGGAGGAAGAGGATGACCGTTTCGTATCCCTCGCGGCGACCGGCGAGGGTTCGGATTCGGGTCGCGACGACGAAGACGTCGGCGGCGGCGCGCGGGAAGGCTCCGGTGGCGGCGCGGCGCCCGCGGCGCCCGCGGCGCCCGCCGGAGACGCGCCCCCTCCGGGCGTGAGCGCGTTCGCCCTCGCCGCCGCCGAGGCGCTCAGGAAGCGAAACGCGCGGAGATGACACGACGACGCCCCACGACGGCGAGCCCCGAGCCCCGAGCCCGAGCTTGCGACGGCGGGGCGCGTTTGAATGAAAAATATCATCTTTCACGAAAAAAGTAAAAACGTCTCGTCAGACTCTCGACGCGCCGGAGAGATATAGCTGAGAGAGATGGTCGGGTCTCCTTCCCTCTCTCTTCTACCTAGGGGTACTCGTACCCTCCGCCGGCGTTGGTTTTCGGCGGCGGCGCGAACCTCGCCCTCCAGAGCCTGACCTGCAGCCTGACCCACGCGAAGACGAGGAACGCGAACCTCCTCGCGATCTCCCCCATCTCCTCCTCCACCATCCCTACCCACTCCGCGAGCGTCTCCACGCTCGCCCCCGCGGGAATCGCGTCCGCGTCCGCCTTCGCCTCCTCCCGACTGAGGCGCCGCGCCTCCGCCTCCGCGCGCCGCCTCTCCGCGCGCGCCTCCCGCGCCGCGAGCTCGCTCGCCTCGAACCGCGCCGCCGCCGCGGGCGCGATCGGCTCGCCCGTCGCCGGGTTCACGAGCGGCGGCGGGCCGCGAGGAGGGACCTCCGCCGCGCCGGGACCGCCGCGGCCGAACGCCCCCGCCGCGTCCAACCGAGACCCCGCGCGCCCGTCGCGCGCCGCCGCGCCTCTCTCTCCGCCGACGAGCTTGAGCGCCGCCGACAGGAACAGGGCGACGCCCGCGGAGACCAACGCGTACGGCGCGACCGCGTTCGCGGCCACGCCGACGACCCCGGCGGCCTCCGCGCCGACGGCGCGAGTGAGCGCGCCGGAGAACGCGCCCGCGAGCGCCTGCGCGGGAGACGCGGGCGAGAGCGCTTCGGCGGAGGCGCTCCGGGGGGGCGCGCCGACGGAGTGCGCGGCGGAGAACGCCTGGTCGGCGAACGCGGAGATGAACGGTACCGAGCGATCGTCCCCGCCGTACTTATACACGCCGCCGCGTCGGGGGAGGGCGATGACGGTCGGGAAGCTGTGCGCGGCGAGGTGTTTGTGCGCCCACTGGCGATCCTCGGGCGTCTTCGCCTCGAACGCGCACACGCGCGTCGCGCGGGGGTCCGTGCTCGCGCGCGACTTGGCCAGCTGGCGGAACGCGGGGCGCGTGGCGGCGCACCACTCGCAGTCGGGGATCTCGACGAGGAGGAGGACGTCCGCGGCGCGTGCGCTCGCGAGGTCGTCGAGGGCGTCCGCGGAGACATCGGCGGCGGGTTTTTTGAGCCGCGCGTCGGAGCCGAGCCCGCGTCGGGGGAGCATCGCCTCCACCTCGAGCCGCGTCAGGGGGGTCACCTCGCCGCGGCGCATGTGGGAATACGGCGGGCCCCACGACTTGGGATCCGCGGGGGGAGGGTAGGCGGACGCGGCGGCGGTGGAGGAGGCGGCGCTCGGGGAGGGGCGGCGGGGGAGCTTCGCGGCGTCGGCGGCGGCGGCGCGCTCGGCGGCGGCGACGGCGCGCTCGCGCGCGAGCTCGACGACGTCGCGGTTCGCGCTCGTCACGGGGACGCGCACGCGCTGGCCCTCGTAGATGACGTCCCCGGAGGCGTGTCTGAGCCCGTTCGCGAGGCGCAGCGCCTCCACGGTCGTGCGGTAGTCGTCCGCGATGAACGACATGTTCTCCCCGGGCTTGACGACGTGCGTGAAGTACTCGCCCTGGCCGCGGAACCCGGAGGCGCCGGGACCGAACGCGGCGAGGGGCCACGACGACGCGCGGGATCCCTGAGGGCGTCCGCGTCGCGAAGTCGCGAGGGAGAACCGGCGAGGAAGAACCGCGCGAGAAGACGAGCGAAGGGTGACGCGCGCGCGGGCGGGCGAGCCCGACGCGGCGAGCGCGCGCATCGTGACCGTCTCCGAGGGAAGGCGGCGCGCGTGGCGCGAGGACGCGCGGCGGTGTGCGCGCGCGAGCAGCGGAGATCTCCGCTCATGAGGCGTGAAAACGACGGTGGGTGCCAACTTTGAATTTCGCCTCTCACACGTTCCAAAATCCAAGGTTGGCACCCGACGCGCCGCGCCCCGCGCGGGCCTGAACGGGCCGCCGCGGCGTGCCGCTCCAGAGTAGCAGCGCTCCGCGGCCCGGGAGCGTCTCCGCGCCGCTCTCGCCCCGCGCACTTCGCGCTTCCGGACCGACCCGCGTTCGCGGAGCTCCACCCCGCGCGCCTCCCCGCCCCCATGCCGCGCCCTCGGCGCCCTCGGTCGCCGCCGACGTCCGCCTCGCTCGCGGTCGCGTGCCCCCTCCTCCTCCTCCTCCTCCTCCCCCTCGATGCGGGCGCGACGTGCGACGCCTCGGCGCTGTACGACCCGACGTACGCCACCTCCGCGGCCGGTCGCGGGGCGGCGGACGTGCGCGCGTGGCTCCACGAGCGCTCCAGCGCTTTCCACGCCCCGCGGACGTACTCCCAGGCGTGGACGGATCTCGAGTCCATCGACCAACACAACGCCTCGCACGTGGACGTCATCTACGGCGGCGTCGAGCCCAAGTGTCGCGCGGGAGCGTACTACGGCCTCGCGTGCTCGTGGAACCGCGAGCACCTCTGGCCGCAGTCCTACGGCGTCGGCGAGAGCTCCGGGCTCCCCTCCGACGCGCCCTCGCGCGCGGACATGCACGCCCTGGTCCCGAGCCGCGCCGCCCTCAACTCCGCGCGGGGCGCGGCGGCGTTCGCGCAAATCACCGTCGACGACGGCGCCGGCGCCGGCGCGTGCCTTCCCGAGTTCGCCGGGTGCGAGACCCCCGCGTGCACGGCGACGACGTGCGCGGAGGCGGACACCGCCTCGCACGCGGACTCGGGCGGGGTGTGGCAGCCCCCCGCGAACCGCCGCGGGTTCATCGCGCGCGCGATGTTCTACATGGCGGTTCGATACGACGGCGACGCGAATGAGCCGTTTTCGCGCGACCTCCGCCTCGGCGAGTTGGACGCGCTCGATCGCGACGCGCGAGGCACGGGGACGTACGTGTTCGGCGCCCTGTCGCACCTCCTCGAGTGGCACGCGAAGTACCCGGTGGAGGCGTGGGAGGTGGCGCGAAACGACGCGGTGTGCGCGAAGCAGGGGAACAGGAACCCCTTCGTCGATAAGCCGGACCTGGTCGCGGTCGTCTTCGGGGACGCGCGCTCGGCGGCGGCGGCGGCCGGGGGTTCGGGCTCGGACGACGCGCGGAGCGACGGCGGCGCCAAGGGGGGTGGGGGGGAGCACGCGCTGACGGTCGCGCTCGGGCTGGCCGTCCTGTGGGTGATGTACATCGCGGGGATGTTCAGGTGGTACGTGTGAATGCATCGGAGTGGAGTGTTGGTTTGAATGTACCAGTGGGGGGGCTATATCACGGTAGTAGATCGGCGCGACGACGCTCCCCGCTCTCGAGCTCACGTCTCCTTCCATCTGATGATCGTCTCGGATGTCCCCCTCGGCCCGTTCCTTCCGCTCCTGGACTCGATCACCCACGTCATCCCGAGCGCGTCCTCGATCATCTCCTCCGCCTCCGCGATCCCGATGAGGCAGTTCGGTTCGTTCGCGACGCGTCGCCTCGCGTCCTCGACGCGGTCGACGTCGCACTCTCCCAGGCACCGCGTGGCGAGCGCGTCCATCAGGCGCGAGACGTTCGGGATGTCCAACAGCGCGGGGTAGTCCGTCACGACCGCGTCGACGTCGAGCTGCGGGCACGCGGCGCGGAAATCCTCGACGCGCGCCTCCAGGTCGTCCAGCGGCGCGCCCGGGTGGATCCACGCGGGGTTCGCGGCGACGACGCGGGAGCAGTCCGCGTCGGGGAGGACTCGGCGCGCGGCGTCCGCGAACGCTCGCGCGGCGGCGGGGTGGCGCAGGGCGAGGGCGAGGTCCGCGGGGCGGATCGCGTGGACGCGACGCGCGAGGCCCGGGACGTGGCCCTCGAGCGTCGCCATGGCGGCGATCGCGTCCTCGGGGGACATCCCCGCCTCCGCCGCCACGGACGCGGCGCGGTCGGCGGCGCGGTCGTCGAGGGCGCCGATCGCCCCCGAAGACGAGAGGTCGGCGTCGGCCGTCGAGGACGCGACCACGAGCCCCGAGGGGCGTCGAACGCCCGCGAGCGGACGCCGCCGGACCCGCGCGCGAGGCGCCGCGAGCGCCGCGGCGAACGCGCCGCGTGAGACCGCGGCCATCCGGGCGGCCGCGGCGACCCGAGCAGTGCGCTTCGAGACCGACGGAGCGCCGAGGCCCCGCGAGGGAGCGCGCGGGGACAGCGAACGAGCGCAGCGAGGAAAACGCGACGAAGCGAGATTCGGCCAGGCTGGCGCCGTCCTCGACTTGGTCTCTTGCGCCGACGTCAACCACGACGTCCGCCCGGGCTGACCCGTGGCGACGCTCGCCGCGCGTCGTCATACCGCACCCGCGCGCGCTCCGCGCCCTCCCGGGCCCGCTCGCCTCCTCGCCTCGCGCCGCGATGGCGTCTCGCGCCGTCTCCCACGCGCGCGTCCGCCTCCCCGCGCCCCCCCCGCGTCGTCATCCCCACCGGATGGCCTCGTCCTCGCTCCCGCGTCGTTCCCCGCGCGCGCCGCCCGCACCCCCGCGCGCGTCCGGCGCGTCCAGCTCGGACGCCGATTTCCTAAGCTCCTCCGCCGATTTCCTCCCGAACTCCCTCGGCACGGTCGGCGCCGCGATCGAGCTCCACTCCCGGCTCCAGGACGTCGAGCTCGAGCGCCGCGCTCGGCGCGGCGGTCGCGACGGGGACGGGTGGGAACAGATCGAGGGCGCGTGGGTCCGCCTTCCCCCGGGCCGGGCGTGGGGCGTCGCGCACTTCATCGGCGGCGCCGTCCTCGGCGCGTACCCGCACATCGCGTACGACGCGTTCCTGAGGCGCCTGTGCGACGACGCCGGCGTCGTCGTCGTCGCCACGCCCTTCGAGCTCGGCGTCGACCATCGATCGATCGCCGAGCGGTGCCAAAATTGCTTCGCCGACGCGTGGGGCGCCGTCGCCGCGCGAGAGGGGTACGACCCGACCGCCGCGCCGGTGTTCGCCGCGGGGCACAGCCTCGGGTGTAAGCTTCAGCTCATCGCCGCGTGCCCGAATCCGACGGAATCGAGGGGGGGTGACGTCGAGGGGTTTTCGGCGGCGGCGGATGAGACGTCTCGGAAGACGTCGCGCGCGCGCGCGGGGCACCTCTTCGTGGCGTTCAACAACGCCACCGCGGCGGACAGCGTGCGGTTGCTCGAGAAGTTCGCGCGCGAGCTCATCAGGAAACGCGCCGAGAGCGCGTCGGGCGGGGATCCGAGCGCGAGCGCCGCGTTCGAGGGGTTCATGCGCAACCTTCCCAGCCTGACGGCGATGGCGGAGCGCGCGGCGTCGGCGGCGGGGCTGGACTTCACGCCGTCGCCCGAGGAGACGCTCGAGGGCGCGCGGCGGCGGTTCGAGTCCGGTAAAGTTCGGTTCGTGACGTTCGAGGACGACGACCTGGACGAGAACGACGCCCTGGAGCGGGAGGTTCGGAAGCGGTACGAGACGAGCGTCGCGGGGGCGGCGCCGGTGGATCGCGTCGTCGTCCCGGGGACGCACCTGTCGCCGGTGTTTATACGCCTCGACGGCGCGGAGCTCTCGCCGGCGTTCGCCAAGCTCGGGGGGCTCAGGGTCGGGGACGAGGCGCAGGTCGAGAGGCTCGCGAGGGAGAGCGTCGCGTTCCTGCGAGGGACCGACTCGTGAGACGGAGGCGCGGCGGAACGAAGGGTGAAGGGTGAAGGGTGAAGGGAGAGACGCTCGACGAGAGCGGCGGGGGAGGCGCGAGCGACGATGCACGAAAGCGTTTCGCCGACGAAGACATTTGGTTACGAGACAGATGCTGCGAAACGACGTCGTCGTCGGAGGCAACTCGTCGCGCGCACACGTCCGCCCGGCTCGGACAAGAATCGTGTCTCAAATTCTCAAACTGCCGCCGCCCTCCGAGGGAAAGAAAACCTGGCGGCGGCGGCGGCGGCGGCTTCTCGTCACACCGACGACGGCCGCGTCGAGGGCGGGCGACCGAGCGGGCCTCGCGCGCGACATCCGCGCGACTCGCCGCGCGCCTCTCCGCGCCACCGAGACGGCGCGCTCGCGCCCGAACCCCCGAGCCCCCGGCCCGACGCCGCCATGTTCAAGCGCCGCGACTGGAACTACTTCAATCGCGACGGGAACTCGTCCACCGACGACGACTCGGACGTGGAAAACGACGGGCGCGGCGCGCTCGACGACGTGTCCGGTTCCGAGTCGTCCGAGAGCGCGTCGGGTTCGTCGGACGCCGACGGATCCGACGCCGAACCCGACGCCGAGGCGGACTCGGGCGACGATTCGGACTCGGGATCCGACGACGACGGATCGTCCGAAGACGACGGATCGTCCGACGACGACGGCGGCTCCGGATCCTCCTCCTCCTCCTCCTCCTCCTCGTCCGATCCCGCGGCGGGGGCGGCTCGCGACGCCCCGAAACCCCTCGAGCCCCCGAACCCGTCGGATCCGTCCAAGGGCATCGCGGTGAGGTGCGTCGCGTGCCCCGGCGTCCTGTGCCTCTCCGAGACGTCCCTCCGGCAGCACCTCGCGTCGAAGAAGCACAAGGCGCGCGTCGCGAAACTTCCCCCGGGCGTCGACGACGCGGACCTTCTCGTGGACGCCGCCGCCGCCGCCGCCGCCGGGCGCGGTCGCGGAGGGCGAATCGGCGGCGGCGGCGGCGGCAGCGGCGGAGAGGACAGCGACGGCGACGACGATTCCGTGGAGGGGTACAGCGACGGCGAGGCGGAGACGCACGCCGAGCGCATCGCGAGGCTCAGGGCGGAGAGAATCATGAACGCCGAGAACGCTTCGCGAGCCGACCACCGGGGCGGCGCGTCCTCGAGCGACGACGAAGGCGAGGACGAGGACGAAGACGAAAATCGCTCGATGGGAAAGCGTCCCCGCGCGGGGAAGAAGAGCGAGAGCGCCGCGCGGGGGGAGAAATCGAAGCGGGCGATCGGCGGGCGGCAGCGGCAGAGCGTGCGCGCGAAGAAAATCAAAATCGCCTCCGAAGGTGACGCCCCCGACGCCGGCGACGCGCCGAAGCGAAAGGGCAAGCCCGGGAGGCGGCAGCGCGAGGCTTTACGCGCGGCGCGCGAGGCGGAGGCGGCGGCGGGCGGCGCGAAGGACACGCGCCCGCGCAAGAACCGCGCGAAGAAGTCGGCGGAGGCGGAGACGTCGAAGGCGGCGGCGGCGGCGGCGGCGCGCCGGGGGGCGTACGACGTCGACGTCGGGGACCTCGTCGCGCCGTCGCCGCCGTCGGCGGAGAAGGTGCGGGCGGACCTCCGCGCCATGCGGAGGGGCGCGGGGGGCGGGCCCGGGGGCGCGGCGCGCGGGGGTGGGCGAGGAGGTGGGGCGAGGGGGGGGCGAGGGCGCGGGGGCCGAAGGTGAGGCGGAGGCGCGCGGCGGGAGCGAGGGAGAGGCCGGTTTGGAACGAGAAGCGGCGCGCGAGAGCAATAAAACTCGGCACCCTCGCGTGATGTCTTCCAGTCGTCGTCGCTGAGTTGTTGGACGAACCGCGCGCGGAACCGCGCTTTTTGCAGTGATGCCGGCCGTCGCGCGTTGTTCTTTTCTTCTTCCCGTTGACCTCTCGCGCGCGCAAAGCGACGGGCGCGGATCCTGGCGGGTGGGTTCGCGCTCGGCGTCATGCGGGCGCTCTTCGAGGTGGCGCCTCACGAGGTGGGCGCCGGGCCGACGACGTTCGCGTGGTCTCCCGACGGGCAGTACCTCGCTGTGAGCGGCATCAAGCTTCGCGTCCTCGTGTTGGATCGCTCGGGCGCGCCGCACGACGAGATCGCGCTGGACGGGCGCGAGCACCTCAACACGCCCGCGGTGATGCAGTTCGCGTGGGACGCGCGGAGCGAGAAGCTCGCGATGTTGCTCCAGACGGGCTCGAAGCAGCTCATCGGGGACTCCGTGCTCGTCTACCGCGTCCGCCAGCGCGAGCCCGTTCGCCTCGACGGGGGCGGCGGGGGCGGGACCCGGAACCAGGATTTCACTCACCTCGCGTGGGACCCGACGGGCCAGGTCCTCTCCGTCGCCACCGCGAAGGGCAACCTGCTCCTGTACGACTCCAGGGTCGGGAAGACGATGCACGTCGTGGGCAAGCACGCGAAGCGCGTGACGTGCGGCGCGTGGAGCGCGGACGGCCGGCTCGTCCTGGCGGGCGACGACAAATCCGTCACCGTCAGCTCCCCCGCAGGCGACACCGAGCTCCAGCTCGGCATCAAGGGCGAGGCGCGCGAGCTCCTCTTCGCGCCGGAACCCGTCGCACGCGCGAACACGAACACCCCCGCTCGGAACGTCCTCTCCGTGAACGTCGCGGGGAAGAGCCTCTACGTGTACCGCCTCGGCCCCGTCGGCGACGCGGACGCGGAGTCCTCCGTCCCGACCGAGCTGGAATTCCGGCACAAGTACGGCGCCGTCGTCCGCCACCTCTGGCTCGCGGACGGGTACCTCCTCGTCGCGTTCGAGTCCGGGGACGTCGTCCTGATGGCCGCGGAGGGCGCGGACGCGAACGAGGAGCTCTTCGCGACGAGACTGTTCGACGAGAAGACGTCGCGCGAGGGCGTCGCGCACGCGGCGCTCGCGCCCGAGCTCGGCCGCGTCGCCGTCGCCGGCGGCGGCGTCGTGAAACTGCTGGACGTCGCGAACGGGCGCCTGGTCGAGCGCCCCGCGGACGAGCTGAGGGCGGACGGGCGCGGGGTCGCGGTGACGTGCCTCGGGTGGGCGTGCGAGGGGACGGTCTTGACGGTCGGTCTGAGCGACGGCAGGGCGACGAGTTTTCTCGCGTCGCTGCCGCACCTCTCCGGCGCGCGCGGGTCGAGGGTGGCGTACCTCTCCTCGCTCATGGAGGTCTCCGTCGCGGACGTGGAGACGAACGCGGAGGGGACGATTGCGATCGACGCGGAGCCCGCTTTTCTGGCCCTGGGCGACGCCCACGTCGCCGCGGGGATGAACAACCAGGCGTGGTTCTACAGGGTGGGCGACGCGAGCGAGGCGATGTCCGTCGCGCCCTCGCGCGTCAATCAGCGCGAGTACGTCGGCACGGTGGAGAAGCTCGTCATGAGCGACCGCCTGGCGTTCGCCCTGTGCGAGGGGGTGATCTACGCGCACGTCATCGAGCACGCGGAGGACCCGACCGAGGGCGAGGATTTCCGCCTGCCCGAGGACGGGACCCTCGTCGGGCGCGTCACGTGCGTCGCGTGCGTCGGCGATTTTTTGGTCTACGGCACCGACCGAGGGTTTCTGCGGTACGTGTACGTCCCGGACCGCGCGCAGGTGAACGAGCACAGGCACGAGGGCGGCAGGGCGATCGTGGGCGTCGAGGTGAACTGCTTGGGAACCCGGTGCGTGTTCGTGGACAGCCTCGGAGCGCCCGTCTTTTTCAACCCGGTGAACGACCAGGCGCCCGCGATTCCCGAGTTCCGGGAACCGCTCGCGCGCGTCCTCTGGGACGCCGCCGACCCGGACGTGTTCGCGCTCGCGAACGGCCAGGCGTTCCAGGTGTACGCGTACGCGCCGAGCACGATCAACGGCTCCATCGTGGAGCTCGTCGGGACGCACCCGCAGCCCGCCGGGTGGGCGCCGCTGGCGATGTCGCGCGGCGTCGTCGCGTGCCGCGCGCCGCACGGCGGCGTCGAGAAGGAGCTCCTGCGGACGCACGCGGCGCTCGTGGAGGGGTACCCCTCGAGCGGCGACGAGGGGCGCGAGCGGTTCGTGCGGGCGCTGAACCTGAACCGGCTGCAGGACGCGTGGGAGGTGGCGGCGCGGATGCAGCTGCCGGAGATGTGGGAGCAGCTGGCGCACCGCGCGATGACGCACATGGAGATTGAGATTGCGATTCGCGTGTACCGCTTCGTCGGCGACGCGAGCATGGTGATGAGCCTCGAGCGGCTCGAGCACATCGAGGATAAGAACATGCTCGCGGGAAACATCCTGGTCCTGTTCGAGCGCGACGATTGCTACGACACCGCGCAGGAGCTTTTCGTGCGCGCGGGCCGCCCCCGGGAGGCGCTGCAGATGCGCGTCGACTTGAAACACTGGGACGAGGCTACGCGGCTGGCGAAGGCGCACGACCCGTCGCAGCTGGACGACATCTGTCGCGAGCACGCGGCGGCGCTGGAGAAGCGCGGGGAGTACGACGCCGCGCTCGAGATGTTCTCGCGCGCGGTGGCGTTCGAGAACCAGACCGAGCGCGAGCTCAAGAAGGGCCGCGCGGGGATGGCGCGGTGTCGCATCCGCGTCGGCGACGTCGCGCGCGGGAAGCAGCTCGCGCTCGAGGAGGGCGGCGCGACGCTCCTGAGGGACTGCGCGGTACTCCTGGAGTCCGTGAACCATCCCGCGGACGCGGCGCAGCTGTACGAGAGGGCGGGGGAGTACGAGAAGGCGGCGGAGATTTACGTCCGCACGAAGGCGTTCGGTCTGGCGAAGCCGGTGATGGCGCGGGTGAAGTCGCCCGCGCTGCACGCGGCGTACGCGAGGGCGAAGGAGCAGGAGGGGAAACTCGCGGAGGCGGCGGACGCGTACGAGCTCGGGCGGGACTTCGAGAGCGCGGTTCGGATTCGGTTGGACCACCTGAACGACCGCCGGCGCGCGTTTTCGCTCGTGCGTTCGTCGCGGAGCGCGGAGGCGGCGGCGTTGGCGGCGCGGCGGTGTCGCGCGGAGGGCGACGCGGCGACGGCGATTGAATTTCTGCTCCTCGCGCGCGAAACCGCCGACGCGTTCGAGCTGGCGCGCGAGGTCGGGGAGGTGGAGCTGTACGCGGACCACCTCGGGGAGGCGGGGACGCCGGAGCAGTACGCCGCCCTGGCGCACTACTTCGAGTCCAAGGGCGACCACGCGCGCGCGGGTCGCGTTCGCGCCGACGCGGGCGACGCGCGCGGCGCGGCGCGGTCGTTTCTCCGCGCGGGCGACGGCGCGTCGTTGGATCGCGCGATCGAAGTCGTCGGCGAGGCGCGCGACGACCAGATCACGAGCATGGTCCTGGACCACCTCAGCGGCGAGAACTCGGACGGGGCGGTGAAGGACGCGCGGTACCTGTTCAAGCTCCACGTCGCTCTGCGCGACTACGACGCCGCGGCGGAGACGTCGGTGGCCATCGCCAGGCAGGAGATGGAGATGGGTAACTACAAAATTGCGCACGCGCAGCTCTTCGACACGCACCAAGAGCTGACGCGCGACGGGAAGCGACCGCCCGCGGAGCTCAAGAGCTTGTTGCTCCTGCTTCACTCATACGCGCTGGTGAAGACGATGGTCCGGCGCAAGGACCACGCGAGCTCGGCGCGTCTGCTCGCGCGGGTGTCGCGCAGCATCTCCAAATTCCCCGCGCACGTCGCCCCCATCCTCACGTCGGCGGTGATCGAGTGCGCGCGCGCGGGGATGAAGCAGACCGCCCTCCAGCTCGCGACGACGCTCGTCCAGGACAAGGCGCTCAGGGCGCAGATCGCGGACGCGTACAGGCGCAAGATCGAGACGGTCGTTCGCAAGCCGGACAAGTCGCCGGACGCGCCGGAGTCGGAGTCGGACTGTCCCTCGTGCGGCGCGCCGGGGCCCGAGTACCACCTGACGTGCGACGCGTGCAAGGCGGACGTGCCGTTCTGCGTTGCGAGCGGGAAGAGGGTCAGGCGAGAGGCGCGGGGGGCGTGCCCGAAGTGTGGGTTCGCGTGTAACGTGGACGCGTTCCGGGAGCTCCTCGCGGACGAGGGGGGGGCGTGTCCGATGTGCGCGCGGACGGTGCATCCGTCGGAGCTCGACGCGACGCGAGGAGGGGCCGTCGCGGACGACGATCCCGCCGCCGACGGGAAGGAGGTGAGCGCGAAGAACGCCGACGGGGACGCGAGCGCGAACGCGGAGGGTGGGGGGCGCGAGGGCGAGGCGTGACGAGGGGAACGAGGTTTAGGGGGGGCGGGGGTTCGGTCGTCTGGGGGCGCTCGCGTGTGCGTTTGCGTTGTTTGCGAACGAGCGTTTCCGGTCGAACGCACTCGTACAGGTCTATTCACGACGCGACGGCGATATTTCCGCGCAGATTTCCGACGTTTGGGAATCTCGGATCTTGCCTCCAAATCTCCGTTCGCCTTTTCGGCTTTGGGCCAACCAGCGTTTGGTAAAGCGCGGTTCGATTGGTGTTTTCGTGGGAAAGCTGACTCGGCGACCGCTTCGGGCGCGATATTCCGCTCGCAGGATCGGACACGCCATCGCCGCGCCAGTGAAAAGCGAGCAGAAAAGCGAATCATTCGCCAGTTGGCTGCCAAGTCACTGCGAGTTTTACTCAAACACGTGCGAAAAACGCCGGGAGGCCCATCCCGCGTCGCTTCGCTTCGGCTCCGCGGCTCGCACGGTCGACGCCGGGGCGCGCAGAACGCCTCGCGCGTCGGACGCGCATCGCGTCGGTCCGAGCCTCGCGCCGGCGCCGAGACGCGGGACGCATCCGCGCCGCCCCCGTCGCTGGTCTCCGGGACGGGGAATCCTCGAACCGTCGGAAACGCCGTCGTTTCCAAAGTCCCGCCCAAAAGGACACCGGTTAACATCGCGCGCGCGGCGGCCGAGCCGAGCGAACGCACGCGAGCGCGCGATGGTGGCCTCGACCGCGGCGGTGGCCCCGGGTCCCCCGCGAGCGATCGGCGGGTTCGAGCCGTTCGCGAAGGACGCCGCCGCGCCGAGCGCGGAGCGGAAGCGCGCGGAAGCCGCGCGGGCGAATGCGTCGCCCGCGGCCACCACCTCGAACGCGTCGGATGATCCCGCGTCCGCGCTCGCCGCGCTCGCGCGCGGCATGCACGCCGACGCGAGCGCCCGGGGCGCCCCGACCGCCCCCGCCGCGTTCGTCGCCTCCGCCGCGCACGCGCAGAGCGCGCCCTCGCCCCCAGGGACGGATCCCGCGAGCGCGTACGCCGCGTTCCCGGCCGCGGCGACCGGCGCGGCGAACCCGCAGTGGCACGCGGCGCTGCAGTATTACGCCTACTACCACTACCTCCTCGCCGCGCGCGGCGGCGCGGCCCCCGCGCCCCCGCCGCAACCGCCGTTCGCGGGGGCGCTCTCCCCCGCCAACCCCCTCTCCGCCCCCGCGTCGGCCCCCGCGTCCGATCCGAGCGCGAAGACGCCCGCGGGCGCGAAGAGCTCGAGCGCGAGCGCGCCGCGACCCGCCGGCCTCCAGGCCATCGCGCCCCGCGTCTCGGATCCCGCCGCCGCGTGGATGTCCGCGCCGGGGATGCCGCACCACCCCGGGATCCCGGGGATGTCCCCGGCGATGATGAACGTGAACCCCGCGGCGTTCGCGGGGATGTTCCCCGAGATGTCCGCCTTCGCCGCCTCGAACCATCCCCACGCCGCCGCGTTCGCGGCCCAGGCCCATCACCCGTCGCGTCAGAGCGCCGCCGCCGCGCACGCCTTCGCCTCCGCCGCCGCGGGGATGATCCCGCCTCCGCTCATCTCCGTCCCCACCCTCGCGAGCGCCGGACGCAAGACGCTCACCGGAGCGCACAAGCGCGACCGCCGCGCCAGCGAGGACGAGCCCGAGAGAGGTGCGGGGGCCCACTCGAGAGGCGCGGGGGCCCACAAGCGCGGGCGCGGCGGCGGCGGCGAGCGGGGCGGCGAGGCCAAGACGTGCGTCAACTGCGGGTGTACGCAGACGCCGTTTTGGAGGAAAGAACGCGTCGGCGGGGGGTCGCTCTGCAACGCGTGCGGCCTGTACCTCGCGAAGAACGACGCGCCCAGGCCGAAGATGCTCTGGCGCAGGGGAGAGGGCGCGACCGAGACGAGCGAAAAGCCGGGGGCGGCGAAGGCGGGGGGAGGGGAGGCGAGCGCGAGCGCGAACGCGAACGCGCGCGAGGAAGCCTCGGAGGAGGGCGACGCGACGCCGCCGCCGGAGGAGGCGCCCAAGCCCGAGCCCGAGGCGACGCCCCCGCCGAGGGAGGAGGACGAGGAGGAGGAGGAGGCGGAGGAGGAACGGGAGACGAAAGACGAGGCGCCGGTGGAGGAGGGAGGGGAGGACGGAGGCGTCGTTCGTCCCACGGAGGGGCGCGAGGGAGGAAAGGAGACGTCCGGGGAGGAGGACGCGTCTCGATGAACGCCGCGAAAGCCCGAAGCGTCCACCTGAGTGCCGAAAAGCGCCTTCGAGAGCGCCTTCGAGGGCGCCCTCGGGAATGTACCAACGCCGCAGCAACGACCACGCCTGTTTCCGTAGTCTACAGTAATACCGATGTTTCCATACGCCGACCGAAAGCGCCCGAACTCGCGAGCGCCTCCGACGCCTCCGCGGGGCTTCGTTCGCGCCTCGTCACTCGACGCGGTGTCTGATTTTGAAGTACGCCGCGACGAGCGCGGCGACGCCGGGGGGATTTCGCTCGCTCGCATCTCCACCCCGCGCCTCCTCCGCCTCCCGAACGTCCCGAACCGTCGCCCGCGCCGCCTCGCCGAGGCCGCCGACGAACTCGTTCCTCGCGTCGAGCGCGCGCCTCGCCGCCTCCGCCGCGTCGCGGAAAAACGCGCACGTTCGCCGCTCCGATTCGCGAACCACCGCCGCGTTCGCCGCCGCGCGACGCGACGCGGGCGACGGGTCGTGAGTGGACGAACCCGGACCCCCCGCCTCCGCCGACCCTTCTTTGGCCTCGCCGGTCGCGACGCTCGAGGGTCGCCTCGCGGGGTCGGTTTCG
>MDSW01163372.1_pt1 | contig 17631 bp, 13 predicted proteins | sample 811171 | NCBI WGS metagenome assembly MDSW01 (sample SAMN05326641, study PRJNA326480) | marine metagenome | isolation source: seawater | place: Atlantic Ocean: North West | collected 2012
CCTAACTGATGGGCCGGGGTGGCGAAGCCCATGTCCTCGGGCATTTCGCGAGGCTCGAGACCCTGCAGGGGAACAAAGCGGGTCGCCATCCGTCGCGGCGCTCCCTGGTTGGTGATGGGATCGTAAGGCTCCTGACTTGCGGACTTGCGCCAACGGAAGGTTTCCCCGCTGGACTGACCCACGACCGCTTCGATGATCTGCTCACCACCGGCGGTGATGCGTGGGCGAAGAACGACCATCGTCGCCTTGCCATCACGGATGGCACGCGAACGGGCCTGTTCCATGACACTCGTGACATCCTGGACCGCGGCGGACATCCTCATGTCGGAGGCGATGCCTCGATACGCCATCAAGGTCAGTGTCGTGACGATCAGGATGATGCCAACGACCACCAGCAACTCAAGGAGCGTGAACGCCGGCCGCCGAAGTGTCAGGGCCGACCTCACCATGTCCGCACCTCATAGGAATAGATGTTGTCCAGCGTGTGCTGGTATTCGTCTCGCTGCAGAAAGTCCGCGTCATCCTCGGGTGGGAACGGCTCTCCGGAAGCGATGTTGAAATCGACGTTTCCAAAGCGGCCATCCGGCCCGGCACTCACGAGATAGGGACGACCATTTCTCGCCGGACCCTGCAAACGTTCTTCAAATGTGCGGATGGTGCCGTCATCATCCCGCCAGCAACCGTTACCGGCATTCTCTTCATCGTTGTACTGAGACGAGGCCCCGTCGGTTCGCCATTTTCGGCCCGGGAATACGATCATGACCGGGTTGCCCCAGGCATCGTGGAGGCACTGCCTGCCGCTGCCATCCACCTCGTCCCGCAGCATCAGATCGGCGTCGATCTTGGCCATCACAGCCCGCGTGGACTCCACCCCCTGCATCCGGTTCCAGAACTGCTGGCCGAGCGCCTCGACCGATTCCTGAAGCTTCCGTTCGCGAAGGGCCAACAGGGTCTCCACCGGCGTGTCACCGACCAGATCCTCTGGAATGGTGACGTCGTAGGGTGGCAGTGCCGCGGGATCGTCCATGCCGGCAAGCATGTAGGACCAACCCGTATCGAAGGTGCCGTATCGGGGCTGGCGTCCCATGCTCTCAAGCCATTCGTGCATGGCGGTTGCAGCGACTTCCATGGCGGCGAGGGTTTCGTCCGCCTCGCTCTTGCGAAGCACGCGGTTGCCGATCGACAAGGCGATCGATGCCAGAATCAGAATGACGACGATGGTCACCGTCAATTCGATGAGCGTGAAACCTCGATGAGACTGTCGGCTTGTCATGGCCCCACCTCCCTGATGTTGTCGCGATTGGATTCCTCGGTCGCCGTGTCCTGATACCAGGGATCCGATCGGCAGTAGGAACCACGGCCATCGGGATACCAGCTTGAATCGGCTGACCACGACGGTCGATGTCCCAACCAGTTGCGGAACGTGCCGCCATCGTTGCCACCGCGATCGAGATAATCCGTCCGGTGCCAGTTGAAGATGCGTCGATCGGGACCAGCCGACAGGAAGGCGTACTCGCCTGTTTCCAGACTGGCCGTTGTCGTACTGTCTCCGCGGACGCCAGCGCCGAGATCGTTGAAGTCCCCCCACTGCGTGGCGGAACCACCGGGCGTGAAGAAGTAGTCCGTCGCCCGGGACTCGTCGATCTCCCATGGACGCAGCGCAATGAATTCGGAGAGACGAGGCTGGTAGGTCCAGTTGCTCAGAGAGGAGCCCCCATCACCGGCACCCGTCGGGAACGGCCTGTAGTTGGAGGGGAACGAGCCTCCGAGATCACCGGTGGGATACGTCTTGCGGTAGTAGCGGATCGGTGTTCCCCAGGCATCCACGATCACCTTGGGCGCATTGATGTCGTATCCCGGTTCGCCCGGATAGAAGACGGCAGGCTGCCCCGTCGCAGGATCGACACTGCCGGAATCCCAGACGCCCTGAGAATCGTCCCATCCAAGAGATGCGATCACCGAGTCGTCCTTCAGATCGAGATAGGGCCCGTAGACCATGCCGTTGGTTTCCGGCTGACGGTTCGAGCCGGGAGGGCACTGCTGCAGATTGCCATCGGCATCCAACGTTGCGCCCCACACGCCATCGCGACCGGGATTGCGGATGCCCAGGCCCGCATGGCCATCCATCGATTCACCGCCGTAGCCGATGAGATACTCGGCCGGCGACGTGTAGGAATACCAGCCCTGCATGTCATAGAGATAGTTGGGGTACCCCTGGGCGTTGGTGGTGTTTGTGATGGGAACGGCATCGACCAGTCGCCGATCGTTGTCGAGGATCGGAGGCAGATAGCCCGTATCCTCGCGGAATCGACTCATGGCCTGGGACATCGCCGTCATGACCGACCGTGTGGAAGCGACCCGCGCCGTATCCCGGACACCACCGACGGTGACGAGCAGAATCGCCAGCAGAATCACGAGGATGCCGATGACGACCAGGACCTCGGTCATGGTGAAACCGGACCGGCCGGTCGATCTCTGGAACGTCTGTAACGAGCGGTCTTGATGCATTGACGTCATCCCGTCAGGAGTTGGCGGTTTCGGAAACATTGGTGATCAGCTTGACCAACGGCAGGAACAGGGCGATGACGATCACACCCACGGCACCACCGAGGCAGACGACCAGCAACGGCTCGAGGAGGCTCAGCAGCGACTGGACCGCCACGTCGACTTCCTCGTCGTAGTTGTCCGCGATCTTCATGAGCATGACGTCGAGGTCACCGGTCTCCTCGCCGACGTCGATCATGTTCACGACCAGAGAGTCGACGATCTTGGCTTCACGCAGAGGATCCGCGAAGGTCTCACCTTCACGGATGGAATCATGCACATTGGTCAACGCACGTTCGAAGACCCAGTTGCCGCAGGTATCGCGGGTGATGTTGATGGCCTCGAGGATGGGCACACCCGCCGAAATGAGCGTACCGAGCGTTCGTGTGAACCTGGCCACGGTGGTCTTCTCGACCAGGCCCGCGATGACGGGGATGTGCAGAAGCGTCCAGTCCGTGACGGCGCGACCGATGTTCGTCCGCCGGAAGATCTTCAGCAGGAAGAACAACACGAAGGGTCCCGCCAGGATGTAGATGAACCCCGGGATGTCCGTCGTTTTTCCAGCCATCCAGTTACTGGCATTGATGAGCCACTGGGTCAGATCAGGAAGCTCGGTATCGAAGTCGTTGAAGATCTCCTCGAACTTCGGAATCACGAAGATCATGATGCCCGAGACGATCGCGACCGCGATCAGGACGACCACGATCGGATAGATCATCGCACCCTTGATGCGACGACGAAGACGCTGGGACTTCTCCATGAAGTTCGCCAGACGCTGGAGAATGATGTCGAGAACACCACCGATTTCACCGGCATTGACCATCTTGCTGTAGAGACGATCGAAGGCCTTGGGATGCTTGGCCATGGATTCGGAGAGTGACGTACCTGATTCGACGTCCTCGACGACGAACCCGAGGATGTTCTTGAGCTTGCCGCCCTTCTGCTGCTGCTCGAGGATCTGCAGCGAACGCAGCAGCGGAAGACCCGCATCCTGAAGCGTCGAGAGCTGTCGGGTGAAGAGCGTCAGGTTCTTGTTCTTCACACCACCGATCGAGAAGCCTCCCGGCTTCTTTTTCTTCTTGGGTGCGGACGAGGCATCCTTGTCCTTGGTGAGCTGCAGGCCGAGGAAGGATTTCTTCTTGGGCTTGCTGCCGCCGGCTGCCGGCGCGGCCGACTTCTCCTTGCCCTTCTGCTCACGGACCGAGGTCGGGAAGTATCCCTGCCCACGGATCTGCTGAATGGCTTCTTCGGAGGAGCTGGCGTCAATGGCACCTCGTTGAGGCTTGCCTGCGGTGTCGAGTGCTTCGTATTGATAGATCGGCATGGGGGTTCACCAACCGAGGTTCATTCCTCGGCGATCGTCTCGCGAACAACCTCGTCGATGGTCGTTCGTCCGTCATAGATGGAAAGGAGTCCGGTTTCACGCAGGGTCCGCATGCCGCGACGACGGCACTCGGCCCGCAACCCGGCGGTGGACGTCTGGTTGATCACCAGTTCACGCAGGGCATCATCGAGCACCATCATCTCAAAGAGCGCCAATCGCCCCTTGTAGCCGGTGCCGTTGCAGTGGTCGCAGCCGTCACCTCTGAAGAAGGTCCGGCCGGACACGTCCGATGGCCGCAGCTCGAGCTCCATGAGCTCCGCTTCGGACGGTTCGTATTCAACCTTGCACTTGTCGCAGATGCGCCGGACGAGTCGCTGGGCGACGATGGCCTCGACGGTTGCCGTGATCAGGAAGGTTTCGACTCCGAGATCGACCATTCGAAGAATGGTCGATGGCGCGTCGTTGGTATGCAGCGTCGAGAAGACCAGGTGACCCGTCAACGATGCCTGGATGGCGATCTGCGCCGTTTCAAGGTCGCGAATCTCGCCGACGAGGATGGTGTCCGGGTCCTGTCGAAGGAAGGATCGAAGCAGCCGTGCAAAGGACAACTCCTGCTCCGGGTTGACCTGGCACTGGATCAGACCATCGATGTCGTACTCGACGGGATCCTCGGCCGTGAGGATCTTCGTCTCAGGCTCATTGAGCTCGGACAACGCCGCGTACAGCGTGGTCGTCTTGCCCGAACCGGTCGGACCCGTGATGAGCACGACGCCGTTGGGCTTGCGAATCAGGTCACGCATGCGTTCCAGTTCGTCATCGCGGAAGCCGACCTTGTCCAGACTCAACTGGACGTTGGAACGGTCAAGCACACGCATCACCACTGATTCCCCGAACATCGTCGGAAGAACCGAGACACGAAGATCGATCGGAAGCTGGTTGACCGTGAGTTCGATACGACCGTCCTGAGGCAGACGTCGCTCGGCGATGTCGAGATTGGCCATGACCTTGATTCGACTGACGATGGGCAGGGCCAGATGCGGCGGCGGTGGCACCATCTCATAGAGCACGCCATCGATTCGATAGCGCATCTTGAATTCCTCTTCGAAGGGCTCGAAGTGGATGTCACTCGCCTTGTCCTTGATGGCCTGCAGGAGTACCAGGTTCAGGAGCCGGATGACCTTGTTGTCGTCGGCGGCCATGGCGACCTGCTCGAGATCGACCGAATCCCCGCGGCCCTCCAGGGCCGCGAGCGTTTCGGAATCCTCCATCTGGGACATCATGTCCAGCATGGACGAACCACCCGATGCGTAGATCCGTTCGATCACCGCATCGATCGACTTGGGATCCGCCACGACGGCCGTGACGTTGAACCCCATGAGCAGACGAACGTCATCGACGGCGCGATAGTTGTCCGGGCTCTTCATCGCGATGGTGAGCGTCTTCGATCCCTTGTCGAAACTGACTGGAACGATCTGATAGGTCCTGGCCGTCTCTGCCGGCAGCTGCTCGACGAGCGCGTCGTCGATCTTCTCCGGATCGAGATCGATCATCTCGATTCCGGCCTGACCGGCGACAGCACGCAGAATGTCCATGTCGTCGATGTAGCCGAGGGCCTTGAGAATCTCACCGATCTTGGTGCGATCCCCCTTTTCCTTCTGGGCACGCTGGATGGCCAACGCTTCCTGGACCTGGTCCCGATTGAGCTTGCCCAGCTTGACGAGGACACGACCAAATCGCCGCCCCTTCAACTCCGAACCTGCCCCCCCCGAACGAGACCTGGAGCGGGACGATCCCCGTGATCCTGATGAAGGCGATCTCTTGGAATCCGCCTGGGTCTTCGCCATGGCTCTATTGCTCCGAGCAGACTGTGCTGCCTTTGAAATCCGGTCGCTTCAATCCCAGCGTGAACGTGAGACAGCCGACCATCCTGAGTCGATTCTGTACCGCTTGGACGCCCAGAGGAACCACCGTCCCAGAACAGACCTCGCGGTACGTGAACCGTACAATTACTTTCGTAGCATTGTGACCGATAGGGCCCATTTTTTCACTCAAAAATGGATATGACATTCGTCATATGCAACGATTGAGAGGGCCTGGGAGTCATTTCAGAAGCGGAGAGAGACCCACTCGAGGGCTATTCAGAAGCCCCCTCGAGATCAAGCTCCGTCCGCCCCACCGACTTGCCGGACCTGTGGACTCGGTTGGTAATCTCGCCCGGATCACGTGATTTGTCGACCATGTCCTCTGCCGAAATCTTGCCCTCTTCAAAGAGGCTGAAGAGATTGTCATCCAGCAACTGCATGCCGAATTTTCGACCTGTCTGGATGGCTGAATCGATTCGGAACGTCTTGTTCTCACGGATGAGGTTGGAGATGGCTGGCGTCACCACGAGGAACTCGTAGGAGGCCACCCGACCCGGCTTGTCGACGCGGGCCAAGAGGACCTGAGACAGCACTGCCACCAGGGACGAGGACAGCTGGACCCGGACCTGGGCCTGCTGATTGGTCGGGAAGGCATCGATGATTCGGTTGATCGTGCCGGCTGCCCCGGTGGTATGGAGCGTGGCAAACACAAGGTGACCGGTTTCCGCTGCACGAATAGCCGACTCGATGGTCTCGAGGTCACGCATTTCACCCACGAGAATCACGTCGGGGTCCGACCGGAGCACACGCCTGAGGGCCTCGGCGAACGTGGGAACGTCCGCACCGACTTCTCGCTGGTTGACGACCGAACTCTTGTGCGTGTGGTAGTACTCGATGGGATCCTCGACGGTCACGATGTGACGATCGAAGTTCTCATTGATGTAGTCCAGCATCGTGGCCAGCGAAGTCGTCTTGCCCGAACCCGTCGGACCAGTCACGACGAAGAGACCTCGCGGACGGCGGATCAGTTCCTTGCAGATCGGCGGCAGACCAATCTGGTCGAAGGTGAGAAATTCGTTGGGAATAAGCCGGAGAACCATTGAGAGGTTCCCACGCTGCCTGAAGACCGAGACACGAAAACGAGCGGCCTCTCCGTAGGCGAAACCGAAGTCCGTGCCGCCGACTTCCTGAAGTTCCTGCTGGTTTCGCTCGGGCGTGATCGACTTCATCAAGGCGACGCAGTCATCCGGATCCAGCACCTTCGTATCGAGATTCCGAAGCTTGCCGTTCAGACGCAGCGTCGGCTTGCGGCCGACCACGATGTGGAGGTCGGACGCATCCTGCTTGACGACGGTGTCCAGCAGCCTGTCAATCTGCATCGTGGACATGGATCAGCAACTCCTTCTCAACAATGACCTCGAGTCATTCGACATCGATATTAGCCCCAACAAGCGTGTCGGACTGCGCGAATTTTGCAACCTCGCCGGGTGTTGTCAGTCCTTTGAGGACCTTCATGCGGCCATCACCCAGAAGATCCCGCATTCCATTGCGGATCGCGGACTGCCGGATTTCAGAGACCGGTGCTCGTTCAAAGGCCATTTCACGGATTTCGGTGGTCATCACCATGAACTCGAAGATGGCCTGGCGACCCTTGAATCCAACGCCATTGCACTGCGGGCAACCCACGCCCTCCCGGATCTTGCCTTCGGCCTCCTCCTCACTCACGTCGATGAGCCTGAGCATCTTCGGATCGATGCTGTCGGCAATCCGACTGCAGGATGGGCAGAGGATTCGGATCAATCGCTGGGCCATGATCGCCTGAATCGAACTGGCGGCCAGATACGGCTTCACACCCATGTCGATGAGACGGGTAATCGCGGATGGTGCATCGTTGGTATGCAAGGTCGAGAAGACCAAGTGACCGGTCAAGGCTGCCTGAATGGCGATATCCGCCACTTCACGGTCACGAATCTCACCGATGAGAATCACGTTGGGAGCCTGACGCAGCATCGATCGAAGAATGTTGGGGAAGGTCAGACCGATCGAATCGTTCACCTGGCACTGATTGATGCCGGCGAAGCTGTACTCGATGGGATCTTCAGCCGTGATGATCTTCCGATTGGGCTGATTCAACACGTCGAGCGCCGAATACAGCGTGGTCGTCTTGCCCGAACCCGTCGGACCAGTCACCAGGAAGATGCCGTTGGGACGGCGGATGATCCGGTTGAAGATGTCGAGATGATCCTGCTCGAAACCCAGTGCGGTCAGACCGATTCGAGCCGAATCGGGCCGAAGAATACGAAGCACGACCGACTCACCGTGATAGGCGGGGCAGCAGGAGACACGGAAGTCCACCTGCGAACCGTCGATGTGCATCTTGATTCGACCATCCTGGGGAATCCGCTTCTCGGCGATGTTCACACCAGCCAGCAGCTTCATCCTCGCCAGCAATGCCGGCTGCATCCGCTTGGGGAGATTGTCGCGGACATGACAGGCGCCATCGATCCGATAGCGGAGCATGACGCGATCCTCCATCGGCTCGATATGGATATCCGATGCGCGGCCACGAACGGCCTCTTCGATGATCTTGCTCGCCAGGCGAACGATGGGCGCATCGTCCTCACCGCCTCCAGCGATATCCACCGAAGCATCCACCGATCGATCGACGGTCACATCAATCGATTCGGTCACGAGTGATTCGTTCGAAACAGCCTGTCCGCCGCCCATCTGTTCGTCGATGTACGCCTTGATGGCACTGCGAGGTGCGATCACGGTGTCCACTTCCATGTTGAGCCGGAAACGAAGCAGATCCAGCAGCTCGAGATCCATCGGGTCATGGACGATGACCTTCATGCGACCGTTGTGCTTGCCTGCTGGCAGGATCAGGTGCTTTCGGATCAGGTCGACGGGCGCCGCATCGATATCGATCTCGGAAACATGCTCCGCTTCCGTCAGCGAGAGATATTCCATGTCGAACTGCTCGGCGAGCCCCTGGGCGATCTGGACATCCGTGCAGAACCCGGCCTCGACGATGGATTCGCCCAGACGACGACCGGATCCTCGTGCCAGCGAGAGCGCCTGCTCCAACTGCTCACTGGTAATGAGCTTCTGGCGTATGAGTATCTCGCCAAGTTTTAATCGAACTCGGGGCTTCCTGGCCATGAAACGTCCGTCGAAGAGGTAAGAAAGCAGCGTCCATACAAGCAACGCCTGAACAAGAGGACGCTCTTGGACCTCCCTGAAGAAGGTAGTATGGCGATGGCTTCCGCACACCGCAAGAAGCGGTTTGGCAGTGTGCCTGCCATCGTGCCCCGTCAGCCCCTCTTCAGCAGGCCAATCTGCCCCGGATTCTCCCAGCAGCCACCATTCGATGCCCTCTGGACCTCGCATCCTGATCACAGCCGGGCCGACCCATGAGCCGATCGATGCCGTCCGATATATCGGCAATCGGTCCTCCGGCAGGTTGGGGCGTGCCATCGCAGATGCCGCCGAAACGGCTGATTGCCCGGCAACCCTTCTGCTCGGCCCGGTCACTGAACCTCCTCGGGATCAGAAAACACCCCATGAGGCAGCGGTGATTCGATTCCGAAGGACACACGATCTTCAGGAGCTGATTCGGAACCATTGGCCAGCTCATGACATCCTGATCATGGCGGCAGCCGTCTGTGATTTCATGCCCGCTTCGGAGATGCCAGGCAAAGGGCCACGTCGAAGCGGACCCGTCAGCCTTGATCTGATCCCGACGCCGGACCTGCTCCAGGAAGCAGCGTCCACCAGCCGATCCGACCAGACCTTGATCGGCTTCGCCCTGGAGGCCTCCTCCGAACTTGAACAGAAGGCCCGGGAGAAGCTGAAACGCAAAGGCGTCCATGCCATCGTGGCCAACCCGCTGGACACGATGGATTCTGACACCATCGATGGGCTGTTGCTGTTGCCAGATGGGCCATCACACGCCCCTGGTGGCCCGTTGCCCAAGGAAGCCTTTGCCGCCTGGCTGATCGATCGCATTCTCGAGCTTCATGCGGAACGCTGAATCGACGCCATGGCCGATCGGGCCGTTACCATGGGCTCCCTCATGACAGTCATCGAACCAGATCATTCCAATCCACCCGTCCAACGTACGGGCGCTGTCGTCTTCTGCGTCCTGGCCAGCATTGTCATTGCGGGCCTGCTCATGCTTGGACTGACCGGCGACGGTCACGGACATGGCCATGAAGTGGAGCTGGAAGAAACCGTCCTGGTCGAGACTGAAACAGGCGACATCCCCGAACCCGGCAGCATCTTTGAACAGACCGCCACCACCCTTGGGGATACGGACGCCAATGCCAAGGCCGCCGCTCATCTGCCGGCATTCTGGGGCCTGGGCATTCTTCCATTCATCATCCTGCTGGGCTGCATCGCGATTCTGCCATTGGTGAAGTTCACTGAACACTGGTGGCACAGCAACCTCAGCCGCTACATGCTCGCCATGGCCTTGGCGCTCTGCACGATCATCTTCTACTGGCTCTCAGAGGGCTATGACTCCATCGGATACGTCCTGAACCACGCACTGCTCGAGGAGTACGTGCCGTTCATCATCCTGCTGTTCAGCCTGTACGTGATCAGCGGCGGCATTCATCTGAGAGGCGATGTTCCCGCATCCCCCTGGGTCAACACCAGCTTCCTCGCGATCGGATTCGCAATCGCCTCGTTCATTGGAACCACCGGCGCCAGCATGCTGCTGATCAGACCGCTTTTGAAGACCAATCGCGAACGCAAGTACAAGGTTCACACGGTCGTCATGTTCATCTTCCTGGTGAGCAACATCGGCGGCACGCTTCTGCCCATCGGAGATCCACCACTGTTCCTGGGCTATCTCCAGGGCGTCCCCTTCTTCTGGACCTTCAACCTGTGGTTCGAATGGCTGGTCGCCGGAATCATCCTGCTGGTCGTCTATTACATCTGGGACACGATCCAGTTCAAACGCGAAGCCGAGGTGGTCAGGATCTTCTCCAAGGCGAATGCCCAACCGCTCCGGATCGATGGCGGCATCAACTTCCTCTGGCTTCTGGGCGTCATCGCCTGTGTCGCGTTCATCAACCCTTCGAATCCATTGCCGTTCTTCGAATGGACTCCCTTCGCATTCATGCGTGAACTGTGCATGGTGCTTCTGGTCCTGATCTCCCTGGTCCTCACCTCGAAGTCGATCCGGGAAGCCAACCAGTTCGACTACCACGCCATCATCGAAGTCGCCGCCATCTTCATCGGAATCTTCATCACGATGCAGGTTCCACTGGATGTGCTCAAGGCCAACGGTGAACAGATCACACAGATCATCAATGAACCATGGCAGTACTTCTGGATCACCGGCGGCCTCTCCAGTGTCCTGGACAACGCCCCCACCTACCTCGTGTTCTTCAAGCTCGCTGAAACCGGAATCAGCCCGGAAGGCACCATGATGCTCATGCTGCTGGGCGGGGAATCCATCCCGGTGGATCTGCTGGTCGCCATCAGCCTCGGCGCCGTGTTCCTCGGTGCCATGACCTACATCGGAAACGGGCCGAACTTCATGGTCAAGGCCATCGCCGAACAAGCCGGCGTGGAGATGCCATCCTTCTTCGGCTTCGTCTTCAAGTACAGCATTCCGGTGCTCGTTCCCGTATTCATCATCATCACGGTGCTTTTCCTGCTCTAGCGGGGATACGATGAAGCCATGCAACTGACCATCAACGGCGAACAACGCGACGTCCAGTCCGATACGGTCGGAAGCGTCCTCTCCGAACTCGGCATGGACCAGTCGCCCTGTGCCGTCGAGGTCAATCGGGCCCTGATCCCCGCAAGAAAAAGAGATGAACACCCGTTGAACAACGGCGACGTCCTTGAAATCGTGACTCTGGTCGGTGGCGGATGATCGCCGTCGACCGTGGAGAGGAAGGAAGAACGGCATGGACCTGACCTTGAATGCACCTGAAGCAAGCAAGATGACCCTCGGGCCATGCACGCTCTCCAGCAGGCTGATCGCCGGCACGGGAAAGTACGAGAACCACGAGATCATGCAGGCCGCTCTGGAGGCCGCAGGCTGCAGCGCCGTGACGGTCGCTGTCCGCCGGGAACGATTGCTCGATGATCAAGGGCGATCGCTTCTGGACTTCCTTGATCTTGATCGATACACCATCCTCCCCAATACGGCAGGCTGTTTCAGCGCCGAAGACGCCGTTCGGGTTTCACGGCTCGGGAGAGATCTGCTTGAACAACTCGACAACCCCGGGCAGCACTGGGTCAAGCTCGAGGTGCTCGGCGATCGGACCACCCTGCTGCCGGACCCCGTCGGAACACTTGAGGCCTGTCGTGAACTCGTGAAGGATGGATTCTGCGTGCTCTGCTACACGAGCGATGATCCCATCATGGCCACCAGGCTCCGGGATGCGGGCGCCGCATGCGTCATGCCGGCGGGCAGCCCCATCGGTTCAGGTCGTGGCATCGCCAACCCCGCAGCGATTCAGATCATCCATCAGATGCTCAAGGATCCTGAACATGGTGGCGATCCCGACTATCCCCTCATCGTCGATGCGGGCGTCGGAACTCCGAGTGACGTCACACTCGCCATGGAACTGGGCGCAGACGGTGTGCTCTTGAATACGGGAATCGCCCATGCCAAGGATCCGGTCCGCATGGCCCATGCCATGCGTCTGGCATGCCTGTCGGGTTACCACGGTGCACGAAGCGGACGCATTCCGCGAAAGCTGCATGCCACGGCATCCAGCCCCTGGGAAGGCGTGATCTCAGTCATCCCGGGCGAGTGAACCGGCTCATTCCTCGACGCGTTCACCAAGCATTGGAGCGACCTCGGCGACTCTGGCCTCCACGGTCTTCTCGTCCGGGCCTTCGAGGTTCAGTCTCAGAAGCGGCTCCGTGTTGCTGGGTCGCACATTGCACCACCAGTCTCCGAGATCGACGGTGACACCATCCAGCCGATCGGTCTTCGCATCCGGATACGCCGCAACGAGTGCATCCATGGCGGCCTGCTTGTCCTCGGTTTCGAAATTGATCTCCCCGGACTGCACATAGCGGCGTGCAGGCTTGATCTCATCGCTCATGGACTGACCGGATTCGATCAGACTCGACACCACGGCTGCAAAGGCCATCACGCCCGAGTCGGCGAAGTAGTTGTCGCGGAAATAGAAGTGACCTGAGAGTTCACCACCGAAGACCGCGTTGGTCTCCCGTGCCTTGCCCTTCATGAAGACGTGACCGACGCGTGAACGATGCGGCACACCACCATGTTCCTTGATGAGTTCCGAGACGGAATGGCTGGATCTCAGATCGAAGACGATGCTGGCTCCGGCTTCCTCGGCAAGGAATCGCTTGGCGAGCCAGGCCGTCAGAAGATCACAGCCGACGGGCGTCCCGGCCTCATCGACCACCATGCACCGATCCGCATCACCGTCGAAGCAGATGCCGACGTCGGCCTTCAGTTCGACGACCGCATCGCGGACCTGCTGAAGATTCGCTTCGACGAGTGGATTGGGCTCGTGGACAAAGACGCCCTTGTCGTTTTCGTAGTTGATTCTCGTGATGTCGAGACCCGGCACATCATCGAAGAGCGGTGGCATGCAGGTACCCGCCATCCCATTGGAGGCATCGACGACGACTTTGATCGTCTTCGCTCCACTGAGGAGATCCGGATGAAGAAACTGGTGGACATGCGCCTTGTAGGCCGTCCAGAGATTCAGATCCTCCTCCCGGCCGACGAGTTCGCCCTCCGAATCATGTGCCCGGGCATATTCCTGGATTCGATCAAGCCCACTGCCCATTCCGACCGGCTTGGCTTCATGGCGACTGATCTTGAAACCGTTGTACTGGATCGGATTGTGCGAGGCGGTCGTCTGGATTCCGCCAGCCGCATCAAGGTGATTGACCGCGAAGTAGATGAAAGGCGTATCCACGAGGCCCACGTCCACGACATCCGCACCGGCTTCACGCAGACCGGCCTTGAGCGCTTCCACCAACGAGGGCGAGTGCGGCCTCATGTCACGACCGACGACAATTCGTCGGTCGGCTTCACCGGTCCGGCCGGCGGCCTCCGCTTCCTCGAGAAGAAGACGCCCTGCCCCGTAACCGATTCGACGGGCGATGGATTCGTTCAACGGGTCCGGCACGGTGGCACGGACGTCATACGCTTTGAAGACTTTGTCGAGCATGGGCGAAAGTGTAGCGTCTCTGAATCATGAACCGTCAAACAGCTGTTCATGTTCGCTGGCCTCTGCGGCCAGATCCTGAATTCGCACACCATCCGGCAAGGCCTTGAGGAAGCGACGACCATAGGGCTTCTTGACCAGTCTGGAATCGAGGATGGCCACGATGCCCTCATCGCTGCTGGAGCGGATCAGCCGACCGATCCCCTGACGGAATCGAATCAATGCACGCGGCATCGCATCATCCATGAACGGATTCCCGCCATCCTTCTGAACACATTCCGCCCTGGCTTCAACGAGCGGACGATCGGGCACATCGAATGGAATGCGCGTGATGATGACGCTTCGAAGCGCCTCGCCTCGAACATCGACACCATGCCAGAAGCTCGATGTCCCAATCAGGACACCGTCACCAGCGGCTCGGAACGTCTCGAGAATCCGGGATGGCGATCCATCCCGACCCTGAATCAGAAGCGGACCACCAACACCCTTGAGATCCTCGCCGATGCGTTCGACAAGATCATTGATCACCTTGAAACTGGTGCACAGAACGAACGCACCACCCTGGGTTCTTCGAACAAGTTCGAGAACACGCGCAGCGAGTTGGTCCAGATAGCCGGCATCGCGTGGCTCCGGCATGGCACTGTCCAGCAGGACTTCCATCTGGTCCTGGTAGTGAAACGGACTCCCGACCTGGACCGCGGTCGATTCAGGACACCCCAGCCGTCTACGGGCATGGTCAAAGCCCCCCTCGCCATCACTGGTGGCCAATGTGGCCGAAGTCATGATCACCGAGTACTCACCACCATGGAGGCAACGCTCCAGAACGGGGGCCACATCGACGACCATGCAGTGCAGACTGGGTTGCGGCCTCTGGAATCGACCACCGGATTGGCGACGCGGCTGAAAACCATCCAGCCAGTAGACGCATCCTTCAACGGACTGATCAACCAGAGCCGAAGCGATGCGTGATTGCTCTCCAGCGCGTTGGACATAGGCCGCCAGCTCGGCCCGCTGGGCTTCCTCGCCCAGACGACCACGAAGCAGGTTCAAGGCATCCGAAAGATGATCCAACGCCGGCGACAACACATTCTCGACAATCCCTGGCCCGGGCACACGACCACTGCCCCCATCCTTCTCCCGCCAGGCGAGACATTCGGAAAAGAACTGTCGACAGGCCGCTTCGACATCCTCCACGGCATCCCTTGATTCACGGACACCCGTTTCCATGTCACCGAGCGTGGCAAGGAAGCCCTTCCCGCCTTTGGCTTGCCACAAGGTCCCGAGCAGATGCTTCACCTGGTTCTCGGAGAGCCGGAGCCCGAAATGCTCGGCTGCCACGTCTTCGATCGCGTGCGCCTCATCCAGAATGACATGGTCGTACCCGGGCAACAGCCCTCCACCTCGCAGACGCAGGGCCAGGTCGGAGAAGAACAAGGCGTGATTGCAGATCAGCAGATTGCCTTCCTCCATTTCCCGTCGAGCCAGTTGATAGAAGCATGAATCAAAGGTGGGACATCGCCTGCCCAGACAGTTCCCGGAATCACTCTGGGCGTAATCCCACATTCTCATGTCCGGGAGGATCGGCAAGGTGCTGCGTGTCCCGTCCGAAGTCGAAGCCGCCCAGTCCTGCAGCAGATCGAGTGAACGACCTGAATCGGCATCGCGAATCAACCGATCACCTCTCGAGACGGCCAGCGACAGTCGGCGTCGACTGAGATAGTTTCCCCGGCCCTTCACGAGCACCGGTTTGAGTGATGACCCCGCGATCCCCGCAAGAACAGGAACATCTTTCTTGAAGAGTTGCTCCTGCAGATTGATCGTGTGCGTCGCGACCACGACCCGTTCACCATGTTCGAGTATTCGATGAATGGCCGGCACCAGATAGGCGAACGATTTGCCGACACCCGTCCCCGCTTCCACCAGGAGACAGGCACGGTCCTCAAGCGCCTTGGCGACGGACTGTGCCATGTCGATCTGCTGCGGCCTGGTCTCGAAATCCCGAAGACCACGGGCCACGACACCATCTGCGCCGAGAACTGAGACGGGGTCACCGAACACCGTTGTGATCCATGTCACTCCCCTCGCTTCCCAACGGTCGCCGCTTGGGCTCCCCGGGACGGCGTGGATAGAGTCGTGGTGTCGACTTGTTCTTCTGGATCAGGACGATGGTGCCGGTATCCGTTCGATGCTGTTCGATGACCTCGGATCGCAGCATGATCAATGCCTGCGCCGAGTCCTCGATTTCGATCGAAGCCCGACCGCCCTTGATCGCGGCGACAATGCCGTCCACACGTGCGAAGGGAACCGTCAATTCAAGCAGCACCGGAAGAGGACCGACGGCCCGGGCGATGACCACGTCGAAGGCGCCGCGATGGGCACATCCATGGGCAGCCGCCGTCTCTGCACGATCATTGACCACACGAACATTGCTCAGGTCAAGACGTGTCACGACATCCTGAAGAAACGCCGCCTTCTTTCCGGTCGCCTCGAGCAGAACGAATCTGGAATCCGGAACCGTGATGGCCAATGGAATCCCCGGAAGACCGCCACCGCTTCCCACGTCGATGACCGTGTCCGACTTGACCGAGGAGAGGATCGGAAGCAGCGACAGACTGTCCAGAACGTGTCGGCTCCAGGCGTCTTCCGGCGAACGGATCGCGGTGAGATTCATCCGTTGATTCGCTTCATACAGAAGACCCAGATACGCCGAGATTTTCTCCAGATCCCCCGCATCGAAATCGAGGTTCATTCTCGACGCGGCTTCGAGGAAGGAATCAGGAACCGGAATGGGTGCCATGGCATCACTCATGCCTTGGACTCCTCATCATCGAACTCGAACGAGTGCCGCCACAGCAGCGGTGGCCGTCGCAACGAAACACCGAAGATCAAGCCAATCATGATCCAGGCCGTCACAAGACTGGAACCACCATAGCTGACAAACGGCAGGGTCATTCCTGTAATGGGCATCAGTCCGATGGTCATCCCCGTATTGATCACCATCTGGGCAAGGAGCGCAACGGCAAGACCGACGGCGACCAGTCGACCGAACGGGTCCCGACAGATCGCCGCCGTCATCAGTCCTCCAAGGAGAATCAGACCGTAGAGACACCAGGTCGCAATCGCGCCCAAGATGCCCCAACGCGTGCAGATCACCGCGAAGATCATGTCATTGTGCTCCTCGGGAAGATGATTCCACTTCAACATGGAACCGGCCGTTTCCCGCCCAACACCGGTGACGCCTCCGGCCCCGACCAGCATCATCGATCGGGCACCCTGGTAGCCGATGTCGTTCTCGAACTGATCATCGCCCCTGAACTGAGCCCACATCGCCTCGATGCGATCCCGTTGATGAGGACGAAGCATCGGCGTCATCGCCGCACCGGCCATGGCCCCGAGCAGAACAACGATGAGCAGATGCCGTGGCCTGGCTCCGGCGGCGAACAACATGGCGAAGCAGACGGGCAGGAACAGCAGGGCCGTCCCGAGATCCGGCTGCAGCAGGATGAGCCCCATGGGAACAAGGGCCATGAGCAACGGCCGGATGAGTCCCGGAAGACTTCGATGATTTTCACGGAATCTCAACCACGATGCGATGAGCAGGACCGTTGCGATCTTCGCAAGCTCGGACGGCTGCATGTCCGTGAAGCCGATGTTGATCCAGCGCCGAGCGCCATTGCGGGGATGAACGATCTGATCGGGAACCCCCGGGATCAACAGGAACAGG
>MDSW01029437.1_pt1 | contig 17624 bp, 14 predicted proteins | sample 811171 | NCBI WGS metagenome assembly MDSW01 (sample SAMN05326641, study PRJNA326480) | marine metagenome | isolation source: seawater | place: Atlantic Ocean: North West | collected 2012
AGTTTATCTAAATTTGTTTTTGGATTATATCCAAAAGTTTTTTTTGCTTTAGATATATCACTTTTAAGATTAGAATTTTTTCCTTTTCTTAGAAATTTTTTATTAATTTTTAAATGTTTTTTGTAATCTAGATTAAGATATTTAAATACCTTTCTGCAGAATTCCTCTACTGTAAAACTTGTACCACTTCCAATTGCAAAAAAGTCTGGTTTTTTCTGCTGAGCAATTTTCCAAGCTGCCTCTACATATTCTTTTGCATATCCCCAATCTATTTTTATTTTTATATCTCCTAGCTCTATATTTTTTCTTCTGCCTAGATAAATTTCACATGCATTATAAACAATTTTTTGTGATACATAATCCAATCTTCTTCTAGGAGATTCGTGATTAAAAAAGATTGCTCCACATATATGCAAGTTATATATTCTATTATACATCTTTGCTGCTAAATATACGGTTGACTTACTCAAAGCATAAATACTCGAAGGTGCTAGTACACTTTTCTCATTCTGTTTGTTTTTTTCATCCCATGCAAAAATATTTGAACTAAGTGGTTGAAAAAATTTTATTTTCTTTTTCCTATTTTTAAGCTTTTCAAAAATATTTATAACTGAAAAAGCTGTAACACTCATAGAATAAGCCGGAATATCTGTGCTCCAAGTTACATTATCTTGGTCTGCAAAGTTGTATATTTCATGTGGATTTGAGTCATTAATTGCACTTTCAATTGAATGAATATCCAGCATATCTCCTCTTATGATAAAAAATTTTTTATTAAAATATTTTTTATTTTCAATTAATGATTGGATATTTTTGGTATTTCCAGTTGCGCTTTTTCTTAATAATCCATAAACAATATAATTTTTTTTGAGTAACAACTCACACATGTATGATCCATCTTGACCTGTACAACCTAAAACTAGCGCTCTTTTTCTCATTTTTGAATAACTTTAAATTTTGGATATGGTAACATAAATTTTCCACCACCTTTCAACCATTTTCTCTCTCTTCTGATAAATTCATTAATAAACCCATATGGCATTACAAAAAAATAATCTGGCCTAAGTTTTCTAGCATCTTCCTCCGATACAATTTTAATACCAGACCCAACAGTGTATTTCCCCCATTTTGATTTGCTTCTTTCTGCTGCTAATGGAATTTCTTTATCTGTTAAACCATAATATTGCAATAACGTATTACCCTTAGTAGAAGCTCCGTAGAGAAATATTTTTTTTCCTAATTTAGTTTTATTTTTAATAAAATTTAAAGTTTCTATTTTGTTTTTTTTGACTCTCTTTATAAATTTAATTATTTCTTTGTAACTAGAATTTTCCTTATACTTAATTGATTTTTCGAGATTTTTTTTGCAGTAAATTCTATATGATCCTCCATTAATTTTGTTTTCGCTCATTTTAAATATTTTCAAACCATTTTTTTCAAACAAATATTTTAAAGAGTCATATGAGTAGTATTCAAGGTGTTCGTGACAAATGTTTCCTAAATCGTTAGTTTTGAACATAGAGTGCGAACACATCAGTTGGGCAACAAAAATACCATCATCATCTAATGCATCTGCAGCATGTTTAATAAACTCAGAAGGATCTTCTAAATCATAGAACATACCAATTGCTGAAACAACTTTTAATTTCTGGTGTTTTTTTGGAATTTTATTTAAGTGTTTTGAATGCCAAAAATCATTGATTACATATTTGCAATTTTTTTTTAGTTCATCTTTAAGATTTTTAGCAGGTTCACATCCAATTGTAACAATTCCATCTTCTTTAAAGTATTTTAATAAAGTTCCATCATTTGCACCAATATCTAAAATAACGTCACCTTTTGCTATCTTGCAGTTTTTTTTAATATCATGATAAAGTTCTTTAAGTCCATCTCTCATCGTTTTTGTAATACCTGACTTATACCAATAAAATTTTTTGTACATTATTTCCTGAGGTGCAGAATGTTCTAATTGAAGTAGTCGGCATTTTTTGCAATAGACTAAGCTTAAAGGAGCCTTGATCCCTTTTTTAATAAAAGGTTTTTTTACGAAGTTAGAAACATAATGATTACCAAAATTATATATTTTTTTTAATTTTTTATTAGAACACAACCTACACTTTTTTATTTTAATAGTCTTAGGAATTATTGTCATAGCAAATAAATATTTTAATTTAATTATTAAATTTTTTTACAAATTTTCTAATTAAGTTTTTAATAGAAAATTCTCTACTTTCAATTTTTATTTTTCTTTTAATTTTATCTTTTTTTATTTTTCTAATTGTAGCAATTCCTGATGATTGAAAATTAAAATTTAAATCAAAATTTTTATGATTAGAAAAATAAATTTCTAATACTGCATTAAAAGTTTCTTGATTGTTTATTTCGCAGTAAAAATTGCTCCGAAGCCCATTTTTTACATATGGTAGATGTGATATATCATCAATAAATATTATTCCACCCACTTTTAACAAGTCATAATAACCGTAAATAATATTTTGAACATGCTTCGCTTCATGAAGGCTATCTATATAAAGAATATCAATTTGCTTAGGTATTTTTGATTTAATTAAATCAAAGTTATCATCTCTAGATTGTATGAAAGTCCAATTTTTATCACTAGATACTTTCGAACAATCTATAACATCAACAGAATATAAATGACCTCCTTTTTTCTTACAAATACTCAAAAATCTTTTTGTTGACTCACCATTCTGAACCCCTAGTTCTAATATTTTAAGATTTTTAGTATTTTTAATTTTATCAAAAATATTTCTCTCAATTTTACTTATATAATCGTTCATAGTATATTTTAGTTAATTTAAATAAGACAAGATCATAATACAGTTGTAAGTAACCATTTCAACAAATTAAAAAAAATATATAAATTGACTAAACAATGATAAGTTTTTTTGAAATATTTATACTCTGGTTTTTTGTAATTAAAAATTTTAAAAAAATAATAGTATCCATTATAATAACAATATATTTATTATTTTATCTCCTAATAGACATTGTATCTTCAGATGGAATAAATCTTGCAAGCTATTATCATTTTCAAACAAACTTAATTGGCTCTAATTTATCCTCTTATTATTCTGATTTTATAGTTGTTCTTTTATTTGTAATTTTGTTAATAATTTTAAGTAATAAATTATCAAAAAATTTTGATTTTGATATTAGTTTTAAAAATTTTGTTTATTTGGGAATATTTGTAATTCTATTTTCTCAACCAACTTTTGATATATTTAAGTTAATCTATAATCTAAATAGTTTTGATAATAATAAGAAAATATTAAATATTGAAAATAATAATTTTATAATTAATAAAAAGAATAAATATAATCTAATTGTAGTTACCACAGAAAGCTTAAATTCCTCTATTTGGAAAAAATTTAAAAAAAATAAATATAAAAATAAAAAAGAATTTAATAATGTAGTTGAAATTGATGGTACAAATTGGTCAGTAGCTGGACTTACTGCATTGAACTGTTCATTACCGTTGATACCCAGCAAAAGAAATCAAAAATTACAGTTTATTTATCCCAATCAAAACTGTCTAACAGATATACTGAATAAATCAGGTTATGAAAATTTTGTTATTCAAGGAACAGATGGTAGATTTGCAAATCAAGAAAAATTATATTTAACCCATTCGGTTGATAATAAAAATTTTATAGACAAAAGAAAGATTATAAATGATAATTTATCATCTTGGGGATATCATGACGAAACAATTTTTGCAGAAGCTAAATCTATAATAAAAAAAAGAGGTCATACTAGCTCAAAAAAAAACATCCCTTTTTCGATTTTCATTAATACTTTTGATACACATGCTCCTGATGGTTATGCATCTCCAAAATGTAATGTTAAATATTCTCAGGTTAAGATCGAATTAGAAAAAGCATTTAGATGTGTAACAGATGAAATTTATAAATTAATTAAATTTATAGATGAACATGTTGTAAATGAAACTATTTTGGTTATTCATTCCGATCATCTACTAATGTCGAATGATACAAATTTAGTTGATAATAGAGAAAAACAAAAAAATACCTTTGAAATATATTATTTGAATTTCAGAGATAAAATAATTTTTGAGCAAATAAATAAAAAAGGAACAACTTTGGACATTGGTCCAACAATTTTAGATATTCTTTCTGATGGTAAAATAAAAAAATTAGGTTTAGGCACTTCATTGCTTGATAATGTTAATAAAAATTTTAACAATTATGAAAATTTAGTTTATATTTATTTTGATAGCTTAAAAGAATTACAATCCTTACCTGAATTATTGTCTATAGAGTTAGATGATACCGATCAATTAATTACAAATTATAAAAAAAAAATTCAAATACCTTTTGTATATTCAGTAAAAAACAAAAATTATTTTTTTCCTAGTTCAGATATAAATGGAAATATTAACCACAGTCACATAACTAATTTAGTTTCTAAATTAAAAAATTCTAATGATATTTTATTTTTAAAGTGTAAAAGAATTAAATTTTTTGAAAATAATGAAAAAATTTGTGCATTATCCAATCATAATAATAACCTTTTAAAAATTTTTGAATTAAAAGAAGATATTGGAATTGAATTATTGAATAAAAACTTATTAAATTCAAAAATAACAATTGATAAGAAAGAATTTTATAATAACACAATAATAAAACAAAGTTTGGTGAAAATCCTAAAATATTTTTTATCAAATAAAGATTTAAAATCTATTTTAAATATTTATCATTATTATAAATTTAAATTTGCAAATATTTTTTCTTCAAATGACAAACATTCATCTTCAAAAATAAAATTAGAAAATAATATTGCACATGCCGGTGGTGAGATAGATAATTTATTTTATACAAATTCTCTAGAAGCAGTTAACAAAAGTTTAGTTAGTGGCATGAACATGATTGAACTAGATTTTAAATTATCTTCAGATGGATATTTGATTGCACTTCATGATTGGGAAAGTTGGTCAAAAAATACAGGATGCTCAATAAGTGAATATCCAAAATATGATGAATTTTTAAAATGTAAGATTTTTAAAATTTATAATCCAATAGGATATCAACAAATCAATAACCTAATGGATAAAAATAAAGATTTAATATTGGTTACAGACAAAATAAACAATCCAAAAGTTATAAAAGAGCAAATTACAAATTATGACAGAGTATATATGGAACTTTTTTCAGAGAAAAAGGTACTTGAAGCAATAGATTTAAATATTAAAATTTTGATTTCTGAAAGCATTTTATATCATTATTTAGACAAAAACACTTTGCCAAAATGGATAGATAAAATAGATGGTGTAGCGGTAAGCAGACATACATTAATGAGACATCACAAAATATTTAAACACATTAAAAATAAAAATAAAAAAATTTTCGTTTTCAGTATAAATGATGGAGAAATAAGAGATAGCGAAGAGGAGGTACTTATGGATTTAAAAAATTATATCACTGGAATTTATTTAGATTATCGTTACTAAAATGAATTTTAGTTAAATTGTTTAAAATAAATAATTTAAATATTTATTTATTTTAAATAAAATATAAATTAAAAAATATTGTAAAAATTGTAAATATAAATTGAATATCAAAAAACGTAAAATCTTCTATTGGTCACCATCACTTGTTGACATTGCTACAAATATGTCTGTCATTAATTCGGCTTATAGTCTAAATAAATATAGTAATAAATATTGCACATATATTATTAATTTCTTTGGAGAGTTTAATAGATTTAATAAAAAATTGAGAGATAAGAAGCTTACTTTTCTTAATTATTACCATGAAAATCTTTATAAAAAATTTCCAAGTGAAGGAAAAATAAAGAGTAGATTTTCTTTTATATTAATATTTTTAATGTCTTTTTTTCCTCTGAAGAGGTTATTAAAAAAAGAAGTGCCTGACTATCTTATAATCCATTTAATAACTTCTTTGCCCTTAGTTTTATTAATTTTTTTTAAATTTAAGACAAAATTTATTTTAAGAATTTCTGGTTATCCAAGAATGAATTTTTTTAGAAAAATACTTTGGAGATTAGCTTTAAGAAAAATTTATCTAGTAACATGCCCAACTCAAAATACATTCAAATATTTAATAAGTCTTAATCTTGTAGATAAATCAAAGATAAAAATTTTATATGATCCAATAATTAATTTAAAAGAAATTAATAAAAAAAAAAAGGGAAAGTATTAAAATTAAAAATTATTTCTTATCAGTAGGAAGACTCACAAAGCAAAAAAACTTTATTTTTCTATGTAAAGCCTTTAAGGAAATTATTAAGGAGTATAGTGATATAAAATTATTAATTGCTGGAAATGGAGAGCAAGAAAATAAAATAAAGAAATTTATTGAGGAAAATAATCTTACAAAGAGCATATTTTTGTTAGGATATATCGAAAACATTTATCCTTATTTTAAAAATTCAAATGGTTTTATTTTAACTTCATTATGGGAAGATCCTGGATTTGTTTTGATAGAGGCTGCATTTTGCAGAACACCAATTTTATCTTGCAATGCTTGGCCAGGTCCTGTGGAATTAATAAAAAATAATTTTAATGGTATTACTTTTAAAAATAATGACATGGAAAGTTTTTTAAGAGAGTTCAAAAAATTTTATAATTATAAAAATAAAAACTTTCTTTTGTTAAATAACCTTAAAGCTTCTAAAAAGTTTTCTTTATTTAGTCATTATAAGAGTTTAGTGAATTTGTTATAAATATAATTATCTATGACATTTATATTTTTTTTTATTTCTTTTATCATATTAATATCAACTATTGGTTTTGGTCTTATTTTTACAGGAATATTTAAATTTCAAAAATTTAATTATAATTATGGATTAGTTGGTTTATTAGGTCTTTTTAGTTTAAGTACTATTTCAAGTTATACTCATTTATTTTTTGCACACAGTTATATCCATAACATAATAATTTTACTTTTAGGTATAATTGGATTCCTTTTCTATGGACGAAATAAGATAAAAGACATCAGAAATATTTTTTATCTTTTTAGTCTTTTGTTTATTTGTTTGTTAATGTCTAAAACAAATGAAGATTTTGGATATTATCATTTGCCTAATGCTTTACAATTTGCTCAACAAAAACTTCAGTTTGGTTTGGGAAATTTAAATCATGGTTTCAAACACATAAGTTCAATCTTTATGCTTATGTCAATAAATTATTTACCATTTTTTGAATATAAACTTTTTAACCTTACAAATTTTTTATTTTTAATTTTTTTTATCTATTTTTTATTGCAAGAAATATATTTGAAAAATAATTTAAATTTAAATATCTCAACAATTTGTCTTAGTATTTTTTTAATATTATTTTTATCAAAATTTAGTAGGTTAGCCGAATATGGATCAGATATTTCAGGGCAAATAGTAATATTAGTAAGTTTTTTTTATATATTAGAATTTACTTTTAATGAAAAGACACACAAGCAAAAGTTAAATTATTTAAAATTGTCTTTAATTTTAATTGTTTTTGCAATTACACTTAAATTTATTTCAATTATTTATTCACTATTTTTCCTGATTTTCTTTTTAACCAAATCTAAAAAAAAAATATTTTTAAACTTAGTTAAATCTTATTATATATTAGTTATAGCTTTGCCATTAACTGTATTTTTAATATTAAATTTTTCATCTACAGGATGTATAATTTATCCCGTAGAAAAATTGTGTTTCCCAAATCTTTTTGATTGGGCTTTAAATCCTGAAATTATTAAACATCTTAATTTACATTATGAACTTTGGGCAAAAGGAGGACTTGGACCTAATTATTCAGTTGAAAATAAGGAAGAATACTCAAAATTTATTAACTGGGTACCAAATTGGTTTTCAGTTTATTTCATAGGAAAATTTTCAGACTATTTATTAGTGATAATATTTATAATTATAATTTTTTCTTTATTTTATTTTAAAGAAATATTTCTAATTAAGAAAAAAAAATTGAATTATAAAACTGAGTATTTAATATTAAATTTAGTTTTAATAACAATTTTTTTAATATGGTTTTTTAATTTTCCAAGTTTAAGATACGCTGGGTATGTAGTTGTTTTATTAATTTTAATTTTCCCCTTTTCCACTTATTTAAACAAAAAAATAAATTTTTCAAAAAAAGAAAATTTAAAAAAATTAACTTTAATATTTTTAATTTCTTATTCAATATTTTTGTATAAAAACACAATTAGAATAAATGAAGAACTTAAAATTTCTAATGAAGAGAATCATAATTTTAAAAATTTCCCTTTTTTCTGGGTAAATATTAAAAAATTTGAAAACATTGAAATTAATGGTCATCAGCTTAGCTTAACTAAAGGAAAGTGTTGGACCGTTCCGTCAACATGTGTAAGAAATTCAAATAATCTTAAAATTTCTAAAAAAAATAATTATATTTTTTACTCTAAGAATAAATGAAAAAAATTCCACTAGTATCTATAATTATATCTTTTTATAAAAAAAAAAAATATATAAAAAAAACTTTAAATTCAATTTTAAATCAATCTTATAAGAATTATGAAATAATATTCATTTATGATGATGAAGATAAATCTGATTTAATTTACGTTAAATCATTATTGAAAAAGTTTAAAAAAAAAAAGTTAATTATAAACTATAAAAATTTAGGAGTTGCTAATTGTAGAAATAAAGGAATTAAGTATTCGAAAGGATCATATTTAGCATTTATTGACTCAGATGATATTTGGAAAAAAAATAAGCTTAAATATCAAATTAAATTTATGGAAGAAAACTTTTTTGATTTAACATTTACATTTTATAATATTCTCGAAAAGAAAAAAATTATAAAAGCAAAAAAAATATTTTTTAAAGTTGATTATAACAGCCTTAAGAAATCAAATTATATTGGTTTAAGTACTGTTATAATAAAAAGAAAAATTTTATCTAAAATAATTTTTCCAAATTTAAAAACACAAGAGGATTATGCTCTTTGGTTAAAATTATTACGTAAAGGTATTAGAATAGGATATTTAAATAAAATTTTAGCATCATGGAGAAAAACTGAAAATTCATTATCTTCGAATGTCTTTCAAAAACTAATCGATGCTTTCAAAATGTATTATATTTATGAAAAAAAAAATTTTATATTTTCAATATTTAGTGTATTAGTTCTCTCATATAATAAACTAATAAATAAACATTTGTACTAAATTGAAAAAGAAAGCTTTAATAACAGGAATAACAGGTCAAGATGGTTCTTATCTTGCAGAATTTTTGCTAAAAAAGGGTTATGTTGTTCACGGCATAAAAAGAAAATCCTCTACATTTAATACCAGCAGAATAGATCATATTTATAAAGATTTTCATGAAGCCTCTAATTTCTTTTTACACTATGGGGATTTAGCTGACTCAAATAGCCTAGTAAATATCGTAAATAAAATAAAACCTAATGAAATATATAATCTAGGAGCCCAAAGTCATGTTGGTCATTCTTTTGAAATACCAGAGTATACTTCAGAGGTAACAGGATTAGGAACTTTAAGATTGCTTGAAGCTATGAGATTTTTAAATCTTTCAAAAACAAAATTCTATCAAGCTAGTACTTCTGAACTATTTGGTGAAAAGCTAAAGGGAATAAACTCGTTTAATGAAAAATCTTTAATGGTACCTAAATCACCCTATGGAGTTTCAAAACTTTATTCATATTGGATAACTAAAGTTTATAGACAAGCTTATGGATTTTATGCATGTAATGGTATACTTTTTAATCACGAGAGCCCTAGAAGAGGAGAAACTTTTGTAACTAGAAAAATAACTAGATTTTTTGCAGAAAAAATCCTTGGATCTAAAGATATTTTATATTTAGGTAATCTTAACGCTAAAAGGGATTGGGGTCATGCGAAAGACTATACTGAAATGCAATGGAAAATTTTGCAGCAAAAAACGCCAGACGATTATGTAATTGCAACAGGGAAAACAACAAGTGTTAGAGATTTTGTTAATGAGTGTTGTAAATATCTAAAATTAAATATTATTTGGGTTGGGCAGGGAGTACATGAAAAAGCATACATTGTCAAAGGTAAGACAAAACAGCTAATAATTAAAGTAGATAAAAAATATTATAGACCTCTTGAGATTGATTATTTAAAAGGGAACCCAAAAAAAGCTTTTAAAAAATTAAAATATAAATTAAAAAATACTCTCAAAGATCTGGTCAAAGATATGTTAGACTCCGATATTAATCAGGCAAAAAATAAATTTAAAATTAAATTTAAGTAATGAAGAAAACTGATAGAATATTTGTTGCTGGGCATAATGGTTTAGTTGGTAGTTCAGTATTTAATTTACTTAAAAAAAATGGATATAAAAACATAATCACTATTAATAGAAAAAAACTAGATTTAAGAGATTTTAATAAAGTAAATAATTTTTTTAAAAAAAAAAAAATAGATTACATGATAATGGCAGCAGCTAGAGCTGGTGGCATAATGGCTAATAGTTCTAATCAAAAAGATTTTTTTCTTCAAAATATTGAAATTCAAAATTCCTTATTAAAATTGGCATTGCAAAAAAAAATAAAAAGAACAATTTTTTTAGGAACTTCTTGTATTTATCCTAAATTATCAAAAACTCCAATTAAGGAAGACAGTCTTCTTTCTGGTAAATTAGAAAAGACAAATCAATGTTATGCTATTGCTAAAATTGCTGGAATTAAATTGAGCGAAGCTTTATTTGAGGATTACAAATTAGATATTATTTGTTTAATGCCCACTAACGTGTATGGAGTTAATGATAATTTTGACAAATTTAATGGGCATGTAATACCAGCTATGATCTCAAAATTTATTCAAGCTAAAAAAAAAAATTTAAATGAAATCAAATTATTAGGAACTGGTAAACCTATTAGGGAATTTGTACATTCAAATGATTTAGCCAACGCTATATTAACCTGTCTTAAAATGTCAAAAAGTAAAACAAAAAAATTATTTAAATCTTCGATGCCAATAATCAACATAGGTACAGGAGAAAGTGTTTCAATCTTTAAATTAGCAACAACGATATCGAGATTAGTTGGATTTGAGGGTAAAATTGTATTTGATAGTAATTATCCAGATGGAACATATAAGAAAAACTTAAATTCAAATAAAATTTATAGTCTAGGATGGAAACCAAATATTAAACTTACCGAAGGGCTTAAGGAAGTTATTGATAAAAAATTGTATTAATGGATTTAAATAATTTTATAATTTTATCCATTACATTATTAAGTTTAATCATTATTTTTAAGAAATTCAATTTTTTGATAGATAATATAGATTTTTCAGATCATAAAAAAATAGGAATACAAAATAAATCACCAATCATTCTAGGTGGAATATATTTGACCTTTTCCATGTTTTTTTTAGGTTCAGAAATTTACAGTTTTCTGAAAATAATCTGTTTATTAATATTATTTCTTGGTCTTTCATCAGATAGAAATTATTTAAGTAATCCCTTAGTAAGATTAATTTTGCAAGTTTTAATAATATTTATTTTTATCTATTACGAAAACTTAAGCATCAGATCAATAAGTATTAATTTTTTTGATAGCCTTTTAGAAATTAAGTTTGTTAATATTTTTTTTACTTTATTTTGTTTTGCTATACTAATGAATGGTAGCAATTTCTTAGATGGACTAAATGGTTTGTTATCAGGTTATTATCTATTTGTATTAGGTTCGTTAGTTTATTTAAATTTTTCTTATGATGAAATTAACATGAGTCATCACGAGCTCACAAATTTAATTTTCATGACATTAATTATATTTTTTATGCTTAATATTTTCGGTTTAATTTATTTAGGTGACAGTGGTTCATATGTGATCTCAATGATAGTTGGTTTTATTTTAATAAAAGAAAGTCAAAATAATTTTACTATTTCACCGTATTATGTTGTATTGTTATTATGGTATCCAGCATTTGAAAATTTATTTTCTTTAATAAGAAGGTCATTTAAAAAAAAAAATGTATCAGAAGCAGATAAATTGCATTTACACCAATTAATATTCAGATACTTTAAGCAAAAAAAAATATTTAATAAAAAAATAATAAATACTTCAACTTCGTTTTTAATTTTAATTTTTAACTTTCCAGTATTTATTATTGCTAATATTAATTATTCACATACTATAACATTGGTATCAACGATTTTTATATATTTATTTTTTTATTTATTTATTTATTTTTATTTAATTAGTTTTTTTCGCAAAAGTTTATAAATAAAATATAATCTTAGCATCTCTAAAAGTATCAAAAAACCATCTTTAAAAGCACTAACTTTTTTTATTCCTGCTATTCTCTTGAGTTCATATGATGGAATACAGTCGTACTTCATCTTTGCTATTTCCATTTTTATCGGGAGTTCAACGCAAAATTTAAAATCATTAGATTCTATATTTAATTTTTTGAAAGACTTTGTTTTTCCCATCAAATATGTATACAAAATATCAGAAATTTTAAGTGAAAAAAATATATTTCCAAGTTTTGAAAAAATTTTGTTTCCAATAAAAGTAAGTAATGTATCATCCTCACTACCACCTGGGTGTTCATATCTTGTTGTATAAACGAAATCATTATTTTTAATTAGATTATAGAGTTTGTTTAAATCATTTGGTTGAAATGAACCATCAGCATTAAATATACAAAAATATTCTGTATCACAAAATTCAATTGCTTCTCTTAATGAATTTCCATATCCCGATCCAGATTGAAAAAAAATTTTAATATTTTTTTTGCTTTTACAAGCATTAATTGTAGCAAGGTCGTCTTCTTTTAATGAGATTATTGTTTTAATCCCTAAGCTTTTCAGTGAGTCAAGAACTTTTGGTAAAGACTCACTTTCATTTTTTGCAGGTATTATTAATGTTAAATTATTCATTATTTATTTTTTTGAAAAGATATTGAATTGAATTCTTTTCTGTTACTTTATTAAATTTATTTTGCATATGACTTTTATGTGCAAAAATTGTTGATAAAGAGCTGTTTTCTTCATTTGTTATTCTTGAGCCATGATCAGACATAATAAATATTTCAAAATTTTTTAAGTTTTTTATTTTTGATAGAAGATTATCCATAAATTTAATTACACAATTTCTCTCAATGTTATGTTGTTTAATATTTTCATCTACATCCATATATATATTTAAATTACTTAATCTAACTTCATAATTACAATCATTTTTAAATCCGTACGGTTTATGAGGAACAAGCAGATGAACAAAAATTAAATCATATTTTTCTGAAATTATGTCAACATAAGCATAATTTAGTAAATTATTAATAAACAATTTTTCTCCCTCTGGTTCTAAAGTTGAATTAATTATTTCAAATTGTTTTAAAAATCTCCAAAAAAGTTTAGCCACGATTGATCCATTTAAAGACCAACTTGATATAAAGTTTGACAATATATCAGTTTGAGCATTTATAATTCCAAGATTTAAAGGGTTATATTGATAGCATTTATTGACATTTACATTTTTGCAATAATCAATATGTATATTTTGTATAACAGAGATAGAATTAAATTTATTGAAAAGTAAATTTTTTTGTATTTCGTATTCTACAAAGTAATTATTAGATGGTTTAACTAATAATTGATTATTATCTAACTTTTCACGAAAATTAATTAATGATGTAATTGACTCTACACTATTTTTTGAGGTTGAAAATGTATCTGTATAATAATCGAAATTAAATTTTTTAAATAAATCCTCAAATTTATTATTAATTTCTTTTCCTTTTTTAGTTTTACTTGATAAAGAATTAAAACCAGACATCTCATCCCAAATTAAAATTAAAGTTGTTTTTTTAGCTTTATTATTAATTTCATTCTCAAAAAAAGGTATTTTATCGTAGTTTTTGGTTTCATCATAAAAATTAAAACTAAATATTGTTACTATTGATACTAAAAAAATTTTAGAAATCTTATTATGATCAGTAACCAAAAAAATAATAAAAATTATTATAAATAATAAAATCAATATTCCTACAGCAGGAATGTAAACAATTTTGAAATAATTTAAAATAAACAAGATATTTGATTGTATAATTCCATTAAATAAACCTAAATGATTATCAATACCAAAAACTAAAATTAAACTTAAATATGAAATTTTAAAATATTTATTTTTTTTTTTTAAAAAATTTAGAAATAAAATACTTATTAAGAACAATAGTACGAAAAAAACTAATATTATTGTTAAATCAGATTTATCAAGATTAGACTTAAAAATAAAAACTGGGAATAAACAAAAAAAAAACAATAAATTATCTTTTATATTCATATATTGTTCTCCCTGTGTCACTAACTTGAGTCTTAGATAAAATCTCTGTTTTAATGCTTAATTTATTTTCAAAATTTTGGATTGTGTAGTCAGGAAATATATCACCCTTTAATTCTAGCATCTTGATTACTGTTAAATCATTTTTTGGAACAAATTCTATTAATCCTGTTGGTGCAAGAGATACCAACCAATCAATAACTTGATGGAGAGGTATATTTTTTGCAATAGCTAAATGATGTTCAAAAGCTAAAGCTAAAATTGCATCAAATTTAGCTCTATTTTTAAAACTTTTTCTTTCTTTTTCATCCCACCCAATATTCCCACTTGGATTTGATGCATCAAAGTACAAGGGTAGAAAATTTAAATTTTTATTAAGCGCTTTTTTATAGGCCTTATCGATTGCGTTTATATCAAAATCAAAACCAATTATACTTTTAGATCCGTTTTTTAAAGACAATTCTGAGTATTCTCCATCATTACATCCCAAGTCAGCAACTAAATTAAAATTATTTTTTTTTATAAATCTTTCTACAACTTCTTTTTTTTTGTTCTCTTCTAATTCTGAATAGGAGTTATTTTTGGAATAATCATCCCAAGTAGATATTGATTTATGATCCTCTAAATTAGCAATAAATTTCTTTAATTGTTTTAAAATTAGAATTAAACTTTTTTTAGAAATAAACTTTTTTTTGTTAATTGGTTTAAGAGATTTATTTGATTTAAATTTTTGGTCTAATTTATTTAATAAATATACATGAATAAAAATATTATATGAAAATTTATCAAATATACTTAAGAGCTTATCTAAATCATCAGTTTCAATTCCCTCAAGATTTCCTTTAAACCAATTGTTAAATTTAATTCCTTTTTTTGATTTTAAAATCAAAGGATTTAAAAAATTTTCGCAAAATTGCTTATGTCCTTTCCATGGTTCACCATTTATATATTTTACAATGGATAGTGTGTCTATAAAAATTGGTTTGCTACCTATAAATTGAATGTTAAAAGCACTTGCATCGATTAAAGTTGCATCCATATCAAGTAAGAATAAATTAAAATCTAAGTGAAAGATTGCTGCAGTTTTCAATTGATTAAATGACCATTCATAAGGATATGATATATAAGGAATTTTTTTATGCTCTAAAATAAAATCACTAACATTTAGATTTAGTTCATTTTTTTCATCATCATTTAATATTTTGGTTTGAATTAAATAATTTTTTTCAATTGACTCTTTTAGAATTTTTTTTTTTTCTAAAAAGTTTACTCTATCTATACCGACTTTATTAATCTTCCTAAAAATCCTATCATGAATATAAAAAATTGCTCCAGCTGGATCTCTGAAAGAACCTGATTCTTCAATCATTTAATTTATGGTTTTTTATTTTCTTTTTTCTTACCAAATAACTTGGAAATTAATGATTTAAATTTTTCCCAGTATATAGAAATAGAGGCTACCGTTGCTGCTATAAAACCTAAAATTGCCTGAAGAATTATACTTCCAGTTCCAGGATCTAAGTAAGCAAATGCTTTTGTGGGAAAAATAATTAATGTTAGTATATATAATAGAGATAATATTTTATTCATAAATAATTAGTAATATACCTTATTGATTTCATATCAATATATTTTTAGCAAAATTTATCATTAGGTATGATCCAAAATATAAATAAATGAAAAAAATTCTTTTTAAAGCAAAATTTTTTTTAATAAAATCTATAGAGAATAATAGCAAAATTAAACAAAACAATGTTGGACTGAAGTTCGCTTGCCATATTGTAACTTGTGGATTTGATAAAACTAAACAAAGAAATAGTAAACAATTTTTTATATTCGCAAAACTTGCTTTGCCAATGAATATAAAAGCTAAAAAATTAATTAAATAAAATAAATAATTATTATTAAATAAAAATTTTGAAATATTATAAAAAAAACCTCCGCCAGAATTTGTTAAATTATACGCTGAAGTAAAATCAAAAAAATAACAACAAAAAAGAAAAAATAAAATAAATGACATCAATCTAATGTCAATTATATGCATTAAGTTGAAATCCGAAATTATTTTTTTATGATTTAAAATAGGAATTAAATAGAAACAAAATATAGAGCTAATGATTAAGATTTTATTTGAAATATTTTCTTTAGAATAAAAATTTTCACCAATATCCCAGCTGTTATCTTTAAATATAAAGTTTACATCTAAATAGAATAGATAATAAAAAAAAGGAATTGAAAGAATGATATTTAAAAAAATAATTAAAATTAACTTTTTTGAAATATCAAATCTTAAATAAAATTCATAAAAAAAATATATTACAAAAATTCCAAAATTAGGACTAGAGTAGGCAGATAAAGCCAAATAAATAGTATTTAATACTGAATTTTTTAAATTCTCTTTATTTTCTTTAAATTTTAAAAAAAAATAAATTGAAATTGTAAAAAATAATACACCTAATAGGTGTGGATCGGGCCAGATAGAATAAGATCTATATGTAGGAAATAATAACAACACAAACGCTAGTAGCTTCAGATTATTTTTTGGTGTTGTCTTAAAAATTTTTTTTAAGGATTTATAAAAAAAAATAGGTATTAATAAGTAAATATGTAAAAAAAATATCCTTTGAAATATTTCATTAAAAGGCAATGCAGATCTTAAAATATAAAAAAAAGGCGAATGTCTATTTCCTATTTCATCATAGTTTAAAAAAGAATAAAAAAAATCATCCCTAAATTCTTCAGAAATATAAAAGAGGCCTTTATAATCTGAAAAAGCTCCACCAAGCGAATCCTCATTTAGATAAACTCCAAAAAACAAAGAAAAATAAAGTATTGTTAGTATTGTTGTAGTATGTTTTTTAGTCAGCATTAATTCAATAATATTATATATAACAGTCATTGAATGAAAGTTTTAATTAAAACTATACTTAATATATTTGATTTTTTTACCCAAAAAAAAATTATTAATAAAATTAAATCTGTATTAAATACGCAAAGATCTGTTTCATTAATTGATGTTGGTTCTCACAAAGGAGAGTATATTTCTTCAATAATAAAAAATTTTCATATAGATAAAATTTATGGTTTTGAACCAAACGATGAAATATTTAATGATCTAAATAAAAATTTTTCATCTGACAAAATACATCTTTACAAGTATGGAGTTTCTGACCAAAAAGGAGAAATTTTTTTGAATAAAAATATAGAATCTTCTTCATCATCTATTAATAACCTTAATACAAATTCTAAATATTATAAAAAAAAATTTTTTTTACTAAATTTTTTAAAGTTGAAAGAAGTGACAACAAAATCAAAAATTCAAGTTGTGAGA
>MDSW01124225.1_pt1 | contig 17624 bp, 11 predicted proteins | sample 811171 | NCBI WGS metagenome assembly MDSW01 (sample SAMN05326641, study PRJNA326480) | marine metagenome | isolation source: seawater | place: Atlantic Ocean: North West | collected 2012
AGCGACGCGCGACGCCGCGTCGATCGCGACGCGTCGTCGTCGACGCGCGCGCGAGGCGGTGTCGACGCGCGGCGCGGTGACGGCCGCGTCGAACGACGTAACAGCGTTCGTTGTTACGGGCGCGCGGGCGCGCGCGCGTCGTCGGGGAGGCGAAGCGCCGAAAATAGAAGTCGGCGAAGCGACGCATCGCGACGCATCGCGACGCATCGCGACGCGCGGAGGACGGTGAACGAACGCGATGGAGGGCGAAACGAACGCGAGGACGCGGCGCGCGGTGGAGTGCGTGACTCTGGCGAATCTTCCGGGGATGATTGGAACGCCGACGGTGCGTCGTCGCGCGCGGATGGCGGCCGTCGCGCGCGCGCGAAGACTCGACTCGAACGACTCACGACGGAGCGTCGATGCGTCGTCGCGCGCAGGCATCGATGAAACCGAAGACGCAATCGCTGAGTTTTGTGAATGGCTACGCGATTCCTCGAGACTCGGACGGCGAGGTCGATGTGTTCGACGCGAACGCGTTCGCGGACGCGCCCGCGCGCGGCGAGGCGAAGGCGTACGCGCCCGAGTACGTTAAATTGCACGGGCTCGTCTTGCGATTTAACGCGTATTTTGATGAAACCGTCGAAAACGGTCAAAAGGAGAGCGTGAGATGCCGGAAATGCGTCATTTACTTTTTCCTCGAGGACGGATCGATCAAAATCACGGAACCGCGCGTGGAGAACAGCGGCATGCCCCAAGGCGCGTTTCTCAAGCGTCACGTCGTGCGCGGCGTGACTTTGGGAGATTTAAACGTTGGCAAAGCGGTAACGATCTACGGGTTCGAGTTTAAAATTTATCGCTGCGATGGATTCACGCGCGATTACCTCGGACGCGTCGGCGTCGATGTCCCGAATGATGAGCGCGAACCCGACGGCGTCGGTCCGTCGTGGGAGGAGGTTCGGCTCGCGCGTCGCGCCGCGCGTTCTACGAAGAAGGATGCTCGAGGGAAATTTCTCACGCACGACAAGCAAGTGCTTCGCTTCTACTGCGTTTGGGACGACAGGTCGAAATTCGGCGACAGGCGAAGATTTGTTCTGACGTTCTTTCTCATCGACGACACCGTCGCCATCACCGAAGTCGAAGCGAACAAATCGGGGCGAGGAAGCGGGATGTCTTCGACGCTTCTGCACAGGTCCAGATTACCTCTGCGCGATGAAGATGCGAACGCCAGAGGTCTAGCGAACGATGATTTCGATTATGTCACCGCGGAAGACTTGCACGTCGGGGACACGATTCGAGTGTACAAGAGAGATTTCTTCATCTACGACTGCGACGAATTCACGAAGTCGTGGTACCTGACGAAATTCCCGGGCGAGTTGACGGAGGCTGCTTTCGAGCCGCACGACGTCACCGAGCCCGAGGATACTGTTCCAGCGCATCGCATACCTGAGCACACAGGTCTCGCCATCGGGAGCGAAGAGGACAGCTTGCAAAACTGCATTTCGCTCATTCCCAAGCCGCCGCGCAAGGACGTCGCGAAGGATGACGAAATCGTTTTGCAGTTTCGCGCCGAAATGGTCCCGATCAGCGACGCTGATGAAGTGTGCGAATTCGATGCTTCGCGTCGTTTTGTGGTCTCGTTCCACGTCGGTGACAAGACGTTGTCAATTTTCGAACAAGCGTCAAAGGACAGTTGCTCGAGCAAGTTTCTGGAGCGCGCCAGAGTCAGGAAGCGCGACGAGACGGGCGCGTTTTACGACTTGCGCGACATGCGCGTGGGTTCGGTGCTCGAAATTCACTCTCGCGCTTTCAAGCTCGGCGAGAGCGACGAATTCACGCGCAAGTACCTCGAAAACGCGGTGTGAGCGCGTGATTGCTGACGCGTGAATATATGTAATGCATTGCTCGCTATTGATACGTTTCCACGAGGGGTATGTGTTCGGCGCCAAACATCGTCTGGAAATCCGTGATGCAATCACCGCGCTTGAGGTGATGTCCCGCACCACTGCTAATTCCAGCGACGCCAACTCCACCCAACTTAGCCTTGGTGTAATACATCAAACTTGCCGGCACGTACACGGGCGCCTCGCGCGTAATCGAGGAGATTAAAAATTGCATCGCGATGTCCTCGCAATTCCCCCCCCCCTTGTCGATGTATTCCCGCACACCGTCGGGTAAATGCTCCTTATACAGTTTTAAATATTTTTGATCCATGAACGCCGCCTTGGTGAGGATGATACTGTACTTGCCACTCCACCAAAGTTGAAACTCGTTCGCGACGTATCTCCACGAGCACCCGTCGCTCGGCTTCTTCGCCGGCGCATAATTCCTCGCGTAATACCCCACCAACGCGTCAGGGTGCTTCTGCCACGCCTTAAATCCTCTATATAAAGTCTCACACGGAATTCTCACGTCCTCATCCACGTTAAACACCGCCCTGGTGCGCAAATCATCCAACGGTTCAAATCTATTCTGTATGCTCGTCGATTCCGCGTGCGCGTCGTATCGCACCAATCCCGGCTTCTTCTTCACAAAGTATCCATCCTCCGCCGTCCCCTCTCGCGGTGCGTCGCGTTTTTCGCTCCACACCACGCGTATCTCCTCCACGCCTCGGCATTTCCCGTAGTGTCTCAGCGCCGTCTTCAACAAATCCGGTCTTTCAAACGTATTCAGCAGCACCGCGAACCCATCCGCGCGCATCGCCTCGCTCTCTGCCGTCAGCGCCCGCGCCCGCGCTCGCGCCGCGTCGACGTCCCACTTCCCCGGCGTCTCCTCGCACCGTCCGCTTCGATCGCGGTGCGCGTTGAGCGTCGGCGCGAACGCGCGAGACGTCGCGCGCGCCAAGTGCGCCATCGCCCAAATCCCCAAAACCGTCCCCGCGACGCGCGCGACGACGCGCGGCGCCCCTCCTCGCGCGCGCATCGCGTGCGTCGATCCGCGCCGCGCCGCCGCGGACGCGTGCGTCGCCGCGCGCGCGCTCGACGCCGTCGCCATCGCGGACGGGCGAACGCGCATGCGTCACACAGTGCCGCGTCATGTCGCGCGCCGACGACGACGCGCGCGCGCGCGCGCTCGACGGCGCGATCGAGGCGTTGGGAAAGCGGTCGACGTTCAGCGACGGCGCGCGCGCGATCGAGCGCGCGGCGAGGGCGCGAGACGAAGGCGACGCGCGCGTGAGCGTCGCGCTGGCTCGCGCGGGACGACGCGTCGCGACGACGCTGAAGAGTCGATACGGCGATGCGCGCGCGGAGGCGTGGGACGTCGGCGTGCGCGCGATCGAGGCGTGTCGCGACGCGGTCGGTGGGAGCGATCGGGAGGCGCTGGTGGCGGCGTTGGCGACGTTGGCCGAGACGCGCGAGGCGACGGCGACGGCGCCGCGCGAGGACGAGACGGCACCGAAGACGAAGACGAAGACGAAGGACGAGACGATGGATGAGAACGTCGATGGTGTCGTGAACGAGGCGCTGCGTTTGATTTTAGCCGCGCGCCGACGATCTCTTGAAAGTCTCGTCGACGGTTTAGAACGAGACTTTGACGAGAGCGAAGGTTCGCGCGCGGCGGCGTCCACGGTGAGCGTGGAAGCGCTGAGATATCGTAAACCACGCGATGACGAAGTAGGGATAAAGTGTTCAATTTGTTTCGATTGCTACGCGACGGATGAAGTGGTCGTGGCGATGCCGTGCAGCGCTTCGCACGTGTTTCACGAGCGCTGCGTGAAGGAGTGGCTGGCGCGAGACGATTCGTGTCCGTTGTGTCGCAGTTCGTTGCCGGTGTGGCTCGGTCGGCCTCAGTATTCGTAGTCTTTAGTATTCGTAGTCGGTATTTGTAGATTCGTTGTGATGTTATTGCATGTAAAAGTAGTTGGAACTAGTCTAGGCGCCCGCCGTGGCCGTGGCGGCGTACCCAACGCGGAATGTCTTCACCGCCTGAGCCGCTTCGTCCTCGGAACGGAAATAACCCAACTGTTTCGATTTACCCTCAACCTTAACTTCGGCACGCCATTTGACAGTCTTCTTACCGCTCTTCCAGGTGTGTTCGTACTTGCGTACACCCTCGTGCTTGCTCGTACAACGGGATCGAGAGGTACCTTGTCTTCGAATCTTGATGTGTAAGCTCGCTCTATATTTGTCTAAATCACCCGCAAAATGGTCTAAATGCGCGAGTTGGTACTCCTGCCGATCGAAGTTCGTCACGGCCAATCCGCCGAGACACACTATAGCCGCTTGATCGTACGTCCTCGCGGCGTCCTCCTCCTTTGCGTGCACTCCCAAGCTAAACTTTTTACCGTTGTGTTCAATCTCGCTCCGATATCGTCCCGTTCGCGAGCACCGGTGCACGCCTCTATACACGCTCATACTCTTCGACTTATCCGGCGCCCTATCGCTCGTCATCCTTCGCAACGCTTGTATGTTCCCGTTCAACTTTGAGAGCTCGTCCAACTCAAATTCATACCGATTCGACGTCGCGAAATTCTTCGGTTGCCTCCCGAGCACGATGCTCGCCCGGTCGAACGCCATCGCCGCCGCCTCGACGTCGCTAAACACGCCCAGCCCGTACGTCTTGCCCTCGCTATTGATCATCGCGCGGTATTTTCCATTTTTCCACTTGTACACGCCTCGGTACTTGCCGAGCGATTCGCCGCTCACTTCCTTTGTTTTCTTCGCGCGCGGTTGCGTGCCGGGCAAGCCATCGACCGCGTGCGCGCTTTCGCTCGTCGGCGTTCGCGCGCGGCTCGCTCGGAGCGCGGTCGGCATCGCGCACGAGTCGCGATTTGACCGATTGCGAATGCGCGATTCGAAAGAATTGCCCGGTGACTCTCCCCGCCGGGACGCGCGCGGATAAAGTCTGTCGGCGATCGAGACGCGTGGGAGGGGTCGTGGAATTGTGCGCTAGCGGTAAATGAGATATACAGTGAACGATTCGCGCGCGAGTTAGGCGTCGTTGACGTCTTCGTCGTCGGAATTCATGGCTTCGCGAACGCTGCGCAGGGCGAGCGCGGCGGCGCACAGGGCGAGCGAGACGCCCAGAGACGCGGCAAAGTTGGATGACTCCAACGCGTCGTCGGATTCGCGCACGGATTTGTGCCTGGAGTGACGCGATGGATGCACGAGGCGAGACGAAGCGGTCGGTGGTGGTGCCGCGCGCGGGACGTCGGTGACGCGGACGGAGAGCTCGTATTTGGGCTCTCTAGCGCGATCGATCGCGGGAAGGCGGTCGAGCAAAGACCGCGAAGGGACGTACAGGACCTCGCCGGGGTAAATCTTGAGGAAGTGGCTCTCTGGATGCGGACGCAAGTTGTTGTAGCGCGCGAGATCCATGACGCTGATGCCAGCGATGCTGGCGATGTCGAACAGATTGTCCTCCGGCTGCACGACGACGCGCAGCGGCTTGGCGAGCAACTCGCCATCCGCCTCGCGAGAAAGCTTCGCCGCGCGCTCCACTTGTTTACTCAGCTCGTGGTGCCGCTCAATCTGTGCAGCGCTGTACTCGTCATCTCTCATAATCGCACGTCCGCTCGAACCAGGGTTTAAAAACGTCTTCAGTCGACTTTTTTGCGTCGCGCTCCTGTCGTGACGGAGGAGCGGAGATACGAGTCTACTCGTGCTCGCGATTCCACCAGCCAAAATACCGCGCGCGCCGGTGACACCATCCTCGACGCGTGTTTTTAAGCCCTTAGCGTGATGGACCAAGCTCGCACGCGCACCGCGTATGGTGTCGACGCCGCCTTCGGTGGACGAGTGCAGCTTGGCGACGACGACGCGTTGACGCTCCGCGAACGCTTCAACGAAGCCATCCACGCGTGGCTTCACCGCTTGCACCATTGGCCAACTTCCAACGGCATCCTCAAACCCTTTTAACTTTTCTTTAACCTTTTTAGACGTTTCTTCGCTCACGAGGCTTCGCAAAGGATCGACGCGCCTTTTCAGTTTCCCATCCTCCGTCGCGACCGACTTCTTCCGCCGCGGCTTCGCGTCGCCATTGGTCTTCGTCACATCGACCGACTTCTTCTTCGCGTTTTTCGACTTCGACCCGGACGCTTCGCCACTCTTTTTCGACTTCGTCCCGTCCCCGCCCGGTTTATTTCGGTCATCGAAGAAAGATTTCACGCTCGCCAGCGCGGCCAGCTTGGCGTCGTCGAGCCCTCGCAACGCCTCTTTCGTCTTCTCCTTCGCCAACGAGGCCACCGACGACGGTTCAGACGCCTTCGACGCCTCCCCACGCGCTTCTTTGCGGTCGTTCCCGCCCTTGGCGATCGTCATCGTCTTCATCTTGACCTCGCGCGCGATTCTCGCGCTCGCCTCCCCCGCCGTCGACATCGTCCGTTCGCCCGCGCGTCGCGCCGCCCCCGCCCCCGCCCCCACCACGCGCACCGTCAGCGCGCACGACGCGAACATCGTCGCAAAGAATACATCCGCGAACGTCCGCACCTCGCACCTCGCGCCCTTCACCACCGATCGCACTCCCGGCGGCAGCTTATTCTCCACGCTCCGCACGTACACGTTTCCGCACACCGCCAACCCCGCCGTCGCGCTCTCCCTCGCCGCGTCCACGATCGACCCCCCCGTCGCTCCCACGCCGCCATCGCCCCCCCTCCCGCGCGTTTTCCCGCGCTCGTTCGCTTTCCTTCGCCCCTCGTCGTCGTTTTCCTTCGCCTCGTTCGTCCCGCGCGTCGCCTCGTCCCCGCGCGTCCGCGTCGTCTTCGTCCCCTCCTCGTCCGCGCGCGTCGGCGGGAACAGTCGCGCGTCCGTTCGTTCGTCGTCACCGTCGGTCGCTCGCGCGTTCGTCGTCTCGTCGTCTGCGCCGTCGCGCGCGTCGTCGCTCGACCGTCGTCGTCGTTGATTTCGAACGCCATCGTCGTGATTGCGATGATTATTCGTCCCTCTCGCGTCCGCGCGCGCGCGCGACGCGCCCGCGCGCCGCGCGTCGTCGCCGTCGTCGCGCCCTCGGCCGTCGTCGCCGTCGTCGCCGTCGCTCGACATCGCGCGCGGCGCTGTGGCGACGCGCGCGTCGACCGACCGCGAACGAACGGTCGGGCGTCACTTTGACGCGCGCCATGGCGCCCGCGCGCGCGCCCGCGCGCGACGTCGAGTCGCAGGAATCGTGCGCGGCGACGCACTGCGCCGGGAACGGGCACCCCGCGGTCGCGGCGCTCGTCGCGCCGTTCGTCCTCGCGTGGAACGCGATCGATGCGTATCTGACGCCGTGCCTCGGCGCGTACGCGCGGCTGGGCGCGCGCGGCGCGATGGGATCGCTGTGCTGTTGCCTGCTGGAATGCTTTCGGTACGAGGATAAGGTCTGGGCGGGCGACGCGGCGCTCGGGGTGGATTGCGAATTTCGCGGGTGCGATTGGGCGCGCGTCGGCGACCTGAGCGCGGGGAGCGAGGACAAGCCGATGGTGCTGTATCAGGGAATCATCGAACCTCGGGACTGCGTGCAGGGCCAGCTCGGGGATTGTTGGTTGGTGAGCGCGCTGGCGTGCCTGGCGGAACACCCGGGAGCGATCAAACGGTTGATATTGAACGGGGAAAAGTCGCTTCGCGGCAAGTATCGCGTGCGGTTTTACGACGGCAAGAATAAGAGGTGGGTCACCGTGACGGTGGACGATCTCATTCCTTGTTACAAGGGGACGAAGAATCCGATATTTATGCAACCGCACAACAACGAGTTTTGGCCTTTGATCGTGGAGAAGGCGATGGCTAAGTTTATGGGGAGCTACGCCGCGCTGGACGGCGGGTTCGGCACGTGGGCCACGCACGCGCTCACGGGCGATAACGTCTTCTTGCTCAAGAAGCGCATGGACGTCGAACGCACGTGGCGGCGACACAACATGAAGTTTATCGGTAAGCCCGGTGACGGCGGTAAGAAGGATCGCATCTATCACGAAGAAGTCGAGGAAAACATCGTGCGCAATAAATTGTTCAACATCCTGACCCAGTACGACAGCATCAAGTCCCTGATCGCCGTGTCGAGGATGACTAAAAATGGCGAGAGCAAAGACGAAACCACCGGCTTGGTGTCCGGTCACTTGTTCTCCGTCATCTCCGTGCGATGGGCTGGACGCTCTTGGGGCGTCGGTGGAAAGCGTTTCATCAAGCTTCGCAATCCGTGGTCGACGTTTGAATGGAAGGGCGCTTGGGCTGATGGATCGAAAGAATGGGACAAGCACCCGGCCATCGCGAAGGAGCTCGCGTACGTGAACGATCATCACGACGGCGTGTTTTGGATGGAGTTTGACGATTTTTGCGAGTACTTCAACCAAATCGCGGTGTGTGACCGAACGACAAAGCGCGACTTTTCGCTCAGGTACGATCACGACAATAAATATTGTGGTCCATTGATGGGCTGCGTGAGCGGTTGTGCGTGCTTCTGGTGCGGATGCCAAGGTCCGTACAAACTTTATTGCGGACACCAATCGACGACCGAAACGCGTCAGGCGACCAAGTGCTGCGGCACGATGAAAGTCGCGAACGACGCGTGAATAAATTAACGACTACTTTACGCGAGTCGGCTTGTAATGAATTTAAGAGCCCTGTCTCCGCGTTTCGCGACACTCCGTGCTTTATTTAAGCCACTATCGACAGAAGGTCGCCGGAAACGGGGCACATGACCATTTTGAAAATGTCCCACCTCACTTCGACGATGCCGCGCACGCCTCGAAGGCGATGGCCCAGCGCTGTCTCCCGCGAGCAACTGTAATAAAGTAATCACGTGCGTCCACAAAGTATTCATTCGTGTTGTTATTTCAATTCAAATGGCGTGTTTTTGCGTCGCTGGTGGTTTTTACTAGGACGAGGGAGAAGAGAAACGCTTACGGGAGCGTGTACTTGCCAGGCTTGTCGAAGACGTACTCGGCCGTTTCGTTTTTCTTCACGACGAATCCCGCGAGCGCGTCGACTTCGGGCGCACCTTTGCCGGTCGGCTTCCACTGCCAACCCTTGTTCGTCACTTTCAAACCATCGACGATGACTTCCGCGCCCTCGCACGCCTTGATGACGAGCGCACCATCCACTTCGACGTTTTTCAAATTGACGCCAGAGCCTTCGACGACGAGCGCGCTCTTCGCGCCCAACTTGACGGCGCCGACTTTCGACTTGAGTTCATCAAAAGATGTGGCGACATCCGGACCGAGCACAACACGTGGACCCATGGGAAGCTTCATACCGTTGAATTCAGCGTCGACGGCGGCGGCGGGGACGTCGGCACCGGCCAAACGCAACAAGTTTGCGCACGATTCGTAAAACTCAAACTCGCCGCTCGTCGCCGTGTGCGTCGGGCCGTTAGATTTGAACTTGGCCAAACCGTCCGCCGGAGAGTTCTTCACCGGGCTGTAGCCAATCCAGTTCGCAAAGACGGTGAAACCAACCTTAGCCTTCGATCCGAGGCTCTTGGGATAGTCTTGCATCATGCACTCCAATCGCGTCGGCGATTTGAAAGCCGTCTTTGTCTCATCCTTGTACTTGGGATTGACGAATTCTTCGATCGCGCCGCCAGTCTTCTTGAGTTGTTTTGCGTACTCTGGAAGACTCACGATGAGCTGATTGATGTTACCCGGGAATGGGGAGAAGCCCGTGGCATCGTTGACGTCGCCTTCGGGATTCGTAGTGGCTCGCAAAAGCGGATCGAGCTGGTTGTATTCGACGTTGATGGTCATCTTGCGTCCATCCTCGTGAGTTAGCAACGAAATCGCACCGACCGCTTCCTTGGCTTTTCGCGGAACGCACAAAGAATTGAACTCAAGATTCATCGTCTTCGACACCCCGAGCGCACCAGGGATGACGCGGAACACGAGCGAGTTCGTGTCTTGAAAGAAGACGACCCACTTCTTGCCTTGGCTCATCCACTTTGATAACAACCCGCTCGTGTGCAGGAGAGAGTGCACGTCACCGTGGCCGTGCGGCTTGAGCGCGAGCTTGTAAGGATCGTCGTCTTTCACCGCCAAACGTGCATCGTTATCCATCAAGCACGGCACCTTTTCTTGCTTCATGAGCGTGATTTGATCGCGAGACGCGCCAAAGTAATCGTTGCGTTCGAGCAAATCGAGCGTCAGCGCGTGCGTGTCCTCCGACGTCATGATCGCCAACGGAATCTTCGTGGACGATTTCGCCTTCGCGCCGCCACCGCCGAAGCACCCGCACCCACCCGCGTTCTTCGCACCCTCCGCACCCTCCGCGCGTTTCTCCATCGCCAAGATATTCTTCACGTACAACTCCAAATAGCACGCGTTCGTCGCCCGCTCCACCGGCAGCGCGACCTTGATCCCCGAGTACCCCAATCGCTCTCCCAACCCCCCCGCGACGAGCACGAAGCACGTCTCCGCCGTCTCCCGCATCCCAATCTTCTCCAGAATCTCGTGCGCCGCCGATCCGTACTCCACCGTCTTCCCCGTGGGCACGCTCGGCGTCCATCCCTCGAACGGATTCTTCCCCTCCTTCGACGCCCTCAGCAGCTCGCGCGCGTTCGACACGTACTTCGCCACCCCCCCCGGGTACCCCCGATCCGCCCGTCGCACTTCCTCGACGAACGCGCGCTTCCTCTCGTCGTCCACGCCCGGCGCCGGCCAATCCGCGATCAGATGCGCTTGTCCCAGCGCGATCGTTTCGCGCAGCGTCCGCGCGTCGTCCGTCGTCAGCGCGCCGCGCGCGACGTGCGCGTCGACGACGGCCGTCGCGCGGACGCGCGCGTCGTCCATCGCGGCCATCGCGCGCGTCGTCGTCCGTCGTCGCGCGGCGTCGATCACCATCACGCGCATTCATTTCCGACACGCATGGGTAAACGGGGCGAAGATTTCCGACACGTATGGGTAAACAGTGCGAAGACACACACGGGAGGATTTTCAAACGCCGCGACAGGTGGCGCGAAAAATTTAAAATTCCAGCGACGACCGCGCGACTGCGCGACGCGACGCGCGACGCGACGCGACGCGGGAGACGCAAAGAGCGCGGCGAAGCCTTCGAGGCGTCGGACGCGCGAACGAACGCGAGACGACGCGAGACGACGCGAGAGACGACGCGGGAGACGCGCCGACGCGGTGACGATCGACGCGGTGACGATCGACAAAGGATGGCGACGCGCGAACCGGAGACGAAGCGATTGAAGACGGAGGATGGGGAGAAGGAAAACGTCGCGCTCAACACGGGGAACGTGGGGAAGGCGCGGGTGAAGAGCTTGATGTATAGGTATTATAAACAATTTTACCCGGCGGATCTGTTGTTCAAGTGGTTGGCGCACGGAAACGACGAACGACACGCGAGGGCGGAGAAGACGTACCCGAGCCGGCGGGAGTTTTGTTTCGTGCTGGATAAGGAACAAGAAGAGGGCGGGGGAGAGATTTTTGCGCGGTATCAGAGTTTCGTGGACGCGAAGGATTTTAAGACAAACGTGGAGCGGAAAAAGCCGGCGCGCATCGAATTCGGGCCGATTTGTAACCGCAGACCGTCCGACAGGCACACGGTGGAGTTAAAACCGGAGGAGCGGGAGTTGGTTTTTGATATCGATATGACGGATTACGACGACGTGCGGACGTGCTGCAAGGAGGCTGGGATCTGTGGAAAGTGCTGGCCGTTGATGACGGTGGCGCTCAAGGTGCTCGACGTCGGCTTGCGCGAGGATTTCGGTTTCAAGCACTTGTTGTGGGTCTATTCCGGTCGTCGCGGTATTCACTGCTGGATCAGCGATGAGCGCGCGAGAAAGTTGAGCGACGAAGCTCGCTCTGCGGTTGCCGAGTATTTCGCCGTCGTCAAGGGCGAGGGTCAGGGGCGCCGCGTGTTGTCGTCGACGCCGATGCACCCTTCGGTGAAGCGCGCGTACGACGGCGTCTTGAAACAATATTGGATCGAGTCGTACTTGCCCACGCAGCGAATTCTCGAGGACGAAACCAAGCTCGAGCAACTCCTCAATCTGATTCCCGACGAAAACATTAGAGAGGATCTCGCGTCGGAGTTTGCGACGAGTTCGCTCAACTCGGTCGACCGCTGGGGTGTCATCGAGCGCCGCGTGCAAGACTCTTTGAAGAAAAATAATTACAAGCTTACCGGTGCGCTCGAAAAGATAATCCTCTGGCACATCTACCCTCGAGTCGATATCGAGGTGTCTAGACACATGAATCACTTGTTGAAGGGTCCGTTTTGCGTTCACCCAAAAACTGGGCGTGTGTGCGTGCCCATGGATCCCGCCACCGCGGATTCCTTCAATCCGGAACTCGTGCCCACCGTCGTCGATCTGGATTCCGGTGCGCAAACCTTAGACGGGGCGATCAAAACTTTTAACGACACGTTCTGGAACGCGTGCGCGAGGGAAAACATCGAGCGGCTCACCGCAAAGACGCGTCAAGCCAAGGCGGAGCAACAGTCTGGGATGGAATTCTAAATGATGAACTTGTGTAATTGAAAGAGAAAGATTTCGTTAAATTAATTGAATAGTACTTAATTATGGCGCGTTTCTCGCGAGCGACCACTTATCGTCGTCGTCGTCGTCGTCTTGGCTCACAGGCGTCAATTCTATCGACATTAAGCGTTCGCTCGAACTCAACACCTCTTGCCACGTCGGCGGCTTGCTCTTGTCAAAGTACACGTTCTCGACCACGGTGGTGTCCCAACTCTCCCCCGTAGTGCTGTTCCCAAACTTTCGCACGCTACCATCGGGGGATAACACTTCTCCCCACGTCCGGCTGAACCGTTCGCCATCTTCACCGACGCGCCACGTCTCCCCGCTCTTGCGTCCGCTGCCAATCTTGCTTCGGCGCTCTTCCCATTTATCGCCCCATCGCATCCCCATGCCGTTCTCCGCCCACTTATCCGTCCACTTCAGCGTCGCGCCCTCGCCATCGTACTGCTCTCCCCACTTCTCCCACCACGCCTGTCGAACCTCTCGCCCGCTCTTTTCCACCCCTCGCTCGACGGCGCCGTTGGCGTAGTACCGCTCCCACCACTTCTCCTGCCACTCCTTACTCTGCGCGTCTCGCGCCCACTTATCGGCGCTCCTCTCGATGTGTTCGACGCCCGTAAAATCATCCCGGCAATAGATCTCTCGCCACGTCTCCCACCACGTCTCACCCGTGTCGTTAAATCCGCTCTTCTCGAACCCGAGCTCCTTGTAACCGCTAAAATCGCACTTCGCCCACCGCGTCTCGCTCGATCCGCTTCGCCCATCCGGGCAATCTCTCTTCGTCGTCCACCACCTCGACTGATACCCACCTTCTCCACGATCGAATCCTCGCTTTCGCGTCGTCTTCATTCCTTCCTTCTCCTCCACGGACGTCGACGTTTCCCGGTTTCCGCCTCGCGCGCCGTCCTCGCTCGCGCCCGCCGCGCCGTCGTCCTCGTCGTCCGCGTCCTCGAACGCCTCGTCCTCTTTCGCGATCCCCGTGTCGCGCTGCGGCGGTTTCGCGCGCGTTCGCACGTCTCCTCGCGGTGCGTCGCCGCCGCAGACGCGTCCGCGGCGCGCGCGCGCGTCGATCGCGCGCGTCGATCGCGCGCCGCGCGATCGCGTCGTCGTCGTCGTCGCGCGTTCACGGCGCGTCGCCGCGGCGCGCGGAGACGCGCGGCAGAGCGACGCGATCGTCATCTCGTCGCGCGACCGGGTCGCGCGATCGCGGCGCGCCGGGCTGTGCGGACGCGCGATCGCGTCATCTTGTCGGTTGGGCGCGCGCGGGCGCCGGCGCGAGACGGATTCGCGGCGCGCCGACGAGGGGACGAAGCGACGAGACGAAGGCGCGGATGCGGACGAAATCGACGGAATGAGGGAGATGCGCGACAAAACTACTTTCTGCGGTACTTGCTGGCGCTCTTGAACTTGCCGCGGGCGGTCTTGAAGGGCTTGGCGGGGGCGCCCGGGCTCGCGCCGCGAAATCCTCCGCGGAAATCGGCGCCGCGGCCGGAGGATTGGACGCGCGCGTCGTCGTCGTCGTGGACGTCGGCGCGCGCGGCGCGCTTGGCCTTGGCCTTGGGATCGCGCGCGTTTTTGACCATGCGGACGACTTTGGTGGCGACGCCGCCGGTCAAGCGGGCCTCGCGTTCGATGGCTTTGACGGATTTGACGCCCTTGGTCACGCGAAAGCCGCCTCGAGGGGTGTCGTCGTCGCCGCGCTCCTTTTTGTATAGCGCCTGTTGCGCGAGTTTGCGTCGCGCGCGCTTGCTGTCGGGTAAACGATCGGGACCGGCCGCTTCCTGTCGGCGCTTGGCGCCCTTGCGGTGAGACTTTCGATCCATCAAGTCCATTTCGGCTGTTTCCATCGCCTTGAGCGCGTCTTTTTGCGCGTTGCGTTTGTCGCGTTCGCTCTGGAACCATGTCTTCGCCGGTCGCGATTTGATCTCAGCCGCGTGCTCGAGAATGTTCGAAGCCTTGTTTGCCTCCATTTCGGCCTTTTGAAGCTGACGTTCGGTGCGCTCTTCGTAGTTGATTTGCACAATTTGCTCCTCCATATCCTCGATTTTCTTGTGCCACTCGGCGACGATGTTCCCGGGCACGATTCGCGCTTTGAGGTTCGCCCCTCGTTTTGCTATGGTTTTGACTAGTTTACGATCGGATTCTTCCATGAAGGTCAACGCCGTGCCTTTCTTCCCCGCGCGCGCTGTGCGCCCGACTCGGTGTAAATAGCTCGCCAAAGTCTTCGGCGCGTCGAACGAAATCACCGCGTCGACGGATGGAATATCCAAGCCTCTGGCGGCGACGTCTGTGGCGATCAAATGCGTGACTGTGCCCGTCCTAAATTCATCGAGCGCTGCTAAGCGCTGCGTCTGCGTCATGTCCCCGTGTAACTCACCCGCTTTGATGTCGCTTAAACCCATGATGATCTTCAAACGATGCGCCTCTTGCTTGGTTTGGGAAAATATAATGGTCGACTTGTCGTAAGAACGACTCACAATGGCCATCAAGAACGCCTCTTTCTGAGCACTTTGGTTAGGTTTGAGCTTTAACACTTCCTCCACCAACCGCTTGGGCGTCGTGCCGAGCGTGTCCGCGGAAAGCCTCGCCGGATTCTTCATCGAAAGACTCGCCAGCGCCTCGACGCCGGCGGTGAGCGTGGCGCTGAATAATAACGTTTGGCGCTTCTTCGGGCATTGTCGAACAATTTCTTTGATCTCTTCCAAGAATCCCATCTCCAGTAAACGATCGGCTTCGTCTAAAATCAACGTCGCGAGATCTTCTAGCCCAAACGAGTGCGTGTTTCGCACGTGGTCGATGACGCGACCGGGCGTCGCCACGACAATTTCGGGTCGAGTGCGCAGCGCAGCTGCTTGCACGTTCGCCGACAATCCACCGACGACGAGCACGGCTCGAATTGTTGTAAACTGCGCGAGACTTTCCGTCATTTGATGCACCTGAACCGCAAGTTCGCGCGTCGGCACCAAGACCAACACGTGCGTCGCCGCCGCCGGCCTCGGTCCTCGATGTAACATCCGCTCCAACTGCGGCAGCATAAACGCCGCCGTCTTCCCGCTCCCCGTTACCGCTCGCCCGCAGACGTCGCGACCAGTCATCGCGATCGGAATCACCGCCGCCTGAATCGGTGTCGGTTTCTTATACCCGAGCGCCTCGCACGCTCGCGTCAGCGGCCGCGACAGGTGCAACTCGTCGAACGCCTTCGCGTCGAACGTCGTGTCCCCTTTCGCCCCCTTGACGACCGCGCGCTCTTGAAACCCATCCTCCGACTCGGAATCACTCTCCGACGACGTCGCCGTCGCCGTGGGCGTCTTTGCTTTCTCGTCCTTCGCCGCGTCTTCCTCGCGCGCCTCGCGCTCTTCCTCGCCTTCGCTCGTCCCATCCTCCTCTTCCTCCTCGCGCTCGCGCTCGCGCTCGCGCTCGCTCTCGCTCTCGTCGTCGTCATCATCACCGCTCTCGCTCTCCTCACCACTCTCGCTGTCTCCACTGACGCTCGCGTCGTCATCCGTCTCGCCGTCGTCCTCGCCCGGCAGCGGCGCGTCCTCCGAGTCGCTCCCGTACTCGTCCTCCGACCCACCCGCGCTCGCGCTCCCTCGCCTCCCGCGCCCTCTCGCCCGCGCGATCTTCTCGTCCACGCTCGTCATCTTGTTCGCTCGCAGTTCGCGCGCGCGCGCCTCGCGCGCGTCGCCAAAGTTCCACGCCTCGGTCGCCGCGCGTCCGCCGCCGCCGCCGCCGCGTCCCTTCGTCGCTCGTCCCGCGCTCGTCCCGCGCCCGTCGTCGTCGTCCGACGCGTCGAACGTGAACGAGGGGTTAAACTCGACGTCGCTCCCGTCCGCGTCCGCGTCGGCGGTCGACGCGCGCGGCATTTCGAGTTTTCGTCGCGTCGCGAAGTGTCGCGATGGGGCGGCGCTCGCGGCGCGTCGCGCACTTCGCGACGCGGCCGCGATGGCGCGCGACGCGCCGAAGAGCGCGATCCCGGCGATGTGCGCGCACGTCGCGTTCGGCGTGTGTTACTTTCTCACGGCGCAGCGCGTGTTGGACGCGCGATTGGTGTCGCCGGAGGCGCAGCCGTTGACGGGCATGATTTACGCGAGCGACGCCGCGAGCGCGAGCGCGGGCGTCCTGATGGCGCGATTACGCGCGAGAAGAGACGGGCGAGGGACGGCGACGGCGAGGCGCGCGGGAAAGTTCCCGCGCGCGGCGCTGTTGCTGCCGGTGTTTGATTTGTTTGGGCTGACGTGCGCGTTCGAGGCGATGCGAGCGCTCGGGGGACCGCTGTACCAAACCATCTCTGGGTTGCTCATTCCGCTCTCGGCGTTGCTGTCGAAGGTGGTGCTGAAACGCACGTTCACTAAGGGGCAGATTGGGGCGATCGCGGTGGTGATTTGTGGGCTGGCGGTGAAGGCGAAGGACGTGGCGGACGAGGCGGCGAGGCGCGGGACGGCGATCGACGCGAGGGGGATCTTGATCGCGAACGCGGCGACGGTGAGTTATGGGTTTCGGGGATTGGTCATGGAATACCTGAGCGCGTCGAAATCGAGTCTGAGCGGGAACGCGCAGACGATGCTGATGGGAACGTGCGGGTTGGCGGCGTTTGCGATTTACACGCTCGCGAGGACGGCGCGCGATATGGACGGGATGGTATGGGCGTATTACAACGCCTCGCCGCGAGATGTGTCATCGATTTTAAAGGTGCACCTAGGAAACATGCTCAGTCGGGCGTTCATGGTGAAGATGATGATGGCTGTCGTCGCCAGAGCGGGCGCCACGCAGTTGGCGCTCTCGAACGCGATTCGCAGCGTCGGCGTCATCGCGTTTTCGCACGTCTTATTTTGCTCGGACGACGCGAGACAGTGTTTGAGTTACAATGGCGCCATCAGCGCCGTCATGGTTGTCACCGGCGGTCTCGCGTACGCGATGAGTGGGAAGCCGAAAACCGCCGCCGCCGCCGCGCCCAAAACGGCTCGCGCGAGAAAAACCACAGTCGCCGTCGCGCGCGCCGACGCAAAACCGACAGCGTCACCCTCTTCGACCGTCCGTCGCCGCTCCGCGCGTCGAGGATCGTGAAATCTCGCTCGAAACATTCAATGCCACTAATCACGCACATTTCCTAACAATGTTCGTCGCGTCGCCCGATCTCGCCGATGTCGTCGTTCTCGGTCCACGTATGGCGGGGCTACTAGGGGGCGAGTACTAGCGATTCAATCGTAACGAAGCGTGGAACTTTCGAACAGCTTCATAGTGCGCTTTGCGGTAAAACATTC
>MDSW01013032.1_pt1 | contig 17623 bp, 7 predicted proteins | sample 811171 | NCBI WGS metagenome assembly MDSW01 (sample SAMN05326641, study PRJNA326480) | marine metagenome | isolation source: seawater | place: Atlantic Ocean: North West | collected 2012
CGTCGTCGGCGGCGCCGAGACCACCCCCGGCGGCGTCCGCGCCGCCGACGGCGCCGCCCGCCGCCGCCGCGCCGAGCGCGGACGCGTCGACGCCCGCGAGCGTCGCCGCGTCCGCCGCCCGCCGCGCCGCGAGGTCGCGCTCGTCCGCCTCGTCCGCGAGGTGCGCGGGGCGCCCGGCGAGGAGGTGCAGGAGGTGCGCCGCGGCGACGCCCGCCTCCGCCCCCGCGCGCCGAGTCGCCGCGCGAAGCGACGCGCGAGCCCAAGCGAGCGTCGCGCGAGCAAACGAAGAAGAACCCTCCGAAGACGCCGCCTTCGAAGACGCCTTCGAAGCCTTCGCCTCCTCCTCCTTCGCCTCCTCCGCCTTCACCTGCTCGTCCTTCACCTCCTCCCCCCCCTCAATCGCCTTTTTCGCCAACTCGAGGAGGTCCGGCGCGCCCAGGAGCGCCGCCCTCAGGTCCCACAACACCGCCGCCCTCGCCGCGCCCGACGCCTCGGCTTTACACGCGAGAATCATCGCGGCGACGCCGATCGCCGCGCCCGCCGTCGGGTCCTCGCCGCCGTGCCTCGCCTCGACGTCGAACGCGAGCGTCGCCGCCGCGCGCCGAACCGCCTGGCACGCGTCCCCCGCGGCGTCCGCGACGGTCCGACGCGCCAACCCGACGCACCGAGCCACCGCCTCGAGCGCCGCCTCCGCCGCCGCCGCCGCGTTCTTCTTTTCCCGCGAAGAAGAAGAAGACGCCGCCGCTTCGCCGGAAGACGCCGGAAGGCCGTTCAGGCCGTTCGCGCTGCCCTCCGCCTCCTCCTCCTTCGCCGCCGCCTTCTTCGCCTCCTCGACGCGTCGCTTGACGTCTCTGAGCGGCGGGAGGTTCGCGACCATCGCGCCGAGCGCCCTCTGCGCGGCGACGCTCACGCGCCTCCCCCCCGCGTGCGTCCTCCCCCCCGCGCCGCACACCGCGTGGTCTCGCAGAATCCACCGCCCGATGGCGTCCGCCGCCGCCGCCGTCGCGCGCGCCGTCGGCGGCCGCGTCGCGCCGAGCGCCGCCATCGCCGCCGCGGCGAGCGAAGACGCGTCGCGCGGGTCGCCGTCCGAGACGTGGTGGTCCAGCGCGTCCACGAGGAGGTCCACGCACTCGCTCGGCGTCGTCCACCGGTTCGTCCTCCCGCCGTCGCCTGTGGGTTGACCGGGAGGAAGCCTCGGCGCGCCGAGCGCTCGGACGAACCCCTCGTCGACGACGGCTTCGGCGAGGTCTGATAAATCGGTGGGCGCGGGGCGGCCGGTGGCGGGATCGCACCGGCGCCTCCGGTACGCTCGCGCCGCGCCGCTGAGGGCGAGGTTGCTTCTCTGCGTGCCGTCCCTCGCGCACTCGCCGAGGGCCCTCGCGGCGTCCGCGCGGACGCGGCAGAAGGTTTTCGGGTCCTCCGCGCACTGCAGGAGGGCGTTGACGGCGGAGGTGGAGCCGGCGTCGGAGGCTCTCCGGCGGAGAAACGCGACGACGGCGATTTGGGATGCGACGTCGGCGGGGCGCTCCTTCGCGAGCTGCGCGGTGACCATGCCCTCCAGGCCCACCTGGGTCACGGGCTGGACCACCTTCGCGAGCCACTCGGACTCGGGGTCCACGCGGACCCACTGCACGGGGCACTCCCACTGAAGCACCTCCGCCGCCGCCGCCGCGTCGAGGTCGTCGGGGTTGACAGCGCCCTCCTCGATGGCGCGCTGTTGCCGGTCGAGCGCCGCCTGCTGCTGCCGCGCGATCGTGCGGCGGTCCTTCGGCTTGGTCACCAGCTGAAGCGGCATCAGGCAGTACGCGCGGTCGTGCGCGGATAAGCTCACCGCGTGGTCCGAGGGGGGGAGGTCCGTCTCCTGCACGCGGACGGTGACGGAGATCTTCGCGTTCTCCTGAAACGCGCGGCGGTCGGCGGCGGCGGCGGCGACGCACCCGTCCAGCTTGATGGCGAAGAGGAGCTCCTGCCGCCGAGATTTGCGAAACGTGTACCCCACCGTGAGCCGGGGCGCGCCGCACCCCTCCACCCACCGCGCGACGAACGCCGCCATCTCGTTCTTCGTCATCGTCGCGTTCTGCCGGCACAGGTTGAAGAACACCCCGGAGCGCAAAAACCGCGCGGGCGACTGCGCGAGCGCGCGAAACGCCGCGCGCTCCTCCGCCGCGCGACGCCGAAGCTCGCGCGCCGCCGCCTCCGCCTTCTCGCGCGCCGACGCGTTCGCCGCCTCGTCCGCGCCCTCGGCGCCGTCCGCGGCGTCGCGCGCGTGCTTCGCCTTCTCCCGCGCCGCCCTGTGCGCCTTCGCCGCCTGGGAAAAACGCTCCTGGAGCGCCTCCGCGCCGGGCGCCTTGCCCTGCAGATTCACGAGCTTGCGCAACACCTTACGCATGCCCTCGTCCCCGAGCCGACGCTCCAGCGTGCCGATCACCGCCGTCGCCTTGTACCGCAGCAAAAGCTCCGTCTCGGGCGCCAGCGCGCGCGGGGGAACGGAAACCGCGCGACGAGACGACGCCGCGTTCGCGTCGTCGCCGCCGCGAGGAGGAGCGTCGCCGCCTTCGCCTCTGTTCGAAGCCTTGTCTTTTTCCCTCTCCGCGTCTTTTTCCCCCTCCCCCCCCGGCGCGCGCCCCCCGCGCCACACCCTCGCGGCTCGGCTCGCGAGCGGCGGCAGCCTCTCCCCGTCGTCCGCCTCCACGACCGCCTCCACCTCGCGCGCCCTCCGGTACCTCAGCTCGTCCCCGCCCATCAGGTGCTGCGTCGCGCACTTCCCCGCGAGGTGGCTCGCCAGGCCCTCCGCCAACCACGCGTCGCTCGCGTCGCGCGGTTCGAGGAACCCGCCGAACGCGAGCCGCGCGGCGAACTCGCCCATCGCGTCGCGCGCGCTCACGACGTCGGCGTGGGACGCGGGGTGCGCGAGGCGGTCCGTGGAGCAGATGGCGATCCCCGCGGCGAGGAGCGCGCCGCCGAAGGGACTCAGCGCGTCGACGCCGCCGCACCGAGACGAGGGGGACGCGTCGGGCGGGACGAACACGAACGCCACCCCGCCGGGCCAGGGGGACGCGCGCCCGAGGTACGATTCCATCGAACCCAGGATCGAACCCAGAGCGCCGAACGCGTCGTCGAGCGCGATCGACCACTCGCGACCGCGAGGCGCGTGGACGGCGTACGAGGCGCCGCTCGAGGACGAGGACGACTTCTTCGCCGCGGAGGGGTCGGTTTCGGGGTCGGTTTGGTCGCCGTCGCCGTCGCCGTCGCCGTCGGTTTGTTGCGCGGCGCCCTCCTCCTCCCGCGACGCGGTCTCCCTCGCCTTGCGCTTGGTCGCGAACGTGCCGACGGCGAGGCACATCTGGTGCGCCTGCGTCGGGATGCCCCCCGAGTCGAACGCGAACGCGCGCGTCGGCGACGCGTCGTCCTCGTCGTCGGCGTCCTCGGGGAGGTCGACGGGAACGCCGGGCGCGACGGCGACGCAATCCGCGGGGACGCGCGCCCGGACCGAGAACAGAACCAGGGACCGCGCGTCGTCCACGCACGGGAACCACGCCGCGGGGCGCCGCGCGGGGCCCGGGGCGACGACGAACCGCGACGCGGACGACCCGGCGGACCCGGAGGACCCGTCGCGCGCCTCGGGATCCTCGAAGTAAGACAGCGCGCCGTAGCCCGGGACGCTCCACCCGGTCTCCGCGGGGAGCTTCGCCGACGACGCCACCGACGACGCCACCGTCGTGTTTTTTGTCGTGTGTTCGTGATTTTGGTTTCCCCACGCGTCGGGGACGGCGTCGCCGAGGGCCGTGCCCGCGGCGTACCACACCTTCACCACGACGTCGGGTCGCCGGTCGACGACGGGCGCCCCCGAGGGTTCGCTGGGGTCCGCTCCCTCGCGCGTCTCGAGCGGGGGCGCGGACGCGACGACGCCGGCGTCGCGGCGCGCGATGATGATCTCGTCCGCGAGGCCCCCGGCCAGATGGCGCGCGTCCGCGCGCGCGGCGTCGGCGGCGTCGGCGACGGCGACGGCGGCGGGGACGGGGGGTTCCGGGGGTCTCGGCGCGGCGGGGGCGCCGTCGTCGTCGTCCGCGTCGTCGGACGCCGAGACGTCGACGCCTCCGCGGCGAACGACGCGCGCGGGGGCGTCGTCGATCGTGACGCGCTCGATGACGAGCTCGTGCGCGTGCAGGGCGACGAGGCGGACGTCGCCCGAGCCGGGGGGCGGGGGGCGGCACGTCATCGTGACGCTGCCCACGATGAACCCGCCCGCGCGATGCGCCGTGCCAACCTCCACGTCGAGGTGCTGGCGACGGACGTCGGGGAGCCAGGCCGCGCCCGTCGGCGCGGGCGCGGGCGGGGGCTCCGCCGGCGCGTCCACGTCCATGGCGTCCGCGCGCGCCTCCGCGGGGGGCTTCCGGCGAGCGGGCATCGCGCCCGGGGCGGAGACCCGCGCCGTGATCTGACGAGCGCGGAGCCCAATCCCTAGGATTTAAGATTTCGGGCGCGTCGAAGTGGGGCTGCACTTGCTTGCGCGCGCTCTCGTCACTACTGACTGCTGCTGCTGCGCTGGTGAGTTTTCCCGACGATCGCTCGGATCCGCGCGACTCGCGCACTCCACCCCGCGCCCGGCCGCGATGGCCCCGAGCGATCCGCCTCGGCGGCGGCGGTACCTGTTGGCCGCGCTGGCGATCCTCGGCGCGTGCGCGGCGTCGTTCGCGCTGGGCGTGCGTCACGGCGCGCACCCCGAGGACGCGCTCGGGGTGCGCGAGATGGTCGGCGCCGCGCCGCGGGGACCCGCCGCGTGCCCCGCCCCGAAACCGTGCCCGCCCGCGCTCGAGGCGGGCGGACGCGCCGAGCCACGCGTCGTCGACCCGCCCGCGTGCCCCGCGTGCGACCCGTGTAGTCCAGCGCCTCGCGCGGCGACGCCGCGCGCGCCGGAGCCGAGGCTCGCGGCGGGGGGGCCTCCCGGGCGCGGCGGGAAAGACGAGGCGGGGGACGAGGGGGGGGAGGCGGCGGGGGCGGGCGAGAGCAGCGACGAAGGAAAGCGCGCGGTCGACGCGTCGATGGGGCCGGAGGACGATCGAAAGGCGTCACCCGCGGCGTCGAACGGAACGGCCGCCGATGAACCCACTCCCCGCGCGTCGGCGGACGGCGAGTGCCCCGCGTGCGCCGCGTGTCCGACGTGCGAGAAGGGCGAGTGCCCGGACGCCCCGACGTGCGGGGACGGGGACGGGGACGGGGACGGGGACGGGGACGGCGCGGGGACGTCCCGGGAATGTCCCCCGTGCGATCCGTGTCCCGTGTGTGTCTCGTCGTCCCCGTGCGAGACCTATCCCCCGTGCGACGCGCGGTGACGCGCGCGAGGAGGCGGGGGGGTGCCGAGACGGACGAGCGCGGCGCGCGTACGTTTTTGGAAACGGAGCGGCGTATTTTTTGGAAACCAGTAGAGACTCCCTTCGGAGGGCTCGTCTCACCCTCAGTCCCTCGTGACGACGAGCCTGAATCCGTCGACGCCGTCTTCGTCCGGCCTCCACTCCCCGCACCCCATCATGTATCTCATCTCGCGCGTCTCCTCGACGGCGTCTCTCGTCTCCGGCGGGAGGTCGTCGTGCGCGGGCGAGCGCTCGTCGGCGTCGCAGAGTTCCTTGAGCGTCTGCGCGATGGTCTTCTCCTCCTCGCCCTCGAACAAGCTTCGCCACGCCGGGTCCTGGATCCCGCCGTGGCGCTTCACGAGGACGATGTGCACCGTGTCCTCCTCCAGCGTCCAGATCGTCTCCGAGGCGACGCACGGGTGGACCAGGGCGCCGCGAAGAGGCGCGGGGATCGAGGGGAGGGGGTGCGGGGAGGAGGACTCCGACGGGGGGGGAGGGAGGAGGGAGACGGAGAGGCTTCGCGGGCGCGCGTCGACGCGGACGCGCGCCGCGGGCGTCCCGGGCGGGACGCGCACGCGCACGAACGTCACGGTCGTGTCCTGGTCCCAGGAGAGCACGCGCAGCGCGTCGCGGGGCGACGCCGGAGGAGCCATGCCGGCGAGGAAGGGAGGAGCTCCGAGAGGGCGCGAGAGAAAGAGTGAAGAGACGGAGGAGGAGTCGACGTGCGTTTCTGCTTTGAAAGCGAGCCGCGTGCAGCGTCTCACGACTTTGGGGTCGTCCGCCAGCTGGAGGTCACCATTCTAACCATCGTGTACTCCGCGTTCGACAAAATACACTTCCAAAAAGTGCCGACTCTCTCTCCGGCGCTCGCCCATTCCTCGCGGCGCCGACCGCCCTCGACGCGCGCGTCTCCCTCGCGGCGTTCCTCGCGTCGGTCGCGCCCGCGAAGATGAAGCCCATCAGCCCGAACGTGCCCAACCCGACCGCCGCCGGGGCGTCCGGCGGTGCGAATTGGGGGAAAACGAAGACGAAGCTCACGGCCGCGGCGAACCTGGGCATCCCGCTCAAGACGGAGTGGGTCTTGGCCATCGAGGCGGCGCGTCGAGCGGGCGACGACCTGGAGGGCCTCGCGGAGAGACTGGTCAAGTGTAAAGGTGCGCGCTCGACGCCGCGACCGCGAGCTCGCGTGGACGCGTCGCGAGCCTCGTCCGGCGAACGCGGGAATCCGGCGAATCGCACGCTTTTCGCGAAGAGTCGCCCGTCCACGACGATTGAATTTAATCCTCGCGCGCGTTATCCCACCGCTCACCCGCCCCCCCTCCCCCCGGACGCGCGCCCGCAGACTCCAACTCCGAGGAGTGCCAGGGCACGCTCATCAACGCCCTGCGCATCTACAGCGGCGCGAAAGCTTCCGCGGAGAACGGCAGGCACGACGTCGCCGTCGACGCCTACACCGAGGTGCGCCCCCCTCCCCGAATCGATCGTTTCACCCCAACCCGAATCGCGCGAGCCCCGGCATACGTAGAAGTTCGTCGCGAGTCGGTCCTGTTTTGGGTGACGACTCCCAAAATCTCTAAAATTCTCCCTCTGACTCTTCTCTCGCGCGTCTCTCCTTTCCTCCCCCCCGATCCATCGCGCCCCCCTCCTTTTCCTTCCGTTTTTTCCAGGCGCTCCAGGAGGTGGTCTCCGCCTGGAACAACGCGAAGACGAACACGACGCTCCAGGTGGCGAAGGCGCTCCGCCTCGAGCTCAAGAAGTCGGACAACGATAACTCCTCGGTTCTGGTGCAGGCGCAGCGTCGCATCGCCGGCGCGGTGCTCACCGCGCGCTCCATGTCCCAGCTCGCGATGGGCCACCTCGTCGCCGCGATGCTCGACGCGGAGGCGGGCGTGGACTGCGCCCCCGAGCTCGCCCTCGTGCACGTGCGCCTCGGGGAGGTGTACGAGGCGTGCGGCGGCCGCGAGGCGGCGGTGCGCGTGTTTCAGCGCGCGGCGGCGCTCAGCCCCAACTCGCAAGCCATCGCCGCGCGATTGGAGGCGGCGCGGAACGCCCCCGCGTGGAACGACGCGGAGACCCCCGCGTGGGCCTCCGCGACGCCTTCGCGCGCGTCGAGCGGGTTGAAGTCGGTCGGGAGCGGCTCGAGCCTGTTCGACGTCACCTTTGACGAGGTGGATAAGGAGTGGGAGCTCACGGGGCTTCAGCACATCAAGCGGTTCGAGTGGTTCGACCTTCGCCAGAAGACCTGCCCGCACGGCACGTTACTGACCGTGAGGGACCTGGGCGAGAACAACGACGCGCTGGCGAGCCGCTCGCGACCCGCCGACCTCGCGGAGGACGCGGTGACGCCGGACGAGTACACGGAGAAGGAGCTGTTTTGCGAGCGCGCGATGATTCTGTTCAGCAAGAAGCGCATGAGCGGCGCGTCGCTCCCCGAGGGGTCCACGTGGCTCGACCTGGCGTTCGAGGCGGTGAACATCGACGCGCTGGGCCCCGCGGAGCAGGCGAAGATCTGCCTCAGCATGGGGAACATCTTCGCGTGGTGCGCGGATTTCAGCGGCGCGGACGAGCTCTACTCCTTCGCCCTCGAGCTGGACGAGCTGGAGCTCCCGGACGCGTCCCTGGCTCGGTGGCGACCCGCGCTGCTCGCCAACCGCGCGCTGTGTCGGCTCAGGCTCGGCCTCCCCACGGATGCGGCGGCGGACGCCGAGACGGCGCTGCGGGAGGCCGGGCCCCGGTGGGGCGTCGGCCTCGCGCGCATGGGCCAGGTCATGATGGCGCTCTCGGCGTGGGATAAGGCGGAGCAGACCTTCGGGGTGGCGCACAGGAGGTGCAAGGACTCGAGCCTGGAGCTCAAGGTGAAGATGGCGCTCGCGGCGTCGGGAGGCATGGGCCTCCCCGCCGCCGCCGAGGCGGGGGCGAAAGCCGTCGAGGCGGTCAAGTCCAAGAAACAGCTCCAGGTCATCGGCGACCTGCTCGAGGACCTCGACGCCGTCGTGCAGCTCGACGCGCTCGAGCCGGACGCCGACGTCGATCCCATCATGGGACCGACGCCGAGGTTCATGGCGGAGGTTACCGAGGGGGTCACCGCCGAGACGGAGGCGCTGAGCATGGACGACGTCTCCCCCGCGCAGAAGGGCAAGGTGAAGCCCCTCGGCGGCGACGGGCGGAGCCTCGGCGAGGAGCTCTCGGCGCTGGACGCCAAGGGGGGCAACCAGAGCGCCGCCGCGTCGGAGGCCACCGTCAAGAAGCGCGAGCGCCCGAGGGACGCGAGCGGGCAGGAGGTGGACTCGGCGCGGATGGCGGAGCTGGACCTCGAGGATTCCGAATACGGCGGCGGCGGCGACGCGAGCCCGAACGAGAAGCTCAAGAAGAAGGGCCGCGCGAGGTACTCGCAGTGCGGCGGCGGGTGCGGCGATTTCTTCTACTGGGCCAGCGGGGGGCTGCTCGGCTCGCAGACCAAGCCGCCGGGACCCCCGCCGGGACCGCCGGCGGGAGACGGACTCGACGCCGCCGTCGCGGAGGATCTCAAAAACGCCGGCGCCGCCAAGGTGGAGGCGAAACCCGCCACCTCCGTCTCCGCTTGATGATCGAGTCGCGAGCCGAGCGAATGACGGGCGACCGGTACGTACGATGGCATACTCGGAGGAGCGCGCGGGGAGGACGCGCGCGTCGGCGAAGGTGGCGGAGAGAGGACGCGGTATGTATTGTTATATGCAGACGCGAGTATTTACTTGGACTGTTAGTATCCTTTCCGCGTCTCGGCGCTTTTCGACGCGCGTTCGGTAATTATCCTACGTCCGCCCGCCCTCGTCACCGGAACTCCGTCCGGACGTGTTTCCTCGTCTTGTCCACCTCGTGCCTCGCTCGCTTCACCGCGAACCGCGCGTTTTTGTAATCCTCCTTCGCCGCCGCCCACCGCCGATTCTGCTCCCTCAGGTTCCGCCGCGCGGCGTGGTACCTCGCCGCCTGCTTCGTCGGCGAAAGCGCCTGCGGCTTCCGCGTCGACGCCTCCACCGCCTCGCGAACCCGCGCCCACGCCGCGTCCCTTCTCGACGCGTCGCTTGCGGAAGAAACCCCCTCGTCGATGACGAAACCCTCTTCCGCGAAACCCCCGACCGCCGCGCACCCCTCGAAAACGTCCCTGAGATGGCGTCCCCAGTCCGCGCGCGTCGGCCGCAACCCCTGGTACTCGAAGTACAGCCGAAGGTTCACGCACGCGATCGCCGCCGCGCCGCCGACGCCCGCGTCGGCCGCGTCGCGCGCCTCCTGGGTCTGGCCCCGGCTCCCGGGTTCTTCCTCTCTCTCTCCGATTTCGACGGCGACGTCTTCGATGGCGGCGTCGACGACGGACGCCGCGGCCGACCAGGACGCGACGAGGTTTGCGGCGCGGCGTCGCGCGACGCGGCTCGCCTCCCGCTCGAGCGCCTCCGCCGCCCTCGCGAGCTCCAGCGCCGCGGGCTCGTCCTCGAGGTCCGGCCCTCGGAGGGACGCGGCGACGCGGAGGAGGCCGTCGTTGACGCGCCAGCGCCAGCGCTCGCCGCCGCGCGCGACCGCGCGGATCTGCGCGCGGGTCAGGGCGCCGTGGGGGGGGCGGAGGGAGGCGTGCCAGAACGCGAGGAGCACCGCGTGGCGGTCCACCTCGGGATGGCGCGCCTCGAGCGCGCGGAGCCCGCGCGCGACGCCCGGGCGCGCGAGGGCGGTGTCGCAGAACGCGCAGAACGCGCGGGAGGGGTCCGACGCCTCGGGAGAGGGGGGACGCGCGGGGGGGGGCGCGACGACGCGCGCGTCCACGTCCGAGGAGGAGGAGGGATCGGAGACCGCGCCGAGGCGGCGGTGGGTGCGGGGCCGGGCGGCGCCGCGCGCGAACCCCGAGGGACGCGGCGAGGGACGCGGAACCGGCGCGGGGCGAGGGGGGCGGCGCGGTGGGGGGCGCGAGGGCGCGGAGAGACGCGCCGGGGCGCGCGCCAGAGCGCGCATCGGACGTCCGGAGCGGCGCGCGGAGGGGGGGCGCCCGCAGGGAATGCGGCAGGCGGCGGTTCCCGTCGTCTCGAGAGTGGATGGACTCCGGACGAGACCCACCCGCGTGTGCGGTGTCGCCCGCCAGTCCAACCTGACGGCCTTTTGAACTACGCCACCGTAGTGTGGGCACCAGCTGGTTCGTCAGATCTCGCCCGCGTCCGCGGCGCGACCCGCGTCCGGGCCCGCGCCTCTCCTCGCGATGGCGCCCCCCAAGCCCATTCGTCGGCTGGCGGAGGAGGTGGTGAACCGCGTCGCGGCGGGCGAGGTGATCCACCGTCCCGCCTCCGCGCTGAAGGAGCTGCTCGAGAACGCCCTCGACGCGGGCGCGACGTCCATCACCGTCAGGGTGAAGGACGGCGGGAACAAGCTCCTCCAGATCCAGGACGACGGCCACGGCATCCGCGCGGAGGACCTCCCGATCCTGTGCGAGCGCCACACGACGAGCAAGCTCTCGAGCTTCGAGGACCTGGACACGGTCCGGACGTTCGGGTTCCGCGGCGAGGCGCTCGCGAGCGTCAGCTTCGTCAGCAACCTCACGGTGACGACCATGACCGCGGACGCCCCGCACGCGCTCAAGGCGAGCTACCGCGACGGCGCGCTGGAGAACGACCAGCCCGCGCGCCCGTGCGCGGGGGTCCCCGGGACGACCATCACCGTGGAGAACCTCTTCTTCAACGTCCCCACGCGACGCCGCGCCCTGAAGAGCGCATCGGAGGAGTTCTCCAAGGTGCTGGACGTGATCCAGCGGTACGCGGCGAGTCGCGTCGACGTCGCGTTCGCGTGTCGCAAGCTCGGCGAGGCCAAGCCCGCGCTGCACTGCCCCGTGGTCGCCGACCGCGTCGAACGAATCCGCGCGGTGTACGGCGCGACCGTCGCCAAGGAGCTGGGGGCGCTCAAGTTCGAAATCGGCGCGGACGAGGCGATGCGCGAGGGAGCGAGCGCGGAGGCTCGCGATCGGGACGCTCGCGATCGGGACGACGCGCCGGCGCGGTGTTCCGTCGACGCGTTGGTCTCCGGCGCGTCGTACCGCTCCAGGCGCGCGACGTTCGTGCTCTTCATCAACGACCGGCTGGTGGAGTGCGCGCCTCTGAAGCGCGCGATCGAGGCGACGTACGCGGCGACGCTGCCCAAGGCGGAGCGGCCCTTCGCGTTCGTCGCGCTGACCCTCCCGCCGCGAACCGTCGACGTCAACGTCCACCCCACGAAGCGCGAGGTGCGCTTCCTGCGCCAGGACGACGTCGTCGAGGCGGTGAGGCTTCGCGTCGAGGAGGCGCTGCTCGCGTCCAACGGCGCGAGGACGTTCCGGGCCGGCGGAGCGGGCGACCCCGAAGCGGGCGGCTCGAGTTTTTTTGACGCCGCCGACACGAACGCCGCGAACGCCGCCCTCGCGCCGCCGCCGACGCGCGCGACGCAGACGCGCATGCCCGGGGCGCCGGACCCCGGCGGCGCGGAGTTCGACCCGGAGGCGGAGCGGCGGGCGGCGAAGCGCGCGAAGACGACGACGCGGGAGAAGGTCGGCGGGGACCATAAGCTCGCGCGCGTGGACGCGGCGCTCGCCGCGGGAAGCCTCGACGCGTACTTCACGAGCGGGAAGGAGAACGGCGCCGACCTTCACGGGGAGGCGGCGAACGCGGAGATGGACGAGGCGCGCCGCGCCGCGCGCGCGCGCCGACAAGGACGCGACGCGGGCGAGGGACCGCGAGACGGAGACGGGTCCGAGAGAGAGGGGGCGGCGCCGGCGTCCGAGCTCGCGGCTCGCGCCGCTCCCCGGGTCGCGGACGGGCGAACGACGGAGCTCACGTCCGTGCGCGAGCTGTGGGCGGAGGTTCTGGAGGACCAGCACGAGGGCCTCGCCGGGGTGGTCAAGGGGCTGGCGCTGGTCGGCCCCGCGGACGCCGCCAAGTCGCTGTGGCTGTTCCAGCGCGGGACCAAACTCTACGCCGCGCGCGTCCGGGCGCTCGCGAAAGAGTTCTTCTACCAGCGCGTCGTGGGGCGCTTCGGCGCGATCCCGCGCGTCGTGCTCACCTCGCCGGCGAAGCTCGAGACGCTCGTCGCGATGGCGCTCGAGGAGGAGGGGGAGGAGGGCGCGCCGGATCCGGCGGAGGAGGAGGCGGAGGAACCGCCTCCTCGCGCGGAGGAGCGGGCGGCGGCGGCCTCCGCCGTCGCGGACCTCCTCGTGGAGAAGGCGCCCATGCTCCGCGAGTACTTCGCCGTGGACATCGACGAGGCGTCGAAATCGCTCGTCGCCCTCCCCGAGCTCGTCGAGGGCCACGCGCCGGACCTCTCCCGCCTCCCCGAGTTTTTCCTCGCGCTCGCGCAGGACGTCGAGTGGGGGGAGGAGAAGCCGTGCTTCCGAAGCGTCGCGCGAGAAATCGCCGCGTTCTACGCCGACGGCGAGGAGGAGGAGGCCGCGGAGGCGAACGACGCGGGGGTGGCCGATGAGGTGGCGGGGATGGGGAGTAGGGGGGCGGAGGGGGGGACCGGGGGGGGCGGGGCGTCGGACGCGGAGAGGAGGGAGAGGGTCACGCGCCACGCGCTGTTTCCCGCGATGCGGAAATCGCTCAAGCCCTCGCGAGAGCTCGCGGGCTCGGGCGCGGTGCTCCAGGTGGCGTGCCTCGAACAGCTGTATAAGGTGTTCGAGCGGTGCTGACGGTGCCGCGGGGAGAGAGCGGGAGGGGGGGGTGAGGGAGACCGCGACGCGGAGGCGAGAGACCCGCGAGCGCGACGAGCGTTCTCAGCGTTGTCGCGCCATAGGCGGTGCTTATAGAATCAACGAACGCGGGTAAGAAAAAAAAGTCTTCAAAAAGACGTGCGTTTCTCCGCGTTCCGCCTCGCCTCGGGCACACGCCCGCCGCGAGACGCGGATCGGCGCGCGGCCGTTGTCGTTCGTCGGACGGTTGTTATCCGCTGCCCATCAGAGTTGACAGCTGTGCGACTTATCTCCGCGTGCCCGGACGTGACGTCGACGCGCGCGGGTCGCCTGCCGCCTCGGTCACAGTCGCGCGCGCCCGCGCCCGATGCACCGGTGCGCGCCGCTCACCAGACGCTTCGTGGTTCAGCACCCCCGCGCCTCCCCTCGGCAGGTGGCCTCCGCGCTCGCTTCTCTTCGCGTCGCCCCCGCGGATCGCACGCCGAGCCCCGCGCGTGCTCGCGGATTGTTTCCTTCGCGGCGTCGCGCGCCTCCGCGGTTCGCGCGCGCGGCGTCCGGCGCCGCGGCGGCTCGATCGGACTCCCCCGCCGCCTCGTCCTCCCCGATGAGCTCCGCGTCTAAGCTCGCGTCGCTTCGGGCGACGATGAAGTCCATGGGCGTGGACGCGTTCCTCGTCCCCTCCCAGGACCCGCACTTCAGCGAGTACGTCCCGACGTGCTTCGAGCGGCGCATGTTCATCAGCGGTTTCACCGGCAGCGCGGGCACCGCGCTCGTCACCGCCGACGCCGCGCTCCTCTGGACGGACGGCCGCTACTTCCTCCAGGCGGAGCAGGAGCTCGGCCCGGAGTGGACGCTGATGCGCGGCGGCCAGCCCGGCGTCCCCGAGCCCAAGGCGTGGCTCGGCGAGAAGATGCCCGAGGGCTCCAGGGTCGGCGTCGACGCCGACGTCCACTCCCTCTCCGAGGCCAGGGCCCTGAAGAAGCTCCTCGAGCAGAGCGGCGTGACGCTCGTGTGCGTGGACGAAAACCCCGTGGACGCGACGTGGGGCGCCCTCCGCCCGGCCTTCCCGACCGCGCCGCTCCGCGTGCACAAACCCGAGCACGCGGGTGTCTCCGTCGCCGACAAGATCGCCAAGATCCGCGAGCGCCTCGCCGAGCAAGACTGCGACTACCTCGTCGTCTCGCCCCTGGACGAGGTCGCGTGGCTGTTCAACGTCCGCGGCGGGGACCTGGACTTCAACCCGGTCGCGCTCGCCTACGGCCTCGTCGGCCGCAAAACCGCGACGCTCTACGTGGACGAGGCGAAGCTCACGCCCAAGATTCGAGCGCACCTCGCCGAGGCGGAAGTGACGGCGGCGCCGTACGAGCGGTGCGTCGAGGACGTCCGCGAGGCCGCCGCGAGGGGCGCGAAGCTGTGGGTGGACCCGGATAAGGTCTCGCTCGCGCTCGTGAGCGCCGCCGAGGACGCCGCCGCCGCGTCCGCGGGCGGCGAGGGTGGAAGGCCGGCGAAGAAGGCGAAGCGGGGGAGCCCCGAGAAGAAGGGCGTCGCGGCGAAGGCGGAGAAGGGAAAAGGCGGTCCGATCAAGGAGGGCGTGAGCCCGATCCCCCTCGCGAAGGCGATCAAGAACGAGGCCGAGCTGGAGGGGATGTTCGAGGCGCACTACCGCGACGGCGTCGCGATGGCGAGTTTCTGGTGCTGGTTGGATAAGCAGGCGGCGTTGGGGAAGACGCACGACGAGTACGAAATCGGCGAGGTGGTGTCTTCGTTTCGCGCGAAGCAGCCCGGGTTCTCCGAGGAGTCCTTCGCGACGATCGCGGGCGAGGGCCCGCACGGCGCCATCATCCACTACCGCGCGACGAAGGAGAGCGCGCGGGTCGTCGGCCCGGACTCGCTCCTGCTCTGCGACAGCGGCGGGCAGTACGACTGCGGGACGACGGACGTGACCCGGACGCACCACACCGGCGAGCCGACGGCGTTCCAGAAGGAAGCCTACACGAGGGTCCTCCAGGGCCACATCGCGCTCAGCTCCGTCGTCTTCCCCGCGGACACGAGCGGGTTCATGCTGGACGCGTTCGCGCGCTCGCACCTCTGGGCCGCGGGCCTGGACTACAGGCACGGCACCGGCCACGGCGTCGGCGCGGCGCTCAACGTGCACGAGGGGCCGCAGTCCGTCTCGCCGAGGTTCGGAAACCCCACCCCGCTGCAGCCGGGGATGGTGCTCTCGAACGAACCGGGGTACTACGAGGACGGGGGTTTCGGAATCAGGATCGAGAACCTCCTCGTCGTGCGCGAGGCGAAGACCGCGAACAACTTCGGGGATAAGAAGTACATGCGATTCGAAGTGCTCACGCACATCCCCATCCAAAAGAAACTCGTGGACTGGTCGCTGATGTCGCCGAAAGACGTCGCGTGGCTCAACGAGTACCATGCCGCGGTGTGGGACCGCGTCGCGCCGCGAGTGGAGGACGAGGAGGTCAAGGAGTGGCTCAGGGAAGCGACCAAGGCGGTGGAGGTCAAGACCGTCGTCGTCGCGTGAGCAGAGGGGGGAAGAACGCGAGAAGAGCGAGAGTCAGGGGCGGGGGGCGGGCGCGAGGAGGAAGGTTCGGAACGTTTGACGAGTGTTTCGAAAAAAACAAAACAAAACGTCTCTCGTCGTCACATCACGGCGCACCCTTCTTCGGAAACGGCGCGCTCCAAAACGAGTAGCTCGCCCGCGAGATCTGTGTATTTGTCGTTCCACGGGCACCCGTTGTCGCGCGCCCACTGGAACACCTCCGTGTGGCCTCTCGAAAGCGCCGACATGCACGTTTGCACGTCCCACGGGCATCCGTTTGCGCGCGCCCACTTCAACACCTCCAGGTGGCCTCCCTTCGCCGCGTGCATGCACGTCTTCGCGTCCAACGGGATCCTCTTCGTGCGCAACCACTTCACCACCTCCAGGTGCCCTCCATACGCCGCGATCCCGCACGTGTCATCGTGCCACGGGCACCCCTTCGCGCGCGCCCACTTCAACACCTCCAGGTGGCCTTCCTTCGCCGCCTCGTAGCACGTCCTCTCGTCCCACAGGCACCCCTTCGCGCGCGCCCACTTCAACATCTCCAGGTGGCCTCCCTTCGCCGCGTGATAGCACGTGCCCTCGTTCCACGGGCACCCGTTCGCGTGCAACCATTTCAACACCTCGAGTTGTCCTCCCATCGCCGCGTGATAGCACGTGCTCTCGTCCCACGGGCACCCGTTCGCGCGCCCCCACTGCAGCACCTCGAGGTGCCCTCCTCCCGCCGCGGCCGTGCACGTCCGCTCGTCCCACGGGCACCCGTTCTCGCGCGCCCACTGCATTTCCGCGAGATATCCGTTCGCCGCCGCGTGTGTGCACGTCTCCTCGTCCCACGGGCACCCGTTTTCACGGAGCCACTTCAGGGTCTCGAGCTGGCCCGCTCTCGCCGCGGCACAACACGTCCAGTCGCCCCACTCGAACCCGCGCGCGCATAACCACACAATGCTCTCGATCCGGCCCTCCTCGACGGCGCACGAAGTGACGATGTGCGATTCATCGGGGGTGAGCTTCCATGATTTCGCGGTGAGGCGCTCCGTCAGCCACTCGAGCGCGTCGATATCCCCCTCGGCCGCCGCGGCGACGAGCGGGTCGACGCGGTGAGATCCTTCCTCGCCCACGACGCCCCTGATGGACCTCCTGCGTTGCCCCGGATCCACGCCCTTGCACACGAGTGGAATCGTCGGCGTGGGCTCGATCCGCTTGGGTATCCAAAAGTACCTTCGGTATTCCTCGATCAGGGGTGTCGCTCGCCGTTCGGGCTCGTCGGCCGCGCGCTCCACCACCTCGCGGCACGTCTTCCCCGCCATCGCGAACGTCGTTCGGAACCAACCGAGCTTTTTCACCATGACGGCGAGGACTTCGGGAGGCAGCTTACCGAGAAAGGGCCCGAGGGCGTGCGAATCGTGAGGAAACTTGGCGAGGATGGAGGCGTCCATCGTCACCGCGCGCACGATGAGGTCTGACAAGGGGTCGGTCTTCGTCGCGCGCGGCAAGATCTGACGCGACCGCTCGTCTTCCATCGGAAACGCCTAAATATTTCAACCCTCGGCCCGACGAAATGTGAGATCATTTCCCGCCCGGCGGGGCAGGCCCGCGGTTGACAACACTGGTGAAAACCCAATTAAGGGGACGGGTGAGCGGGAAAAAGGCGCCGGAGGTGAGAGCGCTTATCGACGCGACGCGATGTTCATGAATCAACTGCTGATGATGATGCGATTGTACAAGGAGGCTATTCACGCTATTAACCCATCGCGTGTTGGGCCGTCCTCTCGCATTTACTTGTCCGCCTTGAACTCAACCTTGGTGATCTTCCCGAGCATGACCGCGGTGTTCCCGTCGAGGAACGCGATGCGGGAGAGACCGTCGCAGGACTTAAAGGTGTCGACGACGAAGGGGTGCTGGGGCTCGAAGACGGCTTCGGCGACCTCGTTGGACTTGAGCGCCTGGGGGGACTCCAGCTTCTTGCCGCCGGTCTCCTTGCCGACCTTGAAGATGAGCTCGGTCATCTTGCACGCGGAGCGGCCGCAGCGCACGAAGGCGACGGGGGAG
>MDSW01210965.1_pt1 | contig 17620 bp, 12 predicted proteins | sample 811171 | NCBI WGS metagenome assembly MDSW01 (sample SAMN05326641, study PRJNA326480) | marine metagenome | isolation source: seawater | place: Atlantic Ocean: North West | collected 2012
ATTGTCGAAGTAGTTTTTGACCCCGACTTGATTCCTTTTGAAACAATTCTTGAAGTGTTTTTCACGGTTCATGACCCAACGCAATTGAATCGTCAAGGCAACGATGTTGGCACGCAATACCGTAGTTGCATCATGCCGACCACTGAACAACAAAGACTCGCTGCACAAATCACAATTGAAAAAATGCAGACCTATTATGACCGCCCCATTGTTACAACTATTGAAGAAGCGACACATTTCACTTTGGCTGAAGAATACCACCACGACTACTATGCACGTAATCCCGGACAAGGCTACTGTATGGCGGTTGTAGGTCCGAAACTGAGTAAGGTTCGCGCTAAACACGCTCATCTCTACGTAGCGTGATGTTGAAGTGGCGGGTGCGATAGCATCGTAGCATGGTGAACAATGTTCCTCGCCCACCGACCCCCATTAACGAACCTGTACTCGGCTATCTTCCAGGCAGTCCGGAGCGTGCTGCACTCAAAGCAGAAATCGCACGCCAAGAAAGTGAAATCCTCGAAATCCCGTGCATCATTAACGGTCAAGAAGTATTCACTGGTGATGTTGTTGAACAAGTGATGCCTCACGACCACAGCCACGTGATTGCTCGTGTTCACATGGCAACTAAAGCCAACGTCGAAGAAGCCATTCAAGCCTCTCTTGATGCGCATGAAATGTGGTCGACCATGCCGTGGGAAGCTCGCTCTGCCATTTTCCTCAAAGCCAGTGAATTACTGCGAGGAGAATATCGAGCTCAAATCAATGCCAGCACTATGCTCAACCAATCCAAAACCTGCCACCAAGCAGAAATAGATTCAGCATGTGAATTGATTGACTTCTGGCGGTTCAACCCTCACTATGCTCGTCAAATTTACGAAGACCTCCAACCACCGGTCTCCCCTTCAAGCATGTGGAACTCAAGTGAAGTTCGACCCCTGGAAGGATTTGTCTTTTCTGTTACGCCGTTTAACTTCTCAAGCATCGCTGCAAACCTTCCATCAAGTATGGCCATTATGGGGAACACTGGTGTTTGGAAACCGAGTCGGAATTCCTATGTATCCAACTACTTACTTATGCGGCTGATGATGGATGCTGGCCTTCCAGCAGGTGTTATCAACTTCATTCCAGGTAAGGCAAGTATGGTTGGGGACACTGTTCTTTCACACCCAATGCTCGCAGGAATTCATTTCACAGGTTCAACTTCAGTATTCCGAAAGATGTGGCGAGATGTCGCCAATAACCTTGAGAATTACCGCTCTTATCCACGTGTGGTTGGTGAAACAGGTGGCAAGGATTTCATCGTTGCACATCCTGATTGTGATGAGGCTGCATTGATTGTTGCTTTATTGCGGGGTTCTTTCGAATTCCAAGGGCAAAAGTGCAGTGCTGCAAGTCGGGCCTATATTCCATCCTCAGTTTGGGCCAACATCAAAGATGAATATTGTGCAGAAGTTGGAAAGATTACCATTGGTGACCCTCGAGACTTTACCAATTTCATGTCCGCTGTCATCGATAAGAAATCCTTTGACAACATCACGAGTTACATCGACCGGGCAAAAGCAGATGCTGGTTGTGAAATCGTTACCGGTGGCGGCTATGATGGCTCCAAGGGGTACTTCATTGAACCGACAACCATCGTGTGTTCTGATCCTCATTACGAATCGATGGCAGAGGAAATCTTTGGCCCCGTTCTTTCAATACACATCTATCCTGATGATGAATTTGAAGCGATACTCAAGACCTGTGATGAAACTTCTGAATACGCACTTACTGGCTCTATTTTTGCTACCAAGCGCGAAGACGTCGTTACGGCAATGAAGGCGCTGCGCTACTCATCTGGAAACTTCTATATCAACGACAAACCAACTGGTGCCGTTGTTGGACAACAACCGTTTGGTGGTGCCCGGGGAAGTGGAACAAACGATAAGGCAGGCTCACCGCTTAATTTGTTGCGCTGGGTCTCTCCTCGTTCGATAAAGGAAACGTTTGCGCCTCCACATTCGTGGGATTACGGTTTCCTTGCCGACAAGTGAATCGACTGTTTTTTAGAACGGTCAATACGGTGAAGAGAATCAACCAAGGCCTGAGGTTCGGTATGCTGACTCACCAGTGAAATCAACCACCATCCGAAAGTGAGTAACGGGGTAGAGACGAAGAAAAGAAGTCCAACCCATAGCGTGAAGCTACCGTTGGTTTTCGGCCATGACCACAACCCAACAATGAGGAGAAGCAGTAGAAAATACAGTCGTGCTGCTTCACTTGGAGTTGACCAGCCGCGGTGGTCTTTGCGAGGGGCGAAGAGGTATTGTATCAGTCCCATGACTTGAAGAAATACTGTTGAGGTTATGAAGGCGTGTTTTTCTTTCACTGCCTCCGGTGCATTGATGTGGGAGGAGTTTGAGCATCAATCCCGCAATGATGACTGTTTGAGCCGACTGCTGTTTATCAGTGACGAGTGATGGGCGAACTGAGCGGGACCTCTTCGCAAATGTGATAGGCTATTCGCTCGCTGTTCACATCATGCAGGGTCTGCCGACAACACCATTGTCCCAAGCCCCTTCTGGGCTTATTTTGGCCCATCCATCCTCAAAATGGAAAGTAGTTCGCTCAATGCTGGGGTTTGTGTTTCTTGTCCTCATCATTGTCCAAGTCTCAGCAGTAACAATTTTTGCAGGAGTTCTTGACAGTGATTTCGACGGAGACCTCGGACCTTCAGATCCACTTTTGACGATTTTTGGCTCGCTCTGTCTCATTCCTTGTGTACTCGGTTTTACTTTTCTACGCCGACCGAAATTGACGCATGTCATCCGAGGTACTGAATCGTCGTTTGGCCTTACATTCAACATGATTGCTCCTCAAACAGCAATTCAATCGACCCACCCAATTCTGGTTGAACACCACCTTGTTCGGGATTCTTCTCCTTTAGAGATGCCACCTGGCAAACATTTGTGGTGGCTGTTTTTTGGTGGAGTGTTCATCAGTAGCATGTGTATGTTTCCGATGCTGCTCTTCGGGTTCAATGTCTTCTCAGTCTTGCTTTTTGTTTTGATTGCAATTCCAGCGTTTATCATCGGCTTTTCAACACCAGTTTTCGCTTGGTGGTCAACATTGAGCGCTTACTTTGGGCTACCAACAACACGAAGACTCGCAGAATGGATGTTGATTGCTGGTATGGTTTCCGCTCTTCCAGCAATTTTGATTAATTCGTTCTTTTCTCCGATTCTACTCAATGGAATTGGCCTTGATACAACCGATCCAATGAGTCTAGGTTATGGAATGATTCTATTTCTCTCCGCACCTATTGGTGAAGAAATCTGTAAGGCTGCAGCGATTTTAGCCTTGGCTCGTTTCATCGACAGTCCACGTCGTGGATTCCAAATTGGATTTACTGTAGGATTGGGATTCGCTTTGCTTGAAAATTCGGTCTATATCATGACCGCTTTTGTTGATGTCGAATATTCTGCATTTACTTTTGCCTTCACAAGCCTTTTGCGCGGCATAGGCTCTATTCCTGCCCATGGTCTTTGGACGGGTATTTCGGGGTATGCCATTGGTTGGTATCTCATGACTAGAATGCCAAAAGTAACTCAAGAGGGATACATTGCCGCCCCGAAAAGCGCAATACCAATCAACAACCAGCCATGGGTTTTGATGAATGATGCAGGGCAAATAGTGAAACAATCAGCAACCGAATTTTCACAACCAATTCAAGTTCCTCGGTGGTTGTGTTCATCGAAGGAGGCAGCATTCCCTCTTCCAAAAAGTCCAATCTACGGAATTGGTCTTGCAATTCTGTTTCATTCCTTTTGGAACGGTTCCATGTGGCTCTTAGGCGTCATATTCCAAGATTCACATGCTGCGCTTCAATTCGTATTCGTTCTTGGATGGCTAATGTTTTTGATTCTCGCCCTTTGGCAAATTACTCGCCGCATATTACCCACTGCCCTTTCGTGAAGAATCGAGAAGAAACGCTGTCCCTCGGATTTGATAGGCAAAGCACCTTTCAAGGAGAAGTGTCCCCCGAGCGTTTGAGGAATGTCGATGGATGTGCTTTCAGGCGGTCTCAATCAAGGCAACTTGATAGTCACTACTGTTCTTCTTATTGGCCTCGTTCTTACTTCTCGTCGAGCGAAAATGCTTGATAATCCTGGTATTCTCGCTGCCACAGCACTTGGATTTGTCGTCGGTGGATTGGGACATTGGACTTGGCTCTTGATTCTTCTCGGTTTCCTCTTAGCCTCTCACAAGGCAACAAAATGGCGATTTGATGAGAAAAAGACTCGGGGAATGTCTGAATCAGAAGACGGGCATCGAAGTTATGGCAACGTCATTGCCAATGGTGGACTTCCCGGTATTGTTGCTGTCTTAGCCTTCATCACTGAAGACTGGTACAATGGCATTTGGATGTTCGGTGCGGCTGTTGCAGTGGCATCATCTGATACATTTGCCAGTGAAATAGGTTGTCTCGATGACAATGTTCGCATGATTACGACTATGAAACCTTGTGAACCTGGAATCAATGGAGGATTTTCACCCTCTGGCCAAAAAGCTGCTTTTATTGGTTCAGCCATGATTGCTGTATTGACTTTTATCGCATGGATTGTTACCAATGCTGATGTCGATAGCATGACAATCGGTGTACAAAAAACTGTCTTTGTCGCCATAATTGGTTGGCTTGGATGTCAAATGGATAGCGTTTTAGGTGCAGTTTTCGAAAATCGAGGCTACCTTACAAAAGGTGGCGTAAATGGAATTTCAATTACCTGTGGAATGCTCGCTATGTGGATGGTTTTATCTTCTGGAATCTTTGCTTGATTCGATAAAACCGTTATCATCTGCCCATCGCCTTCATGAACCAAAACCATGTGGTGGTGTCAATGCGCCAGCGTAGCCTTGCCTTTGTCTTGCTTGCCCTCCTCGTTGGAGTGATGGCAACAGGGGCTGTTGAGGCGATTGAAGATGAGACCTATGAGCCAGGTTTTGTTGAATGGGACATCAATCCAATGGAACGGTTATTCGTAGAGGGTTTGAATGTTGAAGAAGCCGTCTTACAACGTGGACGTACCGATAATGCGGTTGGTAGCCATCCGGTTACAAACGGACAAGGTACAGTCCCCGTCTTTACTATCAGTAGTGAACCGTTACAACAACCAATCAATGCAACGGTCAACATGACGGTGTTTATGTCGGCCTACATCGATGGCTTGGGTGGACCACAATTCTGTGAAAGACAATGGGGGGTTGACAAAAGTTTCACTATGATTTATTCTGTTGATGCAGGTGGCGTTCCAGTCTATGATTCGGTTATCACTCAAGTGGTTGACACGGCAACTTCAAATTCTGCGATGAATTTCTCAGGTGACCGAATCGAAGTCTTCCTTTCACTGGGTGTAGGAGACGTGTTCACACTCTCTGTTTCTGCCGAAAACAATTGTGCAGGTAGTACGATTCAAGTTCAGTGGGGTGCGTTTGAACAAAACAGTGGCGGCATCATCATGGAAGGCCAACTCTATGAGCCTACAGCTCGAGTTTTTGTCGATGCTGAACGACGCGCGCACATTGAGTTTGAACCACTGTTTCCATGGGGTGTTGACGATGTCAAAACTACAAAATGGGAACTTTGGGGACCACTAGCAGACGATGAAAAATTCGTAAAGGATGAAGATTTGATCATGGAAACTTCGACCAGTCGATTACGTATCGACCGTCCTGGAATGAATAATCAAACCGTTTGGGCTTGGTCTGGGATTGCTGTACTAACGCCCGGTGATGCGAATTTGGAGATGTGTGTACAAACGATTTCAGGAGACCTCAACAGCGATTGCCACGCCTTTGGAATCATTCGATTTGAAGTTGAAAAAACCGATAAAGGAATTGCAAGTTCAACCCTCTTTTTATCGCTGACAACCATTGGTTCATTGATTGGATTTTTATTCACGCAAGTGAGAAGTGGTGAACTACCCCCACCTCCAATTCTCATTGCCATTCTCGTGATGACGATTCTCTTTATTCCAACGGCGATTAGCCAACCAAATCTTGGTTCAAACGAACTTATCGATGACCATGCACGTGTGTTTGATACAGAGGTTTATGGTGAAAATATGCAATCCATGATGATTTCAGACCTCTTCGATGGAAAAGATGCTCTGGTCGTTGCTATCGCCTTGCCAGGCACTCAAAATGTGGCCCAACAAGCCATTGAATTGAACAAGACACTGGACCTGCTTGGAGAGGATATTACAGTCGTCCACATACTTGCAGGCATGGATGCTTCGACGACCGATGTATCGGCGATGAAAACAAGTTACAATCTCACTTGGACAACATATGTGGATTTGGATGAATCATTCACAGGAAGTTCACCGAACGGCACTGCAGATTCGGTTCTTGTGCTCGACAAAACAATGCGAGTAGTTTATTCCAATGCCCCATCTTCTTCTTCGGAAGAAATAGTCAGTGCTGTTGAAAGCATCAATAACGGAGGAAGTACAAGTTCATTCTCATATTTCTCCCTCTTCTTTGGACCTGGATTGTTTTTATTCTTCCTTGCATTGCCTCGTGAAGAATATGAAGAGTTAGAAGAGCCTCTACCAATCGGTATGCATTGGGGTGCAATCGTTGCAGCGAGTGCTGCTGGAATCATCTTGGTCAATCTACCTGTCCTTCTTGCCTCTGTCGCTCCTATCCCTTCGAACTCTTTGTTCTGGGTTGACCTTGCTATGGTTCTTTGGATGGTCGAGATGAGTGTTGTAACAGCACGACGTGGAACGCCCTATGAGGCGGAAATGGTCGGTCGAATCATCCACAAACTGTTCCCTGAAAATTTCCGAAATTGGCGTGGAGTTGAAGATATGCAACAGGACACCATGATCGGTGTTTGGTTGGGTTGGTTTGGCTGGCTTGCATTCCCTGCACTTTTCCCTCAGGGGGTAGGAGCAACATTACTGAGTGGTGTTTCTGGAATTATCTTTGGTGTAATCGGACTCGCTATGATTCTTGTCCTTGGCGGGGCTGTGGTCCTTTTGCTGCGTTTGGTAGCCTCTCTAGGAGGTTCATTTTCAGGTTTCTTTGGAGACTTAGGTTCAGAATATTTTGCCCGATACATTGGATGGTGTATTGTCCCTGTCGCTCTTTGGGCGCTAAGTAATGCCCTTCTTTCGATGATTGCTCTTGGAGTAATTTAACCGAATCTTTGACAACCGTTGAGGCTGATGGGCCTGCTATGGAAACCAAGATGGAATGGAGTCGGACACGTAGAGATTTATTTTTGAAATGCCCTCGTGCTTGGTACTTACGATATGGACATCCAACTCCACCAAACGGCATCAATGACGTTCAGAGTAACAGACGCCCTTGGGATTTGATGCTAAGAGCGATGAAAGAAATTCTCATTGAACGGTTAGAAGACCTGCGTGAACAAAAGCAATGGTCTCCATTACTTCTTGAACATCAACTCAAGTATTCGCTTCAAAAACAGATTCAGCAATCATCGCATCCCGTCAAGAAACGATACTTTGAGGCATTATTACGATACGCTAACCATCGTTTTGCATTGTTATGGAGATGCAGGTTCATTCGCCAACTTGAACGGAGGAAGTATCCTTGTTGGTATGTTTTGGACCGAACATCGTCTGTTCGAATCGGCACTCACCGAATCTATGCTTCACCTGACTTGGCGGTATTGATTCAAAACAAATGGCACTTCGTACGATTTGATATGCAAAATGGGCCAAAAAAAGTCTGTGATGAACTCGAAGCGAATGCGATGGTGCTCTGGGCTAAGCATCAAGGTGGATTCCCACAGAGTGAAACATCCTACAGATTGCATACAATCGGGTGGAGGAGAGGTTTTTGGCACACTGAAACATATCAACCAACCAAAGAATCGGTCAAGCAATGTCTCCAATTACTCGATTCGGATTGCAAAGCCATGCTAGAAATTCATCGCTATGCCGACTCGAATCTGGCTTTACTGCCTTTGGCCAGTTCAAAGAAGTCATGCGATTCGTGCTCTTTTCGAACACGTTGTCCAGGTGGTGAAGATTTACAACTCGCCCATAGGGAACAAACATTGCTGGAACTCGTCCATCATTCAGCTTCAAGCAAGACTTGAGGTCAGGTCAGCAAGAACTGCTTCAACATCACTCGCTTTGGTAACACCACTGGCAAGTAAAACGCCTTCAGCACCAAGTTCAACTGCTTTTGCGACATCTGCACCACTTTTGACACCAGCACCGCACAGAACACGCACATTTGGATTGACTGCTTTCACAACTGCAACGGTATCACTGACAATCGAAGGGTCTGCTGTGGTCACCGAAATATCTCCACCAATCAATTCTGGGGGTTCGACGGCGATGAATGTAGGACCTATTTCTGCAAGTTGCTTTGCTTCTTCTACATCTGCAGCACATCCGCACATCGGGAAATCATCTGGTAGTTGGTTTTTCAAGTTCGCAACATGTTCCATCGACACTTTGTGTTCAGCGTGATTGATGATGGTTCCTTGAGCTCCGCGATGAAGCGCAGTGTGTGGTTCAAGCCAACCTGTAAAACCGCCTTGCCCGACCGGGTCTAAATGCTGCGACCAAACTTCAAGTGAAGGGGCAACTCGGCGAACGGCTTCTAAATCAAAGGCAGAAACAACAGCGACCATTCGAGCAGGACCGTTGGCATGAGCCTCCATAGCAAGAGCAAGACGCTCAGCTGTTGCCCCACTTGCTGAAGCATAAGTTTTGAAATTTACAACGACCAATGGTTTGTTCATACCTTTGGCAAACAAGAAAACCATTTGAGGTCTTCGTAGATTCGATGTCAAATTATTCTGTTCGAGGCCATTGGCCGCCGACCTGAGTTGTTTTGTTTGGAAGAACACTACCATGGTCGACAACCACATCTTGAAGATGAACATTCGAACCAATCGAAACATGTTCTCCAATGAGGCTCGATTCGATAACAGAGTCTTTACCGACGACCGTTCCTTTGAGCAGAGTCGAGCGGTGTATTTGGCTGTTAGAGACCTCAACATCCGCTTCAATCATCGACTCGGTTACTTTTGAAGAAAATTGATTCTCAGGAGAACCATACCACGAACCACCATTGACGATTCCTCGGCGGAATCGGTTTTCCTCGATACAGCGATGCACAGCATCAGACCAAGCACTGGGCGTTCCTGCATCGAGGAAGTAGCCTTCAAATTGTTGGCCATTCAGTAATTTATCTTCAGCTAATCCTGGAAATACTTCTCGTTCTATAGAATGCTTTCCTTTAGGCATATAATCGAAGATATCGTCCTCAAAAATATAGGAACCAGCATTGATTAAATTGGAAAAGACTTCTTCAGGCTTGGGTTTTTCTTTGAATTGCGTGATTCGAGAATCTTCATCAAGACCTACAATGCCGAAACGTGTCGGGTCTTCGACTTCCCAAAGTGCAAGACTACCGACACCTCGATTGCGTTTGTGCAGTTCCAACAACGGTTCGATTTGAAGCGAAGAAACAATGTCACCATTGAAACAAGCAAATCTACCACTCACAACATCATTGCAGTTACCTAATGCACCTCCAGTGCCAAGAGGTTTGTTTTCATGAACAATACGAACATCGAAATCAACATCGACTTGTTTGAAATATTCTTCAATCATTTCAACTTTGTAGCCACCGGCAACAACGACTTCATCAATCAAGTGATTGGGCACTCCCTCAACGACTCGTTCAAGCAAGGATATGTCGAGCATTGGAAGTAATGGCTTGGGCATTTTATTGGTCCAAGGACGAAGGCGTGAACCGACTCCACCTGCGAGAACCACGACTTGCATGAACAGGGCGTTTCATCAGTTACCTATCAAAACACCTCAACACCGTCTACCAAATCGAAGTAACCGCTTTCAAATACGCCAATTGGTGCATCAAAGTATTCAAAGACGGGCTTTCTTTGGAAGGATTGGAGAGCACCATGAATATCCACGAATACCAAGGCAAAAACCTTCTTCGAGAAAACAACGTTGCCGTGCTTGAAGGTGTCCATTGCACCAATGTTGAACAAGCCCTTGCTGCCTATGATTCACTCGGTAGTAAAGTGGTGGCGGTCAAATCACAAATCCATGCAGGTGGACGTGGAAAAGGTACACTCTACCATCCTGAAACTCGAGAACATGTCATGGATGGTGGTGTTAAAATCGCTTTTTCAAGAGACGAAGTCGAAACCTATGCCACGAATATTTTAGGAAATCTACTGGTGACCATTCAAACTGGCGATGAAGGAAAAGTCGTCTCCAACCTCTATGTCGAAGCCGGCTGCGATATTGCCCATGAATACTACCTCGCCTTACTTGTCGACCGTGATAACAAATCGGTCCTCATCATGGCTTCTACCGAAGGTGGAATGGATATCGAAGAGGTCGCCCACAATACTCCTGAACTGATTCACAAAGTGGTTGTTGATTCAAATGCTGGACTTCTTGGATTTCAGAAAAGAGACCTCGGCATGGCACTTGGACTGAAGGGTGCAGCGTTGAAATCGTTCGGAAAAATGTTATCGAACATGTATTCAATGTTCATCCGTGAAGATTGCGCAATGGTGGAAATCAATCCACTTGTTCGAACCGGTAATGATGAAATTGTCGCTCTTGACTCCAAAATTTCCTTTGATGAGAATGCTGAATTCCGTCATAAGAATTGGGATGACCTTCGAGACCTTTCAGAAGAAGAAGATGTTGAGATTCGTGCCAAAGAAACTGGCTTATCCTATGTCAAACTCGATGGCAACATCGGATGTTTGGTCAATGGAGCAGGTCTTGCAATGGCCACTATGGATGTCATCAAACTCTACGGTGGCGAACCTGCAAACTTCCTCGACGTTGGCGGTGGCGCTGATGAAGAGCAAGTAAAAACCGCCTTTTCGATTATTTTAGAGGACCCAAATGTCAAGGGGATTTTAGTCAACATCTTTGGCGGAATCATGCGATGCGACATCATTGCTCGTGGCGTCATTGCTGCGACAGAGGCTCTTTCTCTGGAAGTTCCTCTGGTCGTTCGACTTGCAGGAACAAATGTTGATGAAGGAAAGAAAATCCTTGCAGCATCCACATTGAACATTCACGCTGCAGATGATTTGGCAGAAGGTGCTCAAAAGATTGTAGCACTTATTGGAGGTGAAGAATAATGTCGATTTGGATTGAAGAAGAGGCAAAGGTATTGGTTCAAGGAATCACAGGAAAACAAGGTATGTTTCATGCCGATAAAATGGTCGAATACGGCACCAATATCGTAGGCGGTTGTACACCTGGAAAGGGCGGACAAACCGTTGAACTTCAAGGAAAACCATACCCGGTTTGGCACAGCATGACTGAGGCAATTGAGACAACCGATGCAGATGCTACTGTCATTTACGTCCCACCTCCATTTGCAGCTGAAGCCATTATGGAAGCGGCTGATGCTTTTGATTCAATCAAAGGTGAAGGCGTCATCGTCTGCATTACAGAAGGCATTCCTACATTGGACATGGTCAAAGCAGTCGCATATGTCGAAAACAGACCTGGCGTTCGGCTCATCGGACCTAATTGCCCCGGAATCATCACCCCCGGAGCAACAGGTGGAGCAAAAATTGGGATTATGCCAGGCCATATTCATGCCAAAGGACGTATTGGAATTGTCAGCAAATCTGGAACCCTCACTTACGAGGCTGTCGCTCAAACCATGAGTATTGATGAAGGACAATCAACGTGCATTGGAATTGGTGGAGACCCAGTGAATGGAACTGGTTTCATCGATTGTCTCGCCGCTTTCCAAGCAGACCCGCAAACTGAAGCAATCATCATGATTGGCGAGATTGGTGGTAATGCAGAACAAGAAGCTGCTGCTTGGGCAAAAGATAACGTCACTAAACCGATTGTTGGATTCGTTGCAGGAGCAACTGCCCCTCCAGGCAAAAGAATGGGCCATGCTGGTGCAATCATCTCAGGAGGCAAAGGAACAGCAGAAGAAAAGTTCGCTGCCTTTAGAGCCGCAGGAATTGCTTGTGCTATGGATCCGTCAGAACTGGGTAAAGTGCTTCTTGAATCTCTCAAGGCAGTTGGCCTACGGTGAAGGCCATTAACCGATATCGTCTGTAAAGAGCATGGCGGATGAGGCTGCGTTTAACCCCGCAGTCTTGGAAGGATATTATTCAAGAGATTTGGAAATCGATTTTTCATGGATGAAAAAGTCAACTCAGCACCAATTCCGTTGGAGGGGTTTGAACAACCGTTGGAATTCCTCACCTCGAAGAGTACGTGATGCGAACACGTTAGCGAAAGCATTCGGTAAATCAATTCCTACAGATGTCTATGTTTCAACAGCGTCATGGCTGAATCCCGTCGACTTACCTCGGCTCCATGACACTGAATCCCCCGCCCCTGTTCTCTTGGACCATTGGGTCGTTTTCGACATTGATGTTCCTCCTTTCTCACAAACCACCATGGAAGTTGCACGAATGCATACTGTTCGCCTCCATGAATGGATGAAACAGAAATCCAACTATGCCTTTTCACATGTCACTTTTTCAGGAAGTAAAGGGTTCCACCTCTTTTACCACGACCTTCAAAGAGAAAAGTTTCAGATTGCCGATTTGAGAATACGAGAAGAAACTGTGCGAGCATCGAGAAAAGAATTGCTTGAACAAGTCGTTCAAGCAGGCCATCCAGTCGATACTAAAATCACCGCTGATGTTCGACGCATTATTCGATTACCTGGCTCAGTACATGGAAAAACGGGGTGGATCTGTTCGATTCTAACCCTTGAACAACTTCAGCAACCGTTCAAAAAATGGATGAATTCGCTTAAACGACACGATGCCGCCATCGATATGCCAAAGAAAAGTAAGTCAAAGAAATCATTCTTTACACGGGTGAAAAAACCATCAAATATTGAGCCAGAAAAGTATGCAAGCATCGAAGTAAGCACTCACGTACCTGGGACAAAAAACCGGTCTGCATTTTTGGAATGGCTGCCAAAAAATTGGGGTGAGCCTCAAGAGGCCGTCAAAAAAGCACTCGACTTTTGTACACTTTTTTCTATGGGTGCCACCGCTTTTTGGACCGACGGTGAACGCACATTAATGCTCACTCCTCGGGCAATACCTCGTGAACAACTCGTCAAAATCGCCAAAAAAAATGGTTTTCTAAATCTGAAAAAGGAGGTCGAAAAGATGGACCATGCATGGATTCGTATCTCCGGCGAATTCGGAGAACACAGTGGGTGGGGGGGCGATTTAATCCCGATCAATGTACTCGCTCAAGAGACAAATTCAGATTGCAATTGGCCTTGGTCTCAAGCACATCTGCAACTCGCTGAAAACATGGGCTTGCCAATCCAAAAAGATGACACTGAAGGTTCAGGAAATGAACAACCTTCGATTCGTATCGTTCAACGAAAATAAATTGGAATCGCGAAAATGATTATATGACGCCTCAATGAGTTGTGATTGTTTCCACCGGAGCCTCGGCAATGACGGATGCACTCGTGCCACTGAAATCATCAGCTGTTGGCGCATGGAAACAGCGCCAACAGCAACTAAAAACGGTGTTAGAATGAATAAATTTGGCGCTGTAGTGTTCATTATCAGCATGATGATATCGGCAATTTTGGTCTTGTCAATGAACGATTCGGGTGAAGAAAATTTCACTGCCACACAAGCTACAATTGGTGCACAAACAACCTACGATGAATCCTATTCAGGCTATTACACCTGTACAGCATATATTGATTTTACCTATACAGCAATCGGAGATTCTGTAAGCCACAAAGGGACTGTTGAGGGAACAATGCAAAGCAGTGAATCGTGTCTTGATGAAATAAAGCAGGCCTATCCAATCGATTCTACAATCACGGTTTATTATTCAGATGCCGACAACTCTGTCTATCGATTCCAACAATCTGCAAACCAAGAAATATCTGAAAATGTGATGTATGGTTGTTGTGCTGGTTTCTTTGGCCTGATTGGATTGGTGAGTCTTGTGTTCACCTTTACCATGGGTGCGAAAGGCGTCGCTTCGCCAACAGGTGGATTGTCAGGTCGATTAAAAAATCTAGGTGCGAGTTTGAAGAATCCTGGACAAGACCCTGCAAAATCCAGTTCTTTCCAAATTTTACCTTCTCAGCAAGGCAGACAAATGAATAAACCAACCGCTCGAAAAAAGAAATGGAAAGACGGTTCGATGCCTCAGGGCCGAATATGGAATTATGATTCGATCATCGACCGTTTAAATCTCTCACAGGGAATTAAATCTCGTGGATTAACAAGCATCGATGAAGCCAAAGCATATGTGAAAACATTTGGAATCATGAATCAAAAAGAAGTTGATAACTTCTTCAAAAACAGTTACGTTATCGATACATTAGGATTATCTCACAGTGGAAGTGATTTTAATTCACCCCCATCTAAAGGGGCCGGTAAAGAGTTCTGGTCTGGAAAAGGTATTTCCACTACCCAAGCAAAATCAGCGGATGGAACATGTGGTCATAGTGGATGCTCATTACCGGTGAACTCTTTTGATTTCCGTTGTTTTGATTGTAGAAAAAGATTCTGCAGTACCCATCGTGGCAAAACGTTCCAATGTGCATCATGTGCCAATTGAGTCTACAAGAAGATATTTTTCTTATGGATACCGAGTTTTGGACTGAGACCACGCTGTAGAATATTATGAAGCAATTCCTTTCCTTCATCATTGCGCATGTAGGTGAGTTCACCTGGACTTACATGAAGGGTCCAGTGTTTGAGGAAAACTTCTGCTCGCTCTTTACTCGAGGCTAATTTTTTTGGAACTGAATGATACATCTGAACCACACTCACCTCTTTACGAAGGTATTTAGCAATGATTTCGGGCATCATTTTCGAAACCCAATTGTCCTGCATAAATTGAGAAGAACGAGTTACAACATACCGAGGTTTGTAGAGTGAACCGAGGACTTCTTCAAGTGCTTCACTGAATAATTCTGCTTCATCTGGTGCTGAATGATGCAAGTGGTAACGCAACCACCCTCCGCCTCGTTCTCCACCTTTGGGAGAGCAATGTTTGGTCATCTCTCCCAATTCGTGGAAGGCGCCAACTATTGCTTCTGAAATAGCCAATGTTAGCGATTCATCAGTCCACATTTCTTGTTTTGTTCCTAAGCGGAAGCCACTGGAAAAACCTGAAGGAGGTTTGGCTTCAACTGCAGGACGAGATTCTGTTCCAAACGGCTCACCAATACCCCATAATTCTCGAGTGTGTTCTCGATTCCTTGCTCGTCTCATCATTTCATCATTAAACAAAGCCATTCCTTCGCTTATTCCTTCTGGACGAACTTCGTTGAATGCAGCATGGACGTGTCCGACACCTTTCTCAATGGTACCGTCATCGCAAACTCCGTACAATTGTTTGTGCTTTTCCTTGAAACGTTCGTAGTCATCAAAGCCTTTAGTAAATTCTTCAGCGATGCAAATAATGTCCCAATTATTGGCAACTTTTTCAGGCCAAAACTTGTCAATTCGAATCGAACGTCCCCGCAGTTGGTTGATGCTGATGCTTGTGGTAACCGAGGTCATATCGATTAAAACATTGATACGAGAAGCATCCCAACCTTCACCGAGTAAACCTCTGGTTCCAACTAAGCATCGAGTAAAACCTTCTTGGAAAAATTCAGTAATCATCAATGAATAATATCGAGGTATCCAGTCCTTACCTTTTCCATGGATTTCATGGTATCCATCATGAGGATGGTCTTCAAGTCGAATGTTGAGTTCTCGTTCAGCAACCCAAAGTTCTGCTTTTGCAATAAATCGTTCATACAAATCGTCATCGACAAGTACGGTACTTCCTGTCATCAAAATGGGGTCAAGGTAATCTCCCGCTGGATGATTGACCAAAGAACGTAAAACTGAAATTGCACCTCCTGCTTCTTCATCTAAAATACCTTCAACAAGGGTTGTTGCTGAAGTTTTCTCATAATCAGTCACAATGACTGCCCGTATGTCCTTTCCGAGTGTTTGCATCTCAACGGCGATAATTTCATTCACAGCCTCAGTTTTTGCTGAAGCATAAGCCATGACCCGCCCTACCGGTGAAGCACAGGCCCGAGATCCTGTTTCTGTAATCATGATGCCAAGCATTCGTAGGCGTGCTACAACAGATTCTGCAAGCGCATGGTCTTCTTTCATTTTGGAACGACGCAGACCATTCCGAACATAGCGTGAAAGTACATTTCGAAGAATACTTATTCGGGTAAAGGATTCATCATTTTCATACATCGGATGGGCAGGAACTCCTGTTGGTAATGCTTTCAGATTCATTTGCAAAAAACGACGAGCGTCAATCGTAAAAGCAGGATATCTACGTTCATATTGTTTCCATGAAAGAGTTTCTCCGCTTGGTGATTTTCGCTCTCTCAATTCATTTTGAACCCAACGATCAAGGTCAGGGGTTCGGTCTTCATCAGCACCATAATTGGTTTCTCGCAATTCACTGAGTAGAGTTTCAAATTCTTGGTCAACCCCTGCAATATATTGCAGTTCATGGCTTGCAGGCCTAACAAAATAGCACAGGTCCTGGTAAGGTGCGAGATTGGAATCGCGAACTAAGGCGGGAACCGGTACACTGTAATCGACAGGGCCAAAGAATTCCTCATACCGCTTTACATCGGACTCCTTAAACCCACTTTCCCCAGGTGGAGTGGCTGTTAATCCCAAGATAACTGGGTCATCAAACATCTCACGAACCTCAGAAAGTACTCGACCCCAATGATGCATTAAATGATGACATTCGTCTAAGATAATCAAACCGATTCCAACTTCTTTGAGACGGAGAAGGTTTTCTTTTGCACTTTCATGTAAAGTCCATAATGCATTACCATGCTCAGCAAATTCGTCTCGAACTTTTTTCCTATAAGTCGAGAGACGCTTCGTATAATAATCGAAATTACGCTCAAGCAGGTCATCTTGCCAAGCTTTCGCTTCTTCATGGTCTGATGCTTCTTCATCAAGGATAAGTTTCTCGGCCCATAATTCAATGGCAACTTCATCAAGGTCTTCGCCACCTTTTCGAGGCATCGTAACGGATTGGTAGGTCAGAGAAGTGAGCAATCCTGGTTTCTTAGGGTCGGTGCTGACAAATTCATCTTTACCATCGAGGTCAAAGAGGGATGTTCGTGCTGCCCATTGCGCTTGAATCGCAGAATTAGGCGATAAAACAAGGGCGGGTTTCCGCACTAAATCAGCCCACACATACAATCCAAGAACTGTTTTTCCAGAGCCCGGAGGGGCCACAATGTGTAATCGCTTCTCGCCGTGTTCTAATTGAGGTACAATGACTGAACTCGCTGCAACTTGGGAGGGACGTAATGTTCCAGAAAAACGAATCTCGCCAAAGTCAGGTAAATCGCCCATGCCCAAGTCTCCTCGGCATCAACGCGGCGGACCTCTTTTTGGACCTGAAGGGCCACCTTTCGATGGACCAGATGGACCGCTCTTCTTTGGTGGGCCACCTTTCGATGGACCAGGCGGACCGCTCTTCTTTGGTGGGCCACCTTTCGATGGGCCAGGTGGACCGCTCTTCTTTGGTGGGCCACCTTTCGATGGGCCAGGTGGACCGCTCTTCTTTGG
>MDSW01013796.1_pt1 | contig 17618 bp, 17 predicted proteins | sample 811171 | NCBI WGS metagenome assembly MDSW01 (sample SAMN05326641, study PRJNA326480) | marine metagenome | isolation source: seawater | place: Atlantic Ocean: North West | collected 2012
AGAAATAGAATCTATGGAGAAAATGCAAGAAGCTTTAAAAGATCCAGAAATAGCAAAGGCAAGAACAGAAGCAGGGGTTAATTTAGATTCACAAGAAGTTGTTTTATTAGTTGAATAAATTTTAATTGTTTGGTTGTGGGCAATCTTGTTAAGGTTGAAGTAGAAGGTTAGAATCTCTCCGCCTGCTCTAAAAGTACTTTAGTCGCTTAATTTTCTGCAATTTGATTCAATGCAATTTGATACATTTTGGTGCTATAAGAATTTATGAAAATATTTTATAATTTAAAAGAAAGCAGATTATTTCAAAATTTAGTTATTTCAATAATAATTTTTAATGCTTTTACAATTGGTTTTAATACCTATGAATTAGGTGAATTTTCTAAAAAAATTATAAATATTCTCGACTATTCAATTACTATTTTTTTTGTAATAGAAATTTTAATACGTTTTATAGGGGAGCCAAAAAAAATTAATTTTTTTAAAAATGGATGGAATTTATTTGATAGTATTATTGTTTTAATATCTTTGATTCCAATTCCCAATAATTCAAGCTTTCTTTTATTAAGACTTCTAAGGGTTTTTAGAGTACTTAGGATAATTTCAGTAATTCCTGAGCTTAAATTAATAATTGAAGCTTTATTAAGTTCAATAAAAAGAGTTTTTTATGTTGGATTGTTGCTTTTTATAATACTTTATATTTATGCAACTATCGGTTCAATTTTATTTAATAATGATATCCCTCAGAGATGGAGTGATGTAGGTGTTTCAATGATAACACTTTTTCAAGTACTTACCTTGTCTTCTTGGGAACAAGTAATGTTACCACTTCAAGAAACATACTGGTGGTCATGGATTTATTTTTTTAGCTTTATAATTATCTGTGGGATTACAATGTTGAATTTACTTATTGCCATTCTTGTTGATGTTGTAATAAATCAAAAAAAACTTTAAAATTTGCTATGTTTAAAATATTTTCTAATCTCTGGACGAGAGGCAAAATGCAAAATTATTGACACTATAAAGAAAAATAACACAAACCAATATTCTCTAAGCTCCATTTGAAAAGTATAATAAACAAATAATGAACTAACTGCCAAACTTTTTAAAATGATGTTTAAAAACTGAATAGGATACATTTTAACTGAATTCCAAATTAAGTAACGAATACCAAAATAAACAAAACAAATAATTGTAGCTAATCGAACGGATTGCATTCTGTGATAAGGTATCTGTTCGTTTTCACTTATGTTTATAGGAAAATATATATGAACATTTATTATCTCACCACACAAAATTATAATGCCAATTAATGTCAGAAAAATAATTATAATTTTTGATAGAATATGTCTCATATTATTTAAAAAAATAAAGATAACACATAGAATTTTCAGATCAAACTATTGCTAAATTAGCCTAAATTATTTAGGTAAATTTATTATTAAATTAATCAAATTTTTTCTTTTTTTTTCTTTTCTTTATTTTCTGAATTTTTAAATTTGGTGTTTTGTGCCAAAAAGATATTTCTCCTATTTCAATATGATTAGGCTGGTTTAGACACCAAATTATTATATCTGCAGTTTCTTTATAAGTAAGACTATCAATTTTGGAATTAATTAATCCGGGACAAACATCAATTATTTTACATTTTTTTTCTGTTTTAAATCTCAGACTGTGAGAAAGATGGGAAAGAGAAGCTTTTGATGATGAATACAAAAATCCTTCTGAAATGTTTGGATATTTGCTTCTGCTTATTATGTTAACAATTGTTTTATTCTTATTTTTCCATTTATTAAAAATTTCTTGTAACAATAAAGTTTGATAAAAATATGAATGCGCATTATTAATAAAAATATCGCAATCTAAAGTTTTGTTTACAATTTTTTTATAATTTTCTATAGCAATATTTTTCCTACTAAATCCAATTATTTCATGGTTTTTATTTAATTCTTTAGCCAGGGTTTTCCCCAGACCGCTAGTATGTCCCGTTATCGCTATTTTCATAATAATTTTTTAGTAGATCAAAACTTGATTTCGCAAAAAGTCTACCGTTGACTGAACATGTATTACATGGTGAGCTTGTTCTGTCACCATTAATTAACCTTTGCCTAATTTTTTTCATTTCTTTGCTCATCCAAACTTCTTCTATAGTTTGTTTAATAATATTTCCAACAATTCGCTCTCTAGCCCAATCATTTGAGCAAAATAATACATCACCATTCCAATCAACAAACATTTTATAGAATGGATAATGACATGGCGTTCCAACCAAATCTTTTACTTTTTCAGCCTCTTTTTTAAGCCAATTAGCTTGGCCACTTCTATTATTTAAAAACAAACCATGCTCCTCATTTAGTCCTGGCCAATGAGGTCTTAGTTTAAATTTGTGTTTAGGTATATTTGCATCATTAAGAATTTTTTCAAAAAACTCTGTTTGTTCAGGCCCATCATACATGTTAATATATAAACAATCCAAACCACTATCAAATATTTTTCTTGCCCTCTTATGATTTAAGACATCTCCATTGGTATTGCATTCAATTAAATTATTTGGGAGTATTTCTCTGGTTTTTTTTATAATTTCATAAAAATTTTTGTTTAAAAAATTTTCACCAAAACCACTAAAAGATATTTTATTTTTGTAATCTATTTGTTTGAGTGCTCTGGCGATTTTATCCATGTCTAAAACACTTAAATGAAGAGGTCTATTTGGATAAACATTTTCATCAAACCTAGGACAAAAAACACATTTTCTATTGCACATTTCAGTAGCATTTATTTCAACGGTTAAGATGCTTTCAAGTGGACTGGATGTTCTATTTTTATTTTCAAGAATTTTTTTTTCTTGATTTCTTCTATATTCTAGAAAAGAATCTCTTGATTCAACTCTGTCAGAGGTCATATGTTCGATTTAATGATAATGATTAAATTAGTCAAATAAAATATAAAATATAAAATAAAACTTAAACTTTTGTTAAGATTAATGATAAAATTAATTTATGAAAAAAATTATTTGGATAGCCTCTTACCCCAAAAGTGGCAACACTTATGTTAGATCTTTTTTATCTCATTATCTTTTTGAAAGTAATTCTACTTTAAATTTTGATGTTCTAAAAAAAATACCAAAGTTTGAACAAAAAAAAATTTTTGAACAAGTAGTCGATAAAAATTTATTAAATGATGAACTTAGTTATATTAAACACTCCTTAAAGGTACAAGAAGGTTTAATTAAAAAATATAATCAAGATGAGCTAATTTTTAAAACACATCATTTTTTTGGTGAGTTAAATAATTATATATTTACAAACCAAAAAAATACACAATTTTTTATTTATCTCGTTAGAGACCCTAGAGAAGTAATAGTATCTTTTGCAAATCACAATAGGATGACTATTGAAGAGCAGTTGATATCTTTTATTTCCAAAGATAAATTAAGAAAAATAGATATGGAAATAATAGTTAATTGGGGACTTCATTATAGATCATGGAAAACTTTTAAATCTGTTCCTAGTTTATTTATTAAATATGAAGATCTAGTCATAGATCCTGAAAAGTATTTTAAAAAAATTTTACTTTTTATGTCAAAATTTATGAATATCAAAGTTGATCTTGAAAAACTTAAAAAAACTATAGATCTAATTAAATTTGAAAATTTACAACAGCTGGAAAAAAAGATTGGATTTAAAGAAGCTCCTAAAGATACAAGATTCTTTAATTCTGGCAAAACTGATAGTTGGAAAAAAAAATTAACCAAAGAACAATTAGAAAAAATACAAATATTTTTTTATAACGAGATGAAAGATTTAGGATATTTATAAAAAAATTTAATTATTGCCTTAAAAAATTTTTAGTCTGCTTTTTATCAATGAGAATAAATAATATAATAACACCTTTTTGTTTCTTATTAGTCTACATTAGTGATAAAATTATCCTATGAAAAAGATTATTTGGATAGCGTCTTATCCCAAAAGTGGAAATACTTGGTTGAGATCAATACTATCTAGTCTTTTTTATACTGAAGACGGAATATTTAATTTTAAACTCCTAAAGAACATACCCTATTTTGAAAATAAAAAAAATTATGAATTTGTAAAAAACATTAGCAAAATTGATTATAACAACCTTAATAATATTAGTGTGATTTCCAAATATAGAATTCAATCACAAAAAAAAATTAAAATAAGAGATGGCAACTTTGTTTTTTTAAAAACACATGCAGCGAATTTATTAGTTAATAACTACGAGTATACTAATAAAGAGACAACTATAGGTTTAATATATGTAGTGAGAGATCCTAGGGATGTTGTTATTTCTCTTACAAATCATTATGGCTCTTCATCCGAAGAAATGACTAACTATATATTGAATGAAAGAAATTGTTATATTTCTGGATACCCACATATATTATCAAGTTGGAACCATCATTATAATTCTTGGTATTATTTAGATGTGCCTAAAATAATAATAAAGTATGAGGATATGTTAAAAAATATTGAGAATATAATAGACAAATTAATTAATTTTTTTGATAAAAATTTTAATCATAAAATCATTAATGTAGAAACAAAAGTAAAAAATATTCTTATATCAACTAATTTTAATAATTTGCAAAACGAAGAAAAAAAAATAGGTTTTCCTGAGGCTAAAAACTCTAGATTTTTTAATGTTGGAAAATCAAAGCAATGGCAAAATAAATTAAATAAAAATCAAATTTTTAGAATCGAAAAAACATTCAAAAAAAATATGCAAGATTTGAATTATTTATAACTTAAACACTTGGACTATCAACAAGATCAAAAGCAATACAAACTCTTTCTTCATTAGATTTAAAAGGTATGGTTTTGTGATAGAGAGAAGAGGGAAAAAACAAAACATCACCAACAGACGGTTGAAAACTTTTATTTGGTATTTTATCGTTCATTATATAATAGTTATCGCCATGCAAGCTAAATTCAATTCCAGCCTCATTATCTTTGATTTCTTTGGGAATTTTTAAGTAAAAAACTCCACTTAACCAACCTGAAGGATGAATATGAGGAATATTATGTCCTTCACTTTTTAGTCTATTGCTCCAGGAAACAAAGCTATGTTTTTTTGGCCAATTTGTAATAAAATTACATGAGTTATTTTTAAATAAGTTTTGATACTCAGCTATTTCTTTTTCTAAAATTGTTTCAAAATTTTTATATTCTGATAATCCTATTTTTGATAAGTTTCCAATAGTTCCATAACCTTTAACTGTAGTCTTGCCAGCTGGCTGCCATTTAAAATCTAGGTTATCAAGTTCGTTTAAAAGTTTTTTTATAAAATCTTCTAAGTCAGGAGTATGTTTTTTAACATTAGTTTTATATATATAATTTAGTGGGTCTGGACAAAAACTATATTCATTTTTTATATTAAGTTGATTAGAAGCATAAGCACTAATTGCAGCTATTCTTCTATCCAGAGGATCATTTTTTTTAAAACTTAATATTTTTTCTTGATATTCATCTACCTTACCTAAAACAAATAAACATTCTAATATTCTTACATTGGTTTTGCTGTTATTTGTTCTTTTGTAAAAATCTATTGCTTTTTCATAATTATTTTTTTTTCTATAAATTTCAGCAAGATTAAATATAGCCTCTTCAAAATCAACTTTTATCTCTATTGCTTTATTATAGTTATCTACAGCTTTTTCAGTTTGTTCTAACTCATTATATGAATTGCCGAGATTAAAGTATGCTTGAGAATAATTTGAATTTATTTTGATTGCTTTCTGAAAATAAGGAATTGCCTCTTTATATTTTTTTTGTTTATTAAGAATAAATCCAATATTGTTATGTACAGCAAACAACTCTGGGTTAATAACCAAAGCCTTTCTCATATATTTCATAGCTTTTTCTTCATCTCCTAAAGAATTAAATGAAACTGCTAGATTTGTAAAAGCAGATACATTTTTTTCATTTAAATTAATTGCTTTTTCAAAACTTATTATAGCCTTTTCATAATTATTTTTTTTTTGATAAATTATTCCTAAAATATTGTAAATCGTATCTGATTCACCCTCTACATTTAATAAATCAACCACTTTTGTTTCAGCAGTTTCTAATGCATTCTTGTTAATTAGATTAATAATATCATTTAGTTTGTTGCTCATCATATTTTTATTTACATTTTATATTCAATATAAACATATTTTTTTTTATTACTAAACTTAAATTTTTTAAAAAAATTGTTTCTTTTCTCTAAATTTTTATTAGCTTTTATTAGTAATAAATTTTTCAATAATCTATTATAGTGAAAATCATAATTTTTTCTTCCAGACGATACTGAAGGATATTTTTTTATAATATCTTTTAAATAATTTTGACTATATTTTTTAATTTTTTCAACTTTCATTTTTATTATTTTTAGTGTTTGAAAAACCTATATTTACTGAAATATAAAGGCAATTTTTTGTTATTAGCAAAATCTATGATTTTTTCATCATTAATTGATCCACTTGGTTGAATAATGGCCTTACAATTATTTTTATAAAGAATATTTATATTATCAATAAACGGAAAAAAAGCATCCGAAGCAGCAACATATCCTTTTTGTTTATTGTTTGATATTATTTTCTTTAATGCAAGTTTTGTTGCATCGATCCTGCTCATTTGACCTGCGCCTATGCCTAGAGTTGTTTTATTTTTAGCTAACACAATGGCATTTGATTTTACATGTTTCGATACTTTAAAAGCAAAAATAAGATCATCCAATTCTTTTTTTGATGCTTTTTTATTTGAAACAAGTTTTATATTTTTTCTATTTACAATAATACTGTTTTTTGACTGAAACAAATAACCCTGATTTACTAGCCTTAAATCTAAATTCTTTTTTTTATTAAATTTTTTAGTCATTAATAAAATTAATTTCTTAGTTTTAAAAATATTTTTGGCTTTAAGTGTAAAGTCGGGAGCCATAACAATTTCATAAAAATTTGTTGAAATAACTTTCGCAAGACTTTCATCTACTTTTTTATTAAATACAATAATACCTCCAAATGAACTAATTAGATCAGAATTTTTTGCTTGATTATATGCAACATTCAAGTTTTTATTTGAAGAAACTCCACAAGGGTTGTTGTGTTTAAATATAGCACATGTAGGTTCTTTGAATTCTGATATACAATTATAAGCTGAATCTATATCCAATATATTATTGTAACTTAATTTTTTCCCCTGTATCACTTGTTTCATTAAATCAATTCCTTTATTTTGAATTAAATATGATTTTTGATGAGGGTTTTCACCATATCTTAGGTTTAATTTCTTATTACTTGATTTCAAAAATTTATTAGATTTATTCTCTGATTTAAAAATTGATAAATCGTAATCAGAGGTTGTTTTAAATGCTTTTAAAGCCATTTTTTTTCTAAAATCAATAGACGTATATCCAGAGTTTAATTGGATATTTTTAATTAAAGGCTGATAATCATTTAAATTGCAAATTGTGGTAACATATTTAAAATTTTTTGCTGCTGATCTAATTAGTGTCGGACCTCCTATATCAATCATGTCTATGTTGTCTTCAAAACTCTTTTTATTATTATAAGAATAAAAATTAATTATCACAAAATCAATTGATGGAAAATTTAATTTTTTAAAACTTAATAAATGATTTTTATTTTTTCTGTCATAAAGCAAAGAAGCATGAATTTTTGGGTGCAGTGTTTTTACCCTACCATTTAAAATTTGCTTAAACTTTGTATAATTGCTTATTTCTTTACAAGGGTAACCAATTTTTTTTAAGTATATTGAAGTAGATTTTGTTGCTAAAAAATTTATTCCAAAACTGTTCAATATTTTACATACTTTATTAATATTTTTCTTATTATATAAAGAAATCAAAGCATATCTTTTTTTCATATTTTATATAACTGCCATTTTTCAGTTTTTTTATTTTGAGTAGCGTAGCCTGATAATACAATCTGTTTTGTTTTGTTAACTCTTTTACCATCTTTAATATAAATACTGTCTTGCAATGTCAACTTACTTTCTGATTCAAAAACCCATGACTGACTTTGATTGGTTTTTATTAATACAGCCTTTTGATTATTCGTTAGAAGACATGAACAAAGTGGACTTAAATGAAATCTAATATCATAATTTTGTTTACTCTTGTTGATTTTAGTAGAGATAATATTATCCTCACCAAAAATTTGTGCTTTAGTTTTGCTAATAATTAGTTTTCTTTTTATAACTTTTTTAAAATTATCTTGATATCCATCATGGCTTGCTGTCCATATAATATCATTTGGATTTTCATAACAATCAATTAAGATTGTTTTTGGTATTCTTTTATAAGATTTATTTTCGACTAATTCACTTATATTAGTATTATTAAGAATTATCGTTGAATGAGCGGCACTATATCTTAAAAACTCAGGTTTTTTGCCAATTCTTTTTTCCATTGATCCACAATTAGTAATGATTTTTTCTTTATCATAGCTAAATTCAAAACTAAGAGTGCTGGCATGTAGGTTATCATTTATTAATCTACTTGTTGGTTTGACTGTGTCAAAGAAAATTTTAAGCTTTTTACTTTCGAAAATAGCAATTCCATTTTTAATGTTGCTCAAATTTTTAGGTTTTACATCAATAATCTTTTTATTAAGTTTTGACATAGCTTCATAATTTGCATCGTTTGATCCATTAAAAAAAGCTATAGTATTATCTTTGTGGAATAAATTTTTTAAAACCATAGACATTTCGTTAATTTTTAATTCTATCATTTTTGGAATCTCAAATTTAAAGAACAAAAACATGTTCTTAATTTCAAAAAGGTGATTTAAATATTCTATATGAACACTTGGATTCATGCTGTTATGCATTCCATTTTCATTAACATGTCTATCAACTTTAAATATTATATTATCTATTGTTTTTTTTGTTGATATTTTGTGAATAGATTCAAACAGGAAAAGTGCTTTTGAAATTTCAATTCTGCTGTTATTTTTTTTTAAAACTATATTTTCTTGTGTTTTAAGAACAAAATAATGCTTATGTATTATTTTTGAAAGCAAATACCGTTCGCTTTTTGTCGCTGATACTGCATAATAATCATAAGCATAAATTAAATTTATTAATCTTTTTGCAACTAAATCATCTTTCCAGACAAAAGAATTTAATGAATATTTTTTTTTCGACCAAACAAATATGTGTTTTTTAGCCAAATTAATTATTTCACTTCCGCCAATCTTTTTCGCATTAAACAGCCAATTAAAAGTATGATACTGAAAATCAGTTAACTCTCTGTAATTTTTCTTAAAATATTTATTGGATAATAGAATCTTATTTAGTGCTGCTGTGTCCTCAAAACTAATATTACTGAAATCATAATTATATTCTAAATTTTTAAATTTTGTAGTTTTGAGGTTTATAAACAAATTATTATTAAAAACATAATTAATTAAACTTATTATAAAATTTCTAAGCATTTTTAATTAGTTTTGCTGCAAAAAATCCATCAATTAATAAACCATTGCTCATTTCTAATGGAATTAAACTTAAATTTCCATTTTTGTTAGTAATGTTAAATTTAATGTTACTAATTTGATTCTGAAATTTTATTACGCTAAAATTTTTATTATTTTTTAAAAAGTCTTTAATTTGATTCTCTCCCTCTACTGAGAAAAAGGAACAGACCATATAAATTATTATTCCGTTTGTATTTAAAATTTTTTTTGCCTTCTCTAGCATTTTTTTTTGCAACAATGCAAGTTTGTTAAAATCTGGTTTTTTGTTCCTATATAATATTTCTGGATGTCGTCTTATAGTTCCTATTGATGAACAAGGAGCATCTAGTATAATTAAATCATATTTTTTTTGCTCGTTTATTTTGAATAAATCTTTCAAAACAAAATTACATTTCATTCTTAATCTATTTAAATTAGCTTCCATTTTTTTATAACGCGCAGGGTTTATTTCATATGCATCTACTTTAGCTCCATAATTTATTAACTGAAATGTTTTTCCACCAGGAGCCGAACACAAATCTGCTACAATTTTATTTTTAATATCTGCTGTTAAATGCAATGGAAGCATTGTACTAAAATCTTGGATCCACCACAATCCTTGCTTATAACCATTTATTTCTTCAATTTTTCCCTTTTTTTTAACTACTATTGATTTGTTAGTAGTTAAAAATTTATCAATTTTTGATTTCTCAATATCATTTTTATTTTTAAAAACTAAATGCAAATCTGGTTCTTTAGAAATTGTTTTTATAAAATCATCTTTTTTTTTATTATCCCAATTTACAACTTGTTTGGTAAACCAATTTGGTAAATCATTAAAACTAATTTTTATTTTTTTTAATTCTGCCTTATTTCTTATTACATTTCTTAGTACCGCATTAATAAAATTTGAAGAAGCATTTATTTTTCTATACTTACAAATTTCAACAGTTGAATTTACAACTGCAAATTCTTTAAATTCTAAATAAAGAATCTGCGTAATAGCGCTCAGGAATAGTAAATACGAGTCTACTGAGATTTTCTTTTTAACTAAAAATTTTTTTATAATTTTATCAATAGAAATATGATTTCGTATTGCATTTAGAGTTATGTTATGAATCATTTTTACATCACTTTGTATTAAATTTTCTTTTTTGGTGTTTAATAAAAATGCTTTATCAAAAGTTATAGATTCATATTTTAGATTTTTTAATATTTTGTGAACAATATATCTTGTTTTTATTCCTTTTTGCATTTTATCAATTTAAAATAAATTATATTAAAAAGATTACATATATGCCATATTTTAGTTTCTCATTAAAAAAGAATTACGATATCAGCAGTTTTAAGAATCTTAATTTGGATATAAGTCAATTTAAGCCAAATACAAAGTATTTTTCAAAAAATACAAAGCTTTGGAAGTTACTTTCTAATGAAAAAAACAATTATAAATTTGTAAATTTTATCAATAAGGAAAAAAGAAACAGAATTAAAAAAATTGAAAATTCAATATTGTTTTGTCTTCCCCCTAGTATTGGTCTAGGAGATTCAGTGGAATATGGCTTATCTATTAAATCAATAATTGAAAGTAAAAATTTTTCTATCGTTGGTGTTGCATTTGTAGGAAAGTATAAATTAGTTCTAGAAAAATATTTTAATATTAATAATATTTATGATGAAATTATTGATGAAAATGAAATTTCAAGTTACAAAACGGTATTTCACTTTACCTTAGAAATTAAAGAATTATTTTTTCAAAAATATAAAAGACAAAATATTGAAAAAATACTTAACGAATATTTTAATGTTCCATTTTATCGTAGAATCAATATGCATAATAAAAGAGTAACGAAAATTTCAATTTTCCCAATATCTAAATCACCCATTAGAACAATGACAATTGATTTATTAAATTATTTAATAGAAAATTTACATGATAAGTATGAAATTGAAGTTATATTAGATAATAATTCAAAAATTTCTAATTACTTATCAAGTAAATTTGATTTTAAAAAATGTAATGTGTTAGAGCCAGATAATTTGTCAACTTTTTTAAAAGTTATTGAGAATATTGAATATGGTGTTTTTATGGATTCAGGACCATTACATATTGCAAAAATACTTTCAAAAAAAGGAGTTCTGATCAGCAGTTCTGTATCAAGTGATGTACTTCTTCATAAGTTTAGCACCATAAATCCTATTATAAATAATTATAAGTCTGAGTATTGCATGTCTCCCTGTGGTCTTGTAAATATTTTTAATTATAATCAAAAAATTGGTTGTTATGATTCGATTAAAATAAATAAAAACAAAATATTTAAGTTAAAAAATTTGAAAAGCTTGCAAAGAGGTGGTTTAAAAGAAAATTATATCAATCTAATATCTAATCCTGTAAACTGTTTAAAAAATATAAACAAAGAAAACGTCTATAATAAAATAATTAATGACTTAAATAATATTAAGAGTATGAAATGAGAGGAACCTTAGAAACAATAGTCGGGGCAATGTTTGCTGGTAAGACAAGTGAATTATTAAAAAGAATTTTATGGGCTGAACATCAAGGTAAAAAACTTTTAGTTTTAAAACATAAAATTGATAATAGATATTCTGAAGAATTAATATCAACTCACAATAACCTAACTCATAAATGTTTTCCTATGAGTAATTGGGAAGAGGTTAATAAAAAATTTGAAATACAAAAAGATAATTTCGATATTTTATTTTTAGATGAGATTCAATTTATGGATTCAAAAACAACGATTGAAAATATTGAAAATGTTTTAAATAAAGGTATTGATGTTGTTTGTTCTGGTTTGGATCAAGATTCCAGAGGAAAGCCATGGGAAACCTCTTCTTTATTATTAGGATTAGCTGATAAAATAACAAAAATTTATGGTTTTTGTAATGTATGTGGAATTGAAGCAACCAAAACATATAGAAAAATTGAAGGAGGAGAAAGAACGCAAGTTGGCTCTTCTAATATATATGAGCCAAGGTGTTTAAAACACTGGGAACCAAGATAAAATTTCTTCTATTTATTTAACCTCTCTTCTACCAATTTATTTACAACTCCAGGGTCAGCTAATGTTGTCGTGTCTCCTAGATTTTCATAATCATTACTAGCTATTTTTCTAAGTATTCTTCTCATTATTTTACCTGATCTTGTTTTTGGTAATCCAGGTGAAAAATGTATATAATCTGGGGTTGCTATTGGTCCAATTTTTTTTCTAACCCAATTTTTTAATTCTTCTTTTAAAACCTCAGAAGATTCTTCGCCTAAATTTAGAGTTACATAACAATATAGTCCACTTCCTTTAATTTCATGAGGATATCCAACAACTGCTGCCTCAGCAACCTTATGATGACTTACAAAAGCACTTTCAATTTCAGCAGTTCCTAAGTTATGGCCTGACACAATTATTACATCATCAACTCTTCCTGTAATCCAATAATATCCATCTTCATCTCTTTCACATCCATCACCTGAAAAATACATTCCATCAAATTGAGAAAAATAAGTATCAATAAATCTTTTATGATCTCCATAAACAGTTCTCATCTGACCTGGCCAAGAATCTTTGATACATAACCTTCCTTTACAAGCACCATGAAGTTCATTTCCTTTTTCATCTAAAATCGCTGGCTGAATTCCAAAAAAAGGTTTTGTTGCTGATCCAGGCTTGAGATCAATTGCACCTGTTTGTGGTGATATTAATATACCACCTGTTTCTGTTTGCCACCATGTATCAACTATAGGACATTTTGAATTACCTGGGACTCTAAAATACCACAACCAGGCTTCTGGATTAATTGGCTCACCAACAGTTCCTAATATTTTAAGAGAACTTCTACTTGTTTTATTTACCGGCGTGTCTCCTTCGCGCATTAAAGCTCTTATTGCTGTTGGAGCTGTATAAAAAATATTAACTTTATGTTTGTCAACAACTTGCCAAAATCTTGATGCATCAGGATAATTTGGAACGCCTTCAAACATTATTGTGGTTGCTCCATTTGCTAGAGGACCGTAAATTATATAACTATGTCCCGTTATCCAACCAATGTCTGCCGTACACCAATAAATATCATTTTGTTTATAATTAAATATATATTCATGAGTCATTGAAGCATAAACAATATATCCTCCACTAGTGTGTAGCACCCCTTTTGGTTTTCCTGTTGATCCTGAGGTATATAAAATAAATAAAGGATCCTCTGCTCCAATTTCTTCTGGCCTACAAACTGTATCAACGGTTTTTATCAAATCGTCCAGATACACATCTCTATCTTTAATTAAATTAATTTTATTTCCAGTTCTTTTAACCACAATACATTTTTTTACATCTGGACAGGTTAAAAGAGCTTCATCAGTAATTTTTTTTAAAGGAATAATTTTTCCTCCTCTAATTCCTTCATCTGCTGTTACAATAAATTCTGATTTGCAATCTCTTATTCTGCCAGCAATAGATTCTGCTGAAAAACCACCAAATATTATTGAATGTATCGCACCTATTCTTGCACAAGCTAACATAGTATATGCTAACTCAGGAATCATTGTTAGATATATAGTTACCCTATCTCCTTTTTTAACACCAACTTTTTTTAAAGCGTTTGCAGTTTGTGATACTTTTTCAAGTAGCTCTTTATATGAAATTTTTTTTGAAATGTTTGGATCGTCTGATTCCCATATGATTGCTGTTTTATCTGGATTTTTGATAGCATGTCTATCAATGCAATTATATGATACATTTAAAGAACCATCATAATACCAATTTATATTTACTTCAGAAGAACTATATTTAATTTTTTTTACTTTCGTATATTTCTTAATCCAGTCAATTCTACTACCAACATCATTCCAAAAATTTTCATTGTCGTTTATAGATTTGTTGTAAATTTTTTCATAATTTTCTTTGTCTACAATTGCATCCTCAATCCATTTTTTTTCTACTGTAAAAATTTTACTTTTTTCTTTCATAAAACAATCTTTAATTTGTAATTTTTAATTTATATCATTAATTTATTTTTTACAAATAACTTAGTTCCTTCATAGTTGCTTTAAACTCTTTATTAATCAAATTAATATGTTTTTTAAGTAAATCTGTATGCCACTGACCAGATAATCCTTTTCTAAAAAATTTTGATTTTTTTGCTTCTTTAAACCCATATTTATTCTCATGTTTTTTTAATTCTTCAAAACTTGTAGATAAAAGAATATTTGAAATTTTTTTGTCATGATTTTTAATTTTAATTTTGAAGTTATTGTGAAAATATTTAATTATTTCTTCTAAAACAATTTCTGTTTCATTTAGAAGTTTTTCATATTTTATAATTAACTTTGGTACCTCAAGATGTGTCCAAGAGATATAGTGTTCATCCCACCTAGACATTAACACAGGATATCTTTTATTTTTTTTATCACTTGTGAAAGTTAATGCTGCAGTAGTTGTCATTATTTCAATTATTTCGTCCAAGCTTTTGTTTTGATGTTTAGAGTATGATAATGCAATATCTCTAGGATCTCTAACCAAATAAATTAAGCCTAAAGAATTTTCTTTATTTGTAAAAGGAGAATTAAATATGCTCATATTTGCACTGTGTGATTTAAAAAAAGCAAAATCTCCATTAACTTGAATCTTTTCTTGTGCCTTTATCCAATATTTAGAAAGAACATTCAAATCACTTAAATTATTGTAATCATTTAAATTAAACTCCTTTATAAATTCAAAAGTTTCAACTTTTTCAAAATTTGGAATGTATGAAAAAAAGTCAAAATTGAATATACCGTCCTCTGTAAAAAATAAACTACAGATTATTGCTCTCATCCAGGTGTTTCCACTTTTAGGATAAGAGGAAATCCAAAAAATTTTTTTATTCATAAAATATTTTATTTATTTCCCATTTTTACAATTAAATTCCATGAATTTTTGTCAATTGGCATTACAGAAAGACGAGATTGTTTTACTAGTGCGAGATGATTTAGTTTCTTTGAATTTTTAATATCTTGTAGTGAAATAGGATTGAAGAAAGATGATTTATATTTTACATCAACAGCAAAAAACTTTTTTGTATCATCTGTAGGATCAATATAAAATTCCTTTACAACTGAGACTATGCCCATAATTTTTTTTTCTACGACTGAGTGGTAGAAAAAGCATAAATCATTTTTTTTCATTAACTTAATATTATTTCTTGCTTGATAATTTCTTACCCCATCCCAAATAGTTTTTTTAGCTTTTTTTTGATCTGACCACGACCAAGTATTTGGTTCAGATTTAATTAACCAGTGTTTCATTTATATTTTCATTAATTGGTAATTTAGGTTTTGCTTTAAAACCTAAATCAGGTTTAATATTATTTTTGTAACGTTGATAGCAAGTCCAAGCGATCATAGCCGCATTATCTCCACAGTAACTAATTTCAGGTAATATTAATTTGAATTTATTATTAATACAAAGTTTATTTATATTTTTTTTAATATTTTGATTTGCTGCTACTCCACCGACCAAAGCTATATTTTTTACATTATAGTTTCTTTTTTTCAATTCATCTAATGAAAGCATAATTTTTTTTGTAAGGATTTCAGTAATCTTTTGTTGAAAACTAGCTGCAATATCTCTTCTTATTTTTTGATTAATTTTATTTTGTTTTTTAACAAGATTATTGACTGCAGTTTTTATGCCAGAAAAAGAAAACTTTAAATTTTTTTTTGATTCCAGTGGATGTGGTAATTCATAAGCAAACGGATTTCCATTTTTTGCTATTTTTTCAATTGCAGGGCCGCCCGGATAACCAAGATTTAAAATTTTTGCAACTTTATCAAATGATTCTCCAATAGCATCATCAACTGTTTCACCTAATAATTCATATTTACCAACAGACTCAACTAAATATATTTGTGTGTGGCCACCCGTTAATAAAAGAGTTAAATTTGGAAAAGATATTGTTTGAGTTAATTGTGGGGAGAGCAAATGCCCCTCTAAATGATTTATAGGATAAAAAGGTTTTCTCATGCCTAATGCCATTGATTTAGCTATTGTTGTGCCAACAAGAAGCCCTCCAATCAGTCCTGGACCTGAAGTTGCACAAAATAAGTCAATATCCTTAATACTTTTATTAGCTTCTTTAAAACATCTTGGGATAATGCTTTGTAGTATTTGTAAATGTGCTCTTGAGGCAATTTCTGGGACAACTCCGCCAAATTTATTATGATTTTCTTGATTAACCGTTATGTGGCTCAATATTTTTTTCTGATCTGTTATTATTGCCACAGAAGTTTCATCACAAGAAGATTCTATTGAAAATATATGGAATTTCATAAGCTAAACATAATTTTATCTGGGAAACATACTATGAAAAATGGTAAACTTAAATAAATATAATGCAAAACTTTTTGTCACGCTTTTATTTATTATCAAAATTGGGGACATCGCTTATATTAATATCTGTATTAATTTTTTTAGGCTACCTTTTTTTTAAATCATATACAAAACAAGAGAATATTACAAATTTAAATTTTAATATTGGTGAATTAGAAAACGAAATATCTAAATTAAACAATTTAGTAGCAAATAATTCAAGTAATATAAAATCGTTTGGAAACTCTATTGATAACAATAATAAATTATATAATGAAATATCTAAAAATTTAGAAAATATTAATAGTGATAAAAATATAGAAAATTTATCAAAACAAATATCAGTACTATTAAATGAAAATGAAAAATTAAAAAAAACTGTTTACCAACTTATAAATAATATAAATTCTATTAACAATAATGAAGTTGTAAATGATACCAGTTTTATTCAAGAAAACCAAATTATTGAAAGTTTAACTAATTTAATTGAATTAAATATAGAAAATGGTAGGAATTTTAGAAAAGAAACAAAACTTTTATATAAGCACATTCAAGATGTAGAAAAAAAAACTTACATTGATAAATTATTAGTTTTGTCTGATAAAAGTTTTATAAGTACAAAAGAGATCAAAATAAGTTTCGATGCAGCAAGCTCTCAATATATTAAAAATTATTTAAAAAATAAAAATAATAAATTTTATAATTATTTTTTAAGTTTTGTTTCAATTAAACCTAATTTAAAAAATAAAAATGATTTACTATCAAGTTCACTTTCTGAGATCAATGAT
>MDSW01127830.1_pt1 | contig 17617 bp, 30 predicted proteins | sample 811171 | NCBI WGS metagenome assembly MDSW01 (sample SAMN05326641, study PRJNA326480) | marine metagenome | isolation source: seawater | place: Atlantic Ocean: North West | collected 2012
TCCAGCAGTTCAACCAGTTGCGCGTGCTCAACCTCGACGGCTTCGGCGGCATCAAGACGCTGCCTAAGGCGCTCGGCGTGCTGATTGGGTTGCAGACGCTATATCTCTTTCGGACGCGTCATCACCCAGCTCGTGGTCAACCCTTATTCCCAAATCTCCGGGACCAAGAATAGCATATGGTGTTCCAGTAGAATTAAGGGGTGCGTTTTCTCGACACAGCTCAGCTAACTCATCAAGCACATTAGGTTCAAATTTAATTGATACACTAACGTCGGTGGAAATTTTGTCTACTAAAGTACCATCTTCTGCATATGCCTTTATTGTGGGGCGTTCAGCCCCGGGGCGCTTGACAACGCCTTTTCTAACTACTTGATAATATTGGCTTATATTTAAAAATGTTATTGAGTCAAAAGAATAATAAATTGCGTTAGCTCGGCCAAGGCCTGTTTCTGGGTTGATATCATCTTCTTTTCTTTGAATATACTCAATATTAATAAACTTGGTTGGATCTGCAACACCATTTTCATCGATCAAAGTTAAATTACGAAGGATAGCCTCTACTCTTTCTGGATTTGAGTCATAGGTCTCCTGCATCATGTTTATCAAACCAGCGGAAGATCTCGCTAATCCGTCATTGAATTTTACTTCTCCATTCTTTTTAACTTTTGTAAATCGTTGCTTTAACTTATCTAGAGTAACACCATTAACATCAAGGGCAGAATGCGACCCTCTATCAATTGCAAATTGTATTTTACCATCTTCGCGTTGCACAACTTTGATTGCGTTGTTACTGCCGTCAAGCTTCAAGCTTGATCCTTTGCCGCTAGTAAATTCTTCCGAACGCAAATAATCAGGTATAGCTCTAAAGAGAGCTATAATATCTTTTCCAGCTTCCACCTCATCCAAGTCGTGTGGATGGCGCATGTGTCCACCAGAACCACCCATTATTCGCTACCCTTTGACTCTTCTAAGATCGTCAATTGTTCCTGTAGAGTATGAATTTGGTTCTCCATTCTTCTTGCATATTTACGTATTTCCTGCAGCTGTGCTCTGGCTAATTGTATTCTACGTTTTTCTGTTACGGTTTTTGGTTTAAAATTTGATATAATCTCTTTTAAACCTTGCAGATAAGTGAATATAGTTTTATCTTCGATAGATTCATCTAGAATAAATTTTTGCCATTGATTATCAATTGACATGTTGTAAGCTCCTAATCGTTATTTTGTTTTTTTGGTTGACTTTTTAACTTTTTTGTCAGCCGTTGGTTTAACTGCCTTCTTCGCAACCTTTTCTGCAACAGGAGCCTTTTTAACATCAGCTTCTTTTTTCGGCGCCGGCGGTGCGACAGTCTTTTCAGGCGCTGGTGCAGCAGTATGCGCTTCAGCCACTCTAGCATCTCTTCTTCTTCTTTGGACCAATCTTTTCCAACTTTTACCCATTTTCATTTCCTCCCTCTAAGCTATCAGATTCTTGCATAAATTCATCTTCGTCATCCATTTCAAGCGCATCAACATCGCCAGTTAAACCACGAAGATCTTCAACAGCACCCAAAATACGATCGATAATGGAATCTAAATCCATGTCATCGCCAAATCCATCTCCAATGTCTAACGCCATTTCATCGTCGTCGATATCGTCAACATCTCTGGCGCCAGCACAGTGAGCTTCATCTACTTCTTCTTGAGCTTCGCCACGTACTAAACGATCTCCGTTAGAGACTCTTCCAGTGGCCCGACTGGCGGTCTTGCTGACCTCTTCAACATCCTCAACTTCTTCGTTTTTGGACTCTTTGCCTTTATTAGCTGGATCATCCTTATCTGCCCACTTCGGTATTCCGTCGGAGTCTCCGTCTAATTGATCACTGTTAGCAAACTGTTTTCTTTTCCCTTCATTAAGTTTGCCAAGATCCATTTTGAATCCCCAAGCTTCGGAAAGAAGATTTTTCAATTCTCCATTTTTCCATTTTTTAGTCGACATATTATTAGCTCCTTTTTGCAAATATTCGTAATAAATAGTGTTATTTTCTTCCAAAAGGTCAGTAAAATCACGCAGGCACATACTGCCTTGTTCATTAGCTTCCGCTTCTAGTTTCCTAAGATGTGGGTTTTTTTGTGCATAACCTTTTCCAGAATAGCCGGCATCTTTAAACATACCCTCGCAATTTTGTCTGTGATGAACCAGTTCGTGCCCAAGAGAGCGCAGAATATCTTTAGGGTGTCTCCCAGTTATATACAAATATACACACTCTGTTTCGTGATTATAATAGGCTGTTTTACCTAAAGGGTTACTGGCATTTTCATGGTCTTGTTTTAAGAACAATCTAGGTGGGTGTGTAAATCCTATATGCTTTTGTGCATAAGGCATAAACTGTTTTATTAACGACACTAAATTTTTGTGGTCATACATATCTTAAACCTTCTGAATAAATAGTTACTCATCTTCGTTTTCATTAGAGGTCTTTGAAACAAGTTTTAAACTCGCAGTAAAAAATTCTATTTCCTCTCGCGGCCCATTAATTGGTATTACTGTAGAAACCGACACCAATCTGTTACTACGAAATTTATTTTCAATACTGGCGATGATGCCGTAATTCACTTCCCAAAACTCCTCAGCATTGTTATAGGTCGACCATTCAACTATATCACCTATATTAAAAGTTTTTGCAGTTAATTCTCCAAAAGGCGGTTTTTGTTTCATTTTTTATTCTATTGTAAGAGGCTTTAACTCTTCTTAATTAGAACAATAAGAACAGAAGCGAGCAAAGTAACGATAGTAAATTCAAAATCTAGAAACGCGTACGATGCCCAAGAAGCCACTAGAACCCCAAGGCTTACCCAAAAAATGTGACTAAAATGAAAAAGCATCAATCGTATCCTGTGTGTAAAATTTCATCTTTATCAATTCTAACAATCTTACCGGTTAATGTGTATATTAAAATTCTTTCTCTATCGTCCAAAGTATCGTCGATAATAAAAGCCTTTTGGCCACGAATAACTTTTGTAAATGTTCTTTCGTATGGTTGATAACAGTATAAATAATTTTTATCTGCTGATTTTATGGCAATCTCCGGCAGAAGCTCATCGTCCTCGTCTAATGACCCGGCGATTTGCTTTATTATTATTTTTACTTTTTCTTTTATTTCTTTTAGGTTGCTCATCAATATAAATAGAATTGAGCAATGACAAGTTGGCGTCGACTGCAGCCGCGGCTATCGTTTCCGTACCCAAAAGAAAGGCTTTATTTAGCTCTGAGAAAATATCTGCCTCTTTTTCCATAAAGAAAGTTTTATTATAAGAAGTCCATTTGACAATAAACTCTTCATTGTTGTTAGAAATTATAATACCAATTTTTATTGGGTCCTTGATAGATGGGTGATTTTTGGCTATTAAATCACCTGTTTTAAAATCAGACATTTATTCAATGTAACACAAATAAATATTTTTGCAACTAAATTAAATGAGCATAAGCCAAAACAAACCCAGTAATTGCTTGAGCAATCATAAAAATAGTGATTGCTTTTGTTTTAAATTCTTTTAAATCCTCTAATTCTTCAAGAGCGTTTTTTAATTGAGGCGGCGATGCAATATCGTCCATTTTTTCTTTCCAAGCTTTTAAATCTTGCACCCTATCTTCTTTTGCTTTTAGCTCAGTTAATTGACTTTTCACATCTTGAAGTTCAGTACGCAACGCATCAATACCATTTGCCATGGTCTCTAACTGCTGTAGAACTAGTTTTGAATATGTATCCCAGCCATTTCCATTATTAGACATGATTTTCCTCCACGCTTATAAATAGGCCGCTGTACAGCAAGAATTGAAGATTAATTTTTGTCGACTACATTTTCGTCGATATCTTTTGCGTAGTCCACTTTTCTTGCTCTAATTGTTGCATTCGGATACTCGTCAGCCAGTGCTTGGACCGCTTTAACATTTTTTCCAGCATCATCAAAAAATAAAACATCTGTGGCGCCATCTTCGATACGGCCGGCAATCCATGCGGCTTTACGTTCCGCAGCCGAGTCTCCCAAAAGAGCAAATGTGATTTTTGAAGTATCGATTCCTATACTCTCAAGATATTTTCTGATGGGTTCCTCAGCATTTTCATGTCGCGCTGTTAATATGGCTATTTCACGACCATCAGTTCCAGCATTAATCGCATTGTGAAGGATGTTGGTAATTTGTTGAATTTCTCTAGGATTGATGACATAATCAAACTCTGTGAAGTCATACTCGTATTCAGGATTAATAGTGTGGACAGCATATTCTTCAGGAGTCATAACCATTTCTTTGCCGTCATCAGTGGTAACGTAGATTTTAGAATCTGATTTTACAATTGTATCATCAAAGTCAAAAACACGAAGCTTTGATTCATTTATATACTTTCGCCAATTTTCAAGTAGGAGTTTCATTATTTAACACCAAATGCGTCGGCAAACGACTGTCCTTGTAGATCTTTGGTTTGAATTCTTTTATTCGTTTCTAAATCCATTATACTTCTTATATTGGTATTTGCAGCATCAAATACCTGAATTGTGTCAGCCATAAGTTTGCCTTTTAATTCTGGGTTTATGTAATGTACGCCACCAAAACCATTTTTCTTCAACCATTGCCCAAATTCACGCACCCTAGCTTCAGCATTTGGATCATTTTTTCCGAACCACTTTTTGAAATCTCTCACATCAACAACTGCCACTTTGCCGGGCCTTAAAGTAACAGCAAACATATATCGGCCATTTAATTTGTCTTTATGCGGAAGAAGTAAATTAGGGTCTGGTACAAACATGTGGCCAAGATAGCTATCTAAATTATACATTCCCTTTCCTGCTGCGCCCATTGCTGTATTAGAGCCAAGTCTGCTGTTATCGAAGTTATCGAAGGGTACGGACGACAAATGATAACCAACATCTCCGTTTATTGCTTTTTGGCTAGCTTTTATTTTTTCAAGCCACCTTGTAAAGCCGCCACGGACACTACCAGAATCAACGACCATTTCATCTAAGTACTGTCGCCAATTTTCAAGTAGGAGTTTCATTAGTCTCTAAACTTTCTTTTAAGCTTCATTCTTTTAGGCGCCTCTTTTTCAAAGTCCCTATATTGGTTTACTGTTTGTCTCACTTTCTCATCATCTCCACTCGCTTTAGCATCATGCATCTGAGTCACGATTACTTGTAAAGCTTTTTGTGCTAAAGGTGGCATATTTTCAAATTGTTGAATATCCCTAGATTTGTGAGCTTTTGCAAATATCTTTGCTGCTTCTTTAGCTCCGGGGAACTTTACTGGGTCTAAAGCAACCAATCCACCGTAGATAACTCGCGCTGTGGTATCTGTTAGGAGGTTTGCGGCATTGGCAATCGGCAATTTACCAGCATCTTCAATCGTATCTTGACTAACTTGTATTGCAGCATTAGCGTCAGGTGCACCACCGACCATAGATGCAATTAAAGCTGCGCCCATTGCAATTTTGTTAGCCAATCCTTCATCAAGCGGTATACCCAAGTGTTTCTTAAGATCGTCAGGGTATTGACTTCGCGGGAGCTTCGATAAACGTTCCCATTCACGCTCGGCCCGCGAACTAGTGAGTTTCAGGCCTTGTTTAACATGTTTTAAGGTCAAATTCTCATCTTCGTGTATTGTTTCTTTTTCTAAATACTTGTTCCAATTTTCCATTATGAGTTTCATAAATAATAATACCCTGTGGCTATGCCAGCACCAAATGCAATGACTTTTGTTAAAGTAAATAGTACATAATCTTCAAGTTCTGCCTTTAGCAACACTAATTGTTTATATCTCTTCCATGTGCCTTTCATCAGATCTCTCGGCGTACTCACTTGTGTTCTCCTCGGTTGTAACCTTCTCTTGCTTTTTGTTTTTAGTCGTGGTGAATGCTATTACGCTAGTACAAGCAAACCACAGTATAAATAGATCAATCGCCACCATACACCTCGTAAAGCTCTTCTTCATCATTTTCGTCTAAGATGGTTGCAACTAAATGTATTCTTTCGGTATCACCGCCATTTAATGCTGTGTGATACTTTGTAGTGTCCACATAGTATACAGCACCGTCCGCTTGCATGTGGCAAGCTTCATTGTCGACAATCATCAAAGCACCGGGATTCGTTATCAAAGGCACATGCAGTCTAGCTTCTGGATCTTTGTGATAACTTAAACATGTACGACTGTTTAACTTTAAAATTCGCACTCTACCAAGTTTATAATGTTTAGATAATGTATCATAAACATTTTTGAAATAAGTGCTCATCAACAAGGGTTCAAAAACTTTATATATTTCTTCGTTGACAAATCGCTCTACTTGAACTTCTTCGTAGTTATTATTTTTAGTCCAAAAAATACCACGCTCATCAGCAGTTTCTTCCGCGGGGTGCACTAAGCTGATGCAGTTTACCATGTCACCAGTAAAACCAATTAATTTAGATGCATAGCTGTAGGCATCTACTAAAGCATCACTGTCAAAGTGAATGTTTAATTTACGAAAATTGTCGGACATTAATTATCATATGCTCCATCATCTTTTTCGTGCTGACGCACGATAGAAGTGGCTTGCATCATATCCTCAGCATTGACCTCTTTAAGTATGATACAGCCTGTATCTGGTTCATAGTACATACCTATTAGGTCACCTTTGGAGACATTCTTCATTTCTTCTTCGGTAAGTGTTATCTTGCCACCATTTTTCTTAACAAGCATTGTTATAATGCTGAAAAGATATTCTGGATCTTTTAAATATTTACTCATCTTTTTTCTCAATATTTGAACGTTCTTGCCAATCTGCGGAAACTGAATCTTCCTTTATTGGGCCGCCCTTTGCCCATGTTCTACATGCTCTCGCCGAATGACACTTGAAGTGGTGCATCCAACAATATCCAAGTATACCGTCTTCGTCTGAAGTTTGCCCGGGCATACATTCTAACATTCTGGATGATATATCAAAAGCAACACAATTGGCACAAACGGATTTTTTTGCCGCTTCCTCAGTAGTATTCCAATATTCTGCAATTTTTTTCCAGTAATCACCGGGCTCTGATACGTTTAAGGGCCCATACTGTATATGTTCAGCTTTAATTGCGGAATCTCTGTTCTTGGTATTAAGTTTTAAATCTTGAGTTGCAGGAGGGCAGATTAAGTCTACAGCTTTCTTAATAGTTACTTTTATTTCTTCTGATACGAACTTACGCCAATTTTCAAATAGAAGTTTCATGATTTTAAATAGTCCTTCCAAGTATTAACAATCGATTCGTTTGTTTGCATAAACGATGGTTGGCGAGAATTTACAAACTGAGCTAACACTCTGTTAAATATTACCTTAAGGTTGTCTTCATCGTCCATCTCGCCCTCTACAAGTTCTCTAAACAATCCAACCATGATATCAGGCTCGTCAGCATTTATCGAGAAGGAAACAGTCATATTGATTTCTCTGGCCCCGGGCACACCCTGCTCAAGTGTTTCAGCTGTCATTTGCAGGTAATATTGAGTATTTTCGGCTTTTCTTGGCGCTTCAAGTAGTTGTTTTCTCAACTCAATTCTAAAATCGCGAGAATCAACAATCTGTTTTAATACCTCAATTCCCAATCCTAAATCTTCTGGGTCATAGTAGTGTGTGTATCGCGCCGTAGATTCATACGATTCAGAGTAGTCTCCGTCAGTTTCTAGATCCCACTCATACGAAGTAAGTTCACCATCTTCGATTTCCATAGCTAGATTAATATAATCACCGCCTTCCATTTGCCCATTTCTCTTAAAATATTCGGTGAGGATTGCTTCCCAAGTGTCTCTTAAATCATCAATTTTGGTATCGATGTTGTTAAGTGCTTCTTGATATTCGTACGGCATGGCCATATACGAGCCACCATAAATTTCTGGATGTTCAAAATTAACTTGAATAGTCAAGTGTATTTCTTCTCTAATGCGACGAATTACAGGAGTATCGTTTTTTGATGGTACAAAAATATCGCCATGTTCATTTGCCCCATTTAATTCATCAACTGAATCCCACACAACTTCTTCATTGTTGCCCGGAAGTCTTTTCCACTCATCAACGGGCCACTTCGCGATAAAGGCGGCGTAAGGCTTAATATAGGCGCTATCAGCGCCGTCTTCTCCCACCTCATAATCAGAATATGTTTGAGCCATTTTGTTGTTAAACTCGTTCATTATCTCTTCACACTCTGCTCGATACATCTCAACAGGGCTACGCACCATATTCGCGTCAAGATTATCTTCTGTTTCAGTATTTTGCCTCATTGAACCTTCGACATCCACATCGGGCCCGACAAGTTGGCGCATTAATGCTAAACGCCCCTCTTTATTGGCAGTATCCTCATAAGATCCCCCAAATATCATAAATCTGCTTAAGTCAATCTTACCATCTTCTCTTGGCATGTCTGCGATGACTTCTTCTTGATTTGATCTTGCCCAATCAGTAACTTGGTTAGCTAAGCCGGGGATATCAAGACCATAAACACGTTTTTCGGGCATTCCGACGTCCTGTCCATCATCCCAGCGCTTTGGAGGTTCATCACCTTCATAATATCTAACGTGTCTAACACGAATTCTAGAAACTGGCTCAATATCACCGCTAAATGAGCGCTTGTCGTCATAAAATATCTCTCCTTCTTGAATTTCTTGCTCTGCACTGTCTATATTGCCCGTATCTGTGGCTGCTAGCAGGTCTTCTGTCTCTACCACGTATGCTACCGCTCCATGACCCTGAGCCTCGGCTACAGCGCATTTATAGTACGATTGATAGGCACTTGCGCGACTAGGTGGAGAATGACAAGAGGTAATAGTATCAAAATCGCTCATTCTGAGTACATCTATCGGATGTCGAGTGATAATAATCGAATATTTGTCATTATCGATGTTATTTATCTCTTTTTTGATGAACCCGGCGTTCATTTTCCAATATTCGCCGTATTCTGTGGCTAAATCGGTTAAATTGTAACCTGCTGGACCCGCAACGCCCGGATTTACAATATATAAGTAAATTTGAGTGTTAATTCTCTGAAAATTCTCATATTCTTTCTCATCGAGGGCCCCCTTCAGCATTTTTCCGGTAACTCGGTGAGGCGACCGGACACCTCCACCATCTGGCAACATATAGTTGATATCCGCCATGTGTTTGTATACTTTTTGGTATATTTCGTCTTTTCTTCGGCTTAAATCAGCTAATTTAGAGAAAAGTTTGCCGATTTTCATCTGAATCTTCTTAGTTTTCTTCTTTTCGGGCTGTCCTGCCTGCATACCAATTAAAGTATCCAGCAATTCCTCGGCTGTACGTAGATCTCGCTCGGCGTACACCATGCCTTTCTCCCAATCTACTTCATATTCTTGAGATCTGAAGAATTCTGCGAATTTTCCAAGCTCTGAACTTGGATCAGTGGTCGGAAATGGTATAACAGCGCGCATTTTGCCACTAAAAAGGTCATTTAAGGGCAGTTTTGCTGGATCTAAGTCATCAAGTACACGTTCGAGCGCCACCATCTCATCTTCATCGATTTCTCGTAGCACTTTTTCTTTAGAAATCTCTAATTCTTCATTTTTGCGGCTTTTTCGTTTCTTTTTCTTAGTTTTTTTGACACAGTTTGGATATCGTTTTCCAAACATGGTCTTCATACCTTTTTTTTCGTATCCTTTCCAGCATTTTTCTTCCAAAGTGTCTAAAAACTTTGTAGTATTCAGCAGAATTTGTTCATCATTTTGCATTTTTTACTCTTTCATCGACTTTGAGCCGCGACATTTCCATTTTTTGCGGGATAGTGCATTTGCGCAGGGAGGGTTTTTACATTTTTTTATCTTTGCTGACCGCGCGCAGTATGCATCGCCCTTTTTCGTACCGGGTCTAATACGATCACCGCCACCTTTGGCTTGTCCCTTTTGACCGTATGAGCGACATTTGCCATTTACACGCTTAGCAAATCGTTTTCCTTTTGACGGCTTGCATGCTTTTTTGCTTTTTTTCTCTTCTAAACTATTCATTAATATAATATCACCATCTTCGTGTACTTTTATATTGCTCGAAGAATTTACAACTTTATTTATCTCTTCTTTTGAGGCTTTTGTATGTTTTTTGAGCGCATCCATGCCCGCGGCGCCGCCTTCTTTCCGCAACGCTGTCACAATTTTTGCTTTTAAATCAGATTTTTCTTTTTTTTCAAGTAAAACTTGAGTTAATTCGTCTTCAACCATTATTTGAAGAGATTCTTTCTTAGAGTTGCCCCAATTAGCTGCACCAACCTTACGACATTTAACGAGAGCGCCAGAAGCATAAGCGCTTGGCCACACTTTATAACGTGATTTTACCTTATTATAACATGCATCTCTTTTGGCTTTCTTCTTTTTCTTCTTCTTTTTTTTCTTCTCGTTAAGGACTGCTTCTAGCTCCTCTTGAATTATTTTTTCTAAATCCATGTATAAATCCTCATTTTTTCTAGATTTCTTAGACTTACCGCCTTTTTTACCAGCTTTGGACTTTTTACCCCAATTACCTCTTTTCCCACATGCTGATGGCGTAGGCCTGCACGATGGGTATTTTGAACGCTTTTCGCCGCTTGAGCGACCACATGCTGAACATTTCTTTTTTCCGGTCTTTTTGTCTTTGCGACAGGTATTACAGTCGACCCAGCCTTTCTTTTTCCCGGGGGCGCCTTTTCTACCAAACCATTTTCTAAGATCTTCATCGAGATCGTCGTATAAATCATCCATTTTTAGACATTTCCAAAGCTTTCTCCAATAAATAGATCGGAATTTCACTATTGTCTATGTCTTTTACTTGTTCTATGGTTGCCCAACGACAATCATCATGCTCTACTTTACCTGTTTCAGGATTTGGCTTGTTGATATTTAATGTTCCGGTCCATTTTTTTGTTAGATAATAATATTTTTCAGGCTTTGGTTCACCCAAGTAGATAAGTTCGCGAGTATCGCAAATTAATCCAGTTTCTTCCTCAAGTTCGCGAACAGCAGCATTCTCAATAGAATGGTCTGTATCTTCAACGTGACCACCCGGTATTGTCCACTGGCCGTGGCGCTCATCTACATCTGAACGTCGAATTATTAAAAATTCACAATTTGAATTTAAACACACTACAATAGCAGCGGGCTTAAGTCTACCTTCTGATATAAACCGTTTCCACTCTGTTATTGGCATGCCCTAAATTTCCCTACTGTGCCACGACAGAAAGGTTTTATTGCTTCTTTTATATCAAGTTGTTTTATAGGTGCTACCCAAATCATATTTTCCTGAATCTGTGTGCCATAAGTATATTCCACGTCTACACCATATAATACACCTATAATACGACCTTTTGTATCATATAACAGCGATCCGGAGCAACCAAACCACCCATAAGTGTTAACAATTAATTGTGTCTCACCAGTTCTGGAGTTTTCGTATCCTGCAATTCTACCATTAAACGACATTAGCTTGTGCCAAGAAGGGAATCCAGAATATACTATGTCCATTCCTACATCATATGATTTAGTAACACTCCAGTCCATCGGTTTTATTGTTTTGTTGCGAAATTTTCCATTCAACAAAACAACAGAAATGTCAGCAACTTGGCTTTTATATAATAAAACACCCGGAACACTTTCTTCATCTTTGAAAATCATGTATGTTGTGCCAATTGAATCTTTGGTAACGTGTTTAGCGGTTATTACCAGAGTCAAATCTTTGTACTGCACCAGAGATCCTGAGCCATGGCCACCACCGGGTGTAGTAACCTTAACCGCTGCATTTCTAACATCTCTTTCCACTGACGTCAAACCTTTACTTACTTTTTCAGATGGCTGAGAGGGTCTGTAGTTGTCAGCATTAGCAGTACCAACTCCAATAAACATCATAGCTATTAATAATAATTTTTTCATTTTTAATCCTTATGGGCCAGTATCAGTGGCACCTGTATCTAACTCTATATATCTGTATCCAATTTCAACTAATTGACCAGCAGACGGAATAATAGTGAAATGCACCGTATTTTCTGATTCCGCATAAAACCAGTCATGATTTAGAGAACCATTAATAAAAACTCTAATAGAGTCAGCTTCCGCTTTGTGAGTGAGAGCAATTTTTTCAACAGGCTCAATTGAGTGTGTTGCATCTGTAACACCGGGTGACCAGTCGGTGTCGCAAATATCTACTACGACTCCCCCAAGCATAGCTGTAGCTTCCATATATCTTTCACCGACATCAATCATCGAAGGTGGCCAAGCACACAGAGATGTTGTAGCTTCTTGGTTAACAATACTGGCCATAAAAACAGAACCCATCCTGAGAGAACTATACCAACTTATGAAATCTGATGGATATGGGTATTCGATATCGCTTTGTTCTTCTTCATCTGACACAAAAACTACTAGCAAGCCAGCATCTGGTCGCATCCATGTAGAAGAATATGGGTTGTGATTGATATATTCATAAACAGCATTAAATCCCTCTTCATAGGGTGCAGAAGTTAAGGTAGCCAGCATTGCAGCTGCATCATCGATATCATCACCCGGTACTAGCGGGAATTCATTACTAGTAACCGCTCTTGTCGGATCTGCACTAATCATGACCAACCTCCAGTCTGAGACCGGAAGCGCTGCTAGCATAGCTTCAACACCTAATAGTAATTCGGCATTGTACCGATTCATCGAACCAGATCGATCGACAACCCAGAGAATATCAATTCCGTCGATTGACATATGTTGGGTAAACGAATCGATCCAAATAACACCTTCGTTGACGGGTACCTCAACTTCAACATATACAGGCACCTCCACTTCTTCAACTATAGTTTCAGTTTCGGTCTCTGTTACATACACTATTTCTTTTTCAGGCTTTTCGTGAGCCATTATCGCATAATCATAGTTACATGAAAAAGCAAATAAAATAGATAAAAATAGATTTTTCAATGTTTTGTCCGCCTATAGGTAAATATAGGCTTTTTTATTTTGAGTCAATTAATAAAACAAAACTTAATAAAATCATATTCAAAATAGACAAAACTTGAAGGCTTTGGTCACCGATGTGATAAGCAAAAAACCACAGAAATAAATTTAGAAACCCAGCTCCCACACACACTCGTTTATATAGGGTCTTAAATTTGAGCTTCATTGGTACTCGTTGTCCCGTTCCTTGAAATCACTTCTATATTGTACGCGTATAATTCTTCTAAAGCTTGCCGTTCAAAAACGTAAACCTTTACAATTGGAAACATCGTTTGTTGTTCTTTGTTTATTTTTTCCATTATGACGCCATGCTCTAGTTCGGCGCGCCCATCCCAACTAAAGGTTTTAATTTTTACAAGGTCCCCCTCGCGGACGTCCCAGTGTATGTAAGGTTGTGTGATTTCAGTTTTTTCTTTATTCATTTTCAAGCGCAAATTTTTTTATTTTTCGGTAAAATTTTTATGAGTATCTTTTATTGCAGGATTCCACTCATACAATCCAATTATAATTGAAAGCTTAAGGCCTTCTTCTTCGAGGTAAAATTTTCCTTTTTCTTCCAAGTCAGACAAGTTATTATCTCCAGCAGTCCATGCTATTTCCCAAAAATATAGGTCATCGTGTTCTATATCGACTCGATGAACGTAATTTAAAAGGACACCAACACTATTATTGTAGCTATCAATAATTATGTCTCCTTTAGATAATATAATCTTTTTTGCTCTTTCGCGCAAATCATAAATCATAAAATTTTGCCTACCCACTACCCCTATATAGGTCGATGGTGCCGGCTAAAATCATGTTTTCTAACCCAAACTCAGTATACGATTGATATCTAGAGCCCTTTAAGTTTGGGCCGGACCAAAAGATTTCCCACGCCCAGACTATAACCTCATCATCCTTCGGATAAGAGATAGAATACTTGTCATACAGTATATCATATTTGTATAGCAATACGCCGACGTCATTAGTCGATTTGTCGATTATAACATCACCAATCGATAGTGATAGTGATTTACCGCCCATGGTAAATTAATTAGAGTTAACGGGCCTCTTGAGCAGTATGGGCTTTTTAATATCAAGACATACGTTAACAATAGATTCAAAATTTTGTTCGACTAATAGATCTTTATCTTTAATTGTGCATATATTTTTTGGTATGTAAATTTCGTTGCTAGTCTTTTCGATTGAATAAATATATTCGCTTTTGAAAGATTCTATTGTCGATACATCGACAGCAATCACATGTGCACCAATTATCGGTATCTTTAGTAAATTAATCATTAATGACATTCCTACTTAATTTTAATCCGATCAATGATATAAGGATGTTGAAAGGATAGGTCTTTATATAGACGCTTAAGAACTTTTTTTGTAATATCACCGATAGCATCTTTAGTATCAGCTGATTTAAAAACTTTTTGAACTTCCTTACGAACTTCGTCAGCTAAAGCGGACTTAAGCTCTTTAGATATTAATGATTTGATTTCATTTTTGTCAGTGTTAGTTAATTTTTCGATTAATAGTAAATCTGTAGACATATGGGAGGTACCGGTGCAACTATAAATAGTCCGCAATTTAGATAGGTACCACATCGCGCGCGGAGAAAGTGCGGATATCCGATAATTTAGGACAATGTACAACATACATGAGTCGTTCAACCGCATATTCTTGTACATGCCATTCGCCCATAATATAATCAGGCGCCACGTACGTACGCAAAACTAAGCCGATGCCGGCATCCTTCACTATGGTGTCACATGCGTACATCTCATACCACTTCACCAATGTACCAACGCCTATCGCATCATGATTCGTCATCGCGCTTTACTGGCTTAACCAACAACCGATCACACTCCGGGCACCGTGCTGGTAATTTAATAACCATTCCCGTACCGCAATGCCAACACGTGTATTTATAACTCATATAACTCTCCTATTCTGTTAAATTTATATAATCTGTCTATAGTATGCATCCAATCTCTTTCTTTAATACCTGCATGTGGGAATATTATCCACCATATCTTCGCCATATTCATTTTTACGTCCTCGTTTGTGTCGTATAACTCTATTATCACCGCTAGCCCGCCGTGACATGTACAGGTCACTAAGTCGCCAATGGCGAAGTCGTGCTTAGGTGGTTTTTTAAAAAACTCTTTCACCCTACCTTTCCCTAAATGTATATATCTGGGAAATTTTTTGTGGGGTATTTTTTGGAAAGCTAATATCTCAAAAATTGCAGCGATATCGAAAACAGGCTTAGCACCGGCTATCGCCCGCAGCGGAATCGCGAGAGACGGATTCCGGGGGGGAGGGGGGACCACCATATGCCAGTTTCAAACTGCGTTATTGTGAATGTCAAATAACTGTCAAATCACTTACGAGTCTGTTTATAGTACTGTTTAACTCCGTCAGTTAATACACACGCATATATGTATACTGCTAACGGTGTATAGAACCCAAGGATAAGGCCCTTAGTAACTATACTATCAAGCACCTTATTTATTTTCTTTCTTCTTCGCAAACAATCTCCTCCCTCCAAGTAAACAGTTATAGTAATAATAAACTGTATTCGTTTATGTATTCTCGCGCATCACTCGCATGATTCTACCGGTAGTGTGTGACTTTCGTTAGACCCCAGCATTTCGCTAATGATCAACAGCACCACACACTACGGGTAGTGTCCCGCATATAGTGTCAGTATGCCATCAACATGATTAGCATAGCCGTCCACATGATTGCCCCCAAGCAATCGTAAAGTTTTTGTTCAGTTTCCCATGACATACAAGCCTCTCCTTTTGTATACCTTTATTATACACTCTCGCGCATCGAATGTCAAGCGCGATATGTCAAGAACATGTCAGCAAATGCATGCAAAAGCGGACAGAATATGACTTGACACGATAAAATACTTGACGATACACACACAACGTATATACTAAACACAAGCACATAAAAACATACTTAAAAGCATCCCATCATCGAACAGGCACAATATCAAGCACTTAGCTATCGCATAAACCCCTACCTAAACACACTTATGTATGTTTCGCATATAAACTGTTTACTACTACACAAGCAACTTGCTGTAAACACTTAAGAGAGTTATTATAAAGAGTGTAGTTATCTCCAACCTTATCGACTACTATGCAATAGCCTTTAGATGAAGATGATACTTGTTTTCTTTTGATTAACTCTCCGGCCTTAAACATTACAGTTCTACACCTTTTCGTTTATATACGTTCTCGCGGACAGGCACACGTTCAAGTTGATAGTGAGACTCAAAAACATCGCGCATGCTTTTAACCTCTTTGGCTACCTCGTTGATCGCAACAATGACAAACGTGGCCAGAATAACCAGCGTGCCATAAATAACAAACTCCATTTACTCGTCTCCTTTGTTGAGTTCTTCATCGGCTTGTTTAGCCATCTTTGCAATATCAGCAGCCGTTAGCTTTGCGGCCTTATGGCGTTTGTTTTGTTCACGCATAAGTTTATTATAACGCTTTTTAACATACTTGATCACATGTACGTTCTCAACACCCAAAGCGGAGAATCGACGTTTACCGTTGATAGCCGCGATCTTATCGCTTGGCTTCGTTAGTATCGTCTCAGTATAATCTAACTTGCCATCAACAAGTTTAAGATCGGATTTAGTGACATAGTATTTAGCTGACATAGGAAAAGGGGAGAGTCTTTATTTTTATCCGCGCTCTCTCTCGGTCTTTTATAGTTATCTGCTCTCTTAACCTCTCTGAGCATTGGAGGTAACGCTATCGCATTGTATAGTTCTCTTGGTTAGGGTTGAACACTCCCCTTCTGTGACTAATCCAAGCCCGCCACAGTTTCCGGCTCTATGAAGTTGGGGGTTTTCATTTTCTTTACTTTACCTCTCGCGCTTTGCGCTTTACGGGTTACGGGTTTGATTGATCTATCTCACTTTCTTGAGTGAGTTTATTAAATGCCTTCGCCGTCTTGGAGTGCGGCGAGTGCGGCCTTGTCGTCTTCGGTCAAATGCTCTTTGTTTTTGTTGCGAAGACTTGCGGCGCTCATGCGCGTGGGGTTTTTGTGTTCTGCGTTGCAACCAGCGGCGAACGATTCGGCCCAGCCGGGATCAGGGAAGTCCATAACGGCCTGCTTGCCTTGCGTCTTGGAGTTGCGGAACACAACCCACATTTGCGGGCCTACTTGCTCGACGGTCCAGCCTGTGATCTGTCGGCGCGTTGGCGGTGCAGGCGCAGGCTTGTACTGTTTAGCGGTCTGGATTTTGATCTGGTCGATGGCTCTTTGCATAGTTTTCTCCTTTCTATACATATAATATAACACCGGAGCGGGTAAAAGTCAAGGGTTGAAATGTCAAGGAAATGTCAAGAGATTAGTCATTACAACAATCTGGATGCTCCCAGTTGTCGATTTGCCAATCGCTGATCATCTCGCAGTCGTGCAAGCTATCAACGTAGTTGCTCCATGCCTCGGAACGGGCAACAATGTCAACGTGTCCAAGGTTTTTCTCATCCTCTTGGATCATCGGAAGGATCATGTTGACAAACGAGTCGGTTGCTTGCTCAAGGGTCATAACGTGGTCGAGGTTTGAAGCCATAGAATAATCTCCTTTCTTTCTATACCTATAATATAACACCCTAAGAGGCTATCGTCAAGGTTTAAGTTGTCA
>MDSW01133029.1_pt1 | contig 17617 bp, 10 predicted proteins | sample 811171 | NCBI WGS metagenome assembly MDSW01 (sample SAMN05326641, study PRJNA326480) | marine metagenome | isolation source: seawater | place: Atlantic Ocean: North West | collected 2012
CCACGTCGGCGCGCCTTCGATGTATCCGCCCTTGATGTGGCAGTCCCCGGGGCCGGCGGCGGCGGTTTCCGCGATCCCGATGTGCATCGGGAGCGGGACATCGACTTTCCCTTTCGCGAGCTCCGCGAACGCGGCCTCGACGGCTTCGACCAACGCCCTCGCGGGCTTGACGTTGTTCACGATCGTGTCGTAGTCGTACAACACCGGCGCGGGGAGCCTCTGCGGCCCAGAGCTCGGCTTCGCGACGTCGGCGGCGTTGGCGGAGGTCGGAAACGAAATCGGAGACGACATCGGCGCCGCCGCGGTGTTCGTCAGCGCGCTCTTCGGCCGCGTGAAGTCAACCTTGTACCTCGCGGAGAGTTCTTCGTAGAGCGTGTCCGCCATCGCGATGCCGGTCAGCTCGCACGTCACGTCGACTTGGACGCTGTGCGAGTCCTCCTGAAGCCAAGCTCTCTCGTGGTTGATTTGTTTGATTGACGCGCCGACCTCCGCGATGACCGCGGTGAGGCCGGCGATCCCGCCCGGGCGGTCCGGAACGACGACGGAAAACCGACACAGGCGGCCGTCGTTCACGAGTCCGCGCTCGAGCGTGTTCCCGAGCGTGTTCGTGTCGATGTTCCCGCCGCACAACAGGACGACGACGGTCTTCCCTTCGAGCTCCGGAAGCTTCCCCGCGAGACACGCGGCCATACCCGCGGCGCCCGCGCCCTCTTGCACGAGCTTCTCGCACTCCACGAGCCTCAACAACCCGACGGAGATGTCCCTCTCGCTGACGGTGACGAGCTTGTCGACGCGCGGGCGGCACACCTCGAACGACCGCGGGCCCACGGTGGGAACCGCTAGGCCGTCCGCGAGCGTCGGGCCGGGCATGTCGAACTTGACCACCTTACCCGCGGCGAACGCCGCCGCCATCGAGGGGCACCGATCCGGTTCGACGCCGATGACCATGACGTTCGGGTTGATCGTCTTCACCGCGAGCGCGACGCCGGCGATGAGCCCGCCGCCGCCGACGGGGACGACGATCGCGTCCACGTCTTTGATGTCCTCGAGAATCTCGAGGCCGACGCTCCCGGCGCCGGCGATGATGTTGAAGTCGTCGAACCCGTTGATGTACTTCATCCCTTGGTTCTCCACGAATCGCTTCGCCGCGAGCGCGGCGTCCGCGATGGAGTCGCCCTCTAAGATGACGTTCGCGCCCAACGCGCGGCACTTCGAAATCTTCGTGAGAGGCGCGATGGAGGGCATGAGCACGGTCACCGGAATGCCGAGATCCTTCCCGTGATACGCCAACGCGAGCGCGTGATTGCCGGCGCTCGCGGCGACGACGCCTCTCGCCCTCTGCGCCTCGTCGAGCGCGAGCAGAGCGTTCCTCGCGCCGCGCTCTTTGAACGACCCGGTCGCTTGCTCCCACTCGTGCTTGATGAGGATGTTCATCCCCGTGATCGCGCTGAGGGACTTGGACTTGGTGCAGCGCGAGCGCACGACGCCGGAGCGAATTCGGAAGTGCGCGGTGGAGACGTCCTCGAAGATGGGGAGATCTTGCCCGTTCACCACCTGCCGCGGAACCTGCGGGCACTCCTGCGTCATCGGGTCGCAGTACTCCGCGTCCGCGTCGGCGGACGTCACGCCTGCTGGCGGGGTGTTGTCTTGGATCGCCGCGCGCGGCGCGGCGCGACGCGCCGCGCCCGCGTGATGGCGTTGTTTTCGCGACAGCGCGCTCGGCGAGCGCGCGAGCGGGCGCGCGCTCATCGGCGTGCCGCGCATCGCGCCGGCGACCCCGGACGACATCGTGACTGACGGCGCCTGCGTGGGGCGTGAACGCGCGACGCGCGGGGTCGGTCAGGTCGGGGAACGCGACGGCGCGCGCGCGACGAGATCCTCGCGACGCGTCGAGAGCGTGACTAGACGAGGAAGATGGTGCGCGCGTGTCTGTTTCGAGATAAGATGTCCGCGGACTCGGACGCGCGCGCGCGCACCGTGCGATACCGCGCTGGCGAGGTGGATTCCGTGAAGACTCGCGTCTGTCGCGTGCGTGCGCGCGTGCGGAGGGCGCGAGTGCGTGCGCGCGCGAGAGTGCGGCGGGGACGCGCGCGCGACCTTTCCGCGACCGAACGATTGTTACGCGTCGCGTGCATCGAGCCAAAATTAAACGGTCGTTGCTGAGTTGTTCCTATCAAATCCAGGCAAGGGTGCCGTGCTTCAGGCTCGCGGCGCGATCAGATTTACCCCGACCCAGCCAAGCGCGCTAGCCGACGGGAAAAACCGACGCCGACGAAACTCCGCCCGCCCGCCCGTCTCCCGCGCGAATCCCTCACTCCTTCTTCGGAATCTTCGGCATCTGCCGCCCCGTCGGCGGCGACACGTCCGTGAACTTCCCCGCCCGATGCGTCTCGCGCTCCCGCGCGGCGACGTATATTCTCTGGATCGCCTCCGCGTTGACGACCCCTTTGATGGACACGCACCTGGCGCCGCCGTGCTCGTCGCCGTCGTCCATCGAATACGCCTCCTCGCCGCCGTTCTCGCTGATATCGGTCAACGCGCTCGTTTCGATCTGCAGGACGTAGAAGTATCCCGCGCGCTCCGCGTAGTGCGCGTTCGCGTGCGCGAGGAGGTCGTCGGGGTTCATGAACGCCTCGACGGCGCCGACGTGATGGAAATCTTCCGAGACGTACGCGTCCTGCCCGCGTCCGATGGGGAGCTGGCCTTGGAAGAACTGCGCGGGGGTGAGGTGGAACAGCGTGTGTCCCTTCGGCGCGGTGTCCTCCCACTTGCCGTACACGCCGCGGTGGACGCGCACGCGGCGGAAGAGCTCGTCGTCCGGGAGGCCGACCTGCACGGAGCGGGGAGACGGACGACGACGACGTCAGTCGGACGACGCGCGCGACGGACGGCAAATGACGGACGCAGGAGGACGAGCGACGGACGCGCGTCGTCGCGCGCGACGCGACGCGACGCGACGCGACGCGACGCGCGAGGGAGGACGCGCGCGCGGAGGCGAAAGGATCGAGCGAAGCGCGCGCCATGGCGGGATCCATGAGGCACTGCATCGCGTCTCGTCCCGCGTGCGGTCGCAGCGCGCGCGCGCGACGGACACTGTCATCTCGCCGGGCGGGAGACGAAGCGTTACGCCGAACGCTCGCGCGCGCTCGGAGCTGGGAAACGAGGAGAGTGGAAAAAAACCGCGCCGACGACGACGTTCGACCGATCGAACGATCGACCGAAACGCCGCGGGCGCGTCCGTTCCAACGCCTAAAGAGCTACCACTACTACGCTAACCGACCGTGAACTTCAGACACCGCGTCTCCGCGTGCACGGCGTTGCACTTCTTCCCGCAAAACTTCATCCCGCACCGCGCGCAGCTGTACTTGGACACGAACCCGCACACGCTGCAAAACTTCCTCGGCGCGGACGTCCTCCCCGGCGCCGCGGCGGCGGTGAGATACGTCGGTATCGACGCCGGCACGCGGTCTAACATCGCGACGTCGAGCGCGCCGGCGAACGACCGCGGCCCTCGCTTCGCTTGCGCGGCGCCGCGCGTCTTTCGCTTCCCCGCGGACGACGCGAGCCCCCCTTTGCTTCCCTTTTTCTTCAGGACGACGCCCACCGCGTCCGCCTCCTCGAGTTCGTACTCGCTGTCGCTGCCGGCGCCGTCCTCCGCGTCCGCGTTGTCGTTCTCGAGCGCGTCGAGCCGAGCCGCGGCGACCTGCGCGCGCGGAGGGGAGGGACGTCAGGAGGAGGGCGAAGACGGATCGAACGATCGATCGGGGACGAGTCGACGAGGGCGGAAAAGAAGGGTTCCGCGCGATCGACGACGCGCGGGCACGCGACGCGGCGCGCGCGCGTCGAGGGCGGGTCGACGCGATCGCGCGGCGCTCTCACCTGTCTGCGCGTGTCCTCGTCCACGCGCTTGAGCGCCTTGGCCACGGTCTTCACGCGCGTGGACTTTCGTTCCGACATCGCGCGCGCGCGCGCCGCAGTGGCCGACGCGAGGCGGGGACGGCTGTCTGGCTGTCTGGCTGGTGCGCTGGAGGGGAACAGAACCGCAGCGGTCGTCGGTCGCGGCGAGAAATCGATCAAAAAATCTTCGGCAAGGGTTTAAAAAATCCGTTGAAAGGGGAAAGCTACGAGGGTTGAGGGTTTCGAGGATCTGGCGACGGCGTCGGCGAACGCGCGGGCGATGGAATCGCCGCGCGACGCGCGGCGTGGCGAAGACGAACTATCCGCGCGCGGTAGCGGAGCGAACGCGAGGCGCGCGTCGATCTTCGACGCGCGCGCGGCGACGACGGCTCGAATGGCATTTCAAAAATGTAACAATTCAAAGCGCGTTGCGCGCCGTGCGCGCGCTTCTGCTCGTCTCCACTCTCGTCACGCCCTGCCGCGCGCTCGTCTCGCGTCGTCGCACGTTGCCTTCTAGATTACACAGTCATAGACATCGGCTGATCCTCGCCCGGATGTCGTTCATCGCGGCCCCACGCTCGGAGAAGAGCTTACTTCTTCACTGGCTTCTTGCCGGGGGTCATCTTTTTCGCGGCGCCGAGCGACCCCAACCCGCTCTTCGGGTTCTCCGGGGACGTCTTCCACTTCGCCGCGCACTTCGCGAAGATTTCCTTGGGGTTCATGCCCGGGGTCTCGGCCTTCACTTCCGCGACCGCCTTCTTCATGAAGAGGTTGAACGCGGTCGGCGCTCGCGGCGCGCGCTTCTCCTTCTTCTTCTTGATCGGCTTCCCGTTGTCGTCCACGAGCTCGCCGCTCGCGCCGCGCTTGCCGAGGACGACGCCGCCGGCGAAGACCTTGGAGATCTCGATGCACGCTTCGCCGATCTGGGCGAAGAGAGGAGCGAGCTTAGCGGAGTCGGACATGGTGTTTGATTTGACTTGTGGCGTGCGTTTAGGACGCCGCGCGGGAAGAATGGCGTCGGGCGACGAACGGGGCGCTTTCAAGAACCCTCGTTCAACGGAACTTTCAGCCGCCGAACGGACCCCTCGACGCGCTCCAGTGCTTTCGAAACCGACCTCGGGCTGGACGGACGAACATGAAATAGATGCCACCTGGAACGTACGCGTCGCCTCGCGGGAACCGCCCGCAGAGCCGCCCGCGCGACGACCGCGTCGCGATGGAGAAGGTCAAATCCATAAAAGCGAAGGTCGCGTCCGGCTCCGAGGCGCTGCTGAAGAAGGCGAAGGAAGAAGCGGTGCGAACGCGCGCAGCCTCGTCGCGAAATCGAAGTCCACGTCGCTCGCTTCCCGTCTCGGCTCGCGCGTCCCTCGTCGCCCCCGCCCCCGCCTGACCTCCGAGCCAAAACCTCGTCCTCTCCGCGCGCGCAGGCGGAGGCGAAGGAATACACGAAGAAGAAAGCGGTGGAGCTCAAGCCGAAGCTCAAGGCTGCGCTCGCGAAGGCGGAGCCCGCCGTGCAGGAGTTCTTCAAGAGCCCGACCGGGGAGTTTCTCAAGAACAACCCGAAGGCGGTGATCGGCGTGCTGACGGTCCTCGCGTTCATCGGCATCCCGGGCGCGGGGCCGCTCGCGGCGTTGGTGAAGATCGCGGGGCCGCTGCAGGCGGCGCTGCCGATCATCATGACGATGGCCGCGCCCGCGGCGGCGTTGTTAGTGTGACGAGCGCGAGGCGGGACGGGAGCGCGGGGCGACGCGAGGTATATACTGTAGAAAGGCGGGCGAAGCGAGCGAGGCGCGCGCGGCATCGTGTATTCGTATATTAGCATCGCGCGCTTCCGCGCGGCTCGATCAGAGTTCGCCCTCCTCCATCTCCCCGTCCTCCGCCGGGGGCGGCGGCGGCGGCGGCGGCGCGCCGAACCCCCCGCTATCGCGTCGCCTCCGCCCACCACCGTCGCGGTCGTCTCTGCTCCGGCTCCGGCTCCGCTTCCGGTCGCGGTCGCGGTCGCGGTCGCGGTCCGACCGTCGCGAGTCGCGGTCGCGGTCCATCCGTCGCGAGTCGCGGTCGCGGTCGCGGTCCCTGCTGCGGTCCCTGTCTCGGTCTCGGCTGCGATCGCGCGGCGCGCGGTCGCGGCTGCGATCGCGGTCGCGGCCGCGATCGTCGTACCCGCCGCGCCTAGAGTCGCGTCCTCCCCTGCCGCGGTCGTCCCTTCTCCCGCGGTCGTCGTATCCCCGGGGATGGTCCCTCCCGCGGTCGTCGTATCCCGGTGGCGCGTACCCGCCGCCGCGTCGGTCGTCCCCGCCGCCGCGGTATCCGTCCCCCTCGGACGGGCGGTCTCGGGAGTGATACGCTTGGTCTCGACCGGAGACGAGCGAGTTTTCGTGCTTCGCGCCCTTCCTCGTGCGCCCTAACCCGCCGCCTAACCGCCGCGGCTTCCAGTCCGGCACCGTCCGCCCACGCTCCGCGTCGACGACGACGCGCTTGTTCTCGATCCGCCGCCCGTCCGCTTGTTTATACGCCGTCTTCATGTCGCTCTCGCGGTTGTACTCGATAAACGCGTACCCGCGCGGCTTCCCCGTTTCGACGTCCTCGACGACCCTGACGCTCTTCACCGGGCCCCACTGCTCAAACTCGCGCCGCAGCTTGCTCTCGTCGACGTCGTACGAGAGCCTCCCCACGAACAACGTCTTGTACGGGTCCGAGTCCTTCGCTTTCGGGTCTTCTTTCGGGTCCCACTTTTCGATAGCCTCTTCCAACGCGCGCGCGTTTCTCTCCTCCGCCGCCATCCGCCGTCTCAGCTTCTTCTCCTCCTTCGTCTCCTTCTTCTCCTTCGGCGCCGGCGGCGGATCGTCCGCGGGGTCCGTAAACTTATCCACGTACGCCGCGACGCCGGTCATCGGCTGCGTCTTCTTCGGTTTCGCCGGCGCGGGCATGTACTCCACCGGCGGCCGCGGGACGAACAACGCGAGAAGCGACGGCGTGAGGCCCGTCTGGTGCGCGCCCGCCGCGCCCCCCGGGGCGGCGCGCATGCCCATCATCGCCCCGGGGGGACCCATCGGTCGGAGTCCCATCCCCATCCCCATTCCTGGGGGTCGCATCATCCCGGGGGGCATCCCGGGGGGCATCCCGTACCCGGGCATCATCCCGGGCATCATCCCGGGCATCCCTGGCGGGCGCATTCCGGGGACGAACGCTCCGGGCGGGGGCGGGAGCCCCGGTCGGAGCGGCGCCCCCGGGGGGCCGAGGCTCGGCGGCGCCTGCTTCAGCATCTCGCCCCGCTCGCCCCGCGCGCGCGATCAATCGCGTCGAGGTTCGCTGAGAGGCTCGCGGAGCCGGAGCCGACGCGCGATCGGGGCGAGAAAGATCGCCGAGAAGGGAACCCTAACGACGAATCGACCCGCCCGCTGATCTGATGATTCGACGCGCGTTCGCGGCGCGCGAACGGCGAGCGGCGCGACGGTCCCGACGCGCGCGCGCGTTCGTGACGGGGTGTAGAACGTGCGACGCGAGGCGTACGTGCTCTCGACGCGCGCGTTCGGCTGTGACGGACGCGCGCGGCGACGCGCGCGGAAGCCCTCGGACGTCGATCGGAATCCCAAACCCGCGCTTTCGGCGCCGCGCGGGGGCGCAGTTCTGTTTCTCTGCTCATCACTGCCCGCGGGCGGTTTTCAAACGATTTTGAACTGCGGACGTCTTCCGCGCCTCGCCACAACGAGCGTCGCGCGTATCACACACGCGCGCCACACGTCGAGCGACGCGTCGAGACTTTCAGTCTCGTTCCTCGCTTCTCCCGCGCTCGCGCACTCCCCGCGCGCGTCGCCGCACGCGCGCGTCGCAGCGCACGGAAAGAAAACTCCGCGCGCGCACGTGTGGGCACCGCTCCGAAGACGATCGCTCGAGCGGGCTCGCACGCGCTCGCGCTCGTCCGCCGCACCCTGAGCGTCTGGCCTTCGACGGTTCCCTCGAAGGTTCTCTCGTCCTCGAACGCGCGTCCGTGTCCTCGCGCGCGACCCAGAGGCGGCACGCATCGCGCGACCGCGACGTCGTCGGGCGACGTCGCCGACGGAGGCTTCAGACCTGATACCGCGCGCGCGCGCACCACGATGAGCGACGCGAGCGCTCCCACGACGCGGCCGTTCCAGGTCGTCGTCGCCGCGACGAAGGGCGACATGGGCATCGGCCTGGACGGCGCGCTCCCGTGGAGGCTCCCGAAAGACATGGCGTACTTCAAGTCCGTGACCGCGACCGTCGCGGAGCCCGGGAAGCGAAACGCGGTGATCATGGGACGGAAGACGTGGGAGTCGATCCCGGCCAAGTTCCGGCCGCTCCCCGGTCGCCTCAACGTCGTCCTCTCGAAGTCCGGCGCGCTCGTGGAGTCGACCGGGTCGGAGAACGCGGCGCCGGCGAACGGCACGCCGAGTAACGTCCTCCCGCCGAGCGTTTTGTTGCAGCCCTCTCTCGAAGCCGCGCTCGCGACGCTCGGCGCCGGCGAGCACGCGGAAAACGTCGAAAAAATCTTCGTCGTCGGCGGCGCGCAAGTCTACGCGGAAGCGATGGCCTCCCCCGCGTGCCAGGCGGTTCACATCACGGAAGTCACGCCGCCGAAGGACATCCCGGACGCGTTCAAGTGCGACACGCACATGCCGCCGGTGGACATGGAGAAATTCAAACTCTACGCGTCCGCGCCCCCGGTGAACGAAAAAGAAGGCGCGAAGATTCAGTTCCTGTCCTACGTCGCGAAAGACGCCGCCACGGGGAAGTTCCGCATCCCCGGGAGCGTGTCTCTCCCGCCCGGCGCGGTCGCGAACGGCGTCAGGCACGAGGAGCTGCAGTACCTCGATCTGATCAGGGACATCATCGAGTCTGGGAACGTGAAAGGCGACCGCACGGGCACGGGGACGATTTCGAAATTCGGAACGTCCATGCGATTCGACTTGCGACGGTCGTTCCCGCTCCTCACCACGAAGCGCGTGTTCTGGCGCGGCGTCGCGGAGGAACTTCTGTGGTTCGTCGGCGGGAGGACGAACGCGAAGGAGCTCCAGGACAAGGACATCCACATCTGGGACGGCAACGGCAGCCGCGAGTACCTCGACTCCGTCGGGCTGTCCCACCGCGAAGAGCAAGACCTCGGGCCGGTGTACGGGTTCCAGTGGCGACACTTCGGCGCGGAGTACACGGACATGCACGCCAACTACGACGGCAAGGGCGTGGACCAGCTCGCGGAGGTGATCGACAAGATCAAGAACAACCCGAACGACCGACGTATTCTGCTCACCGCGTGGAACCCCGCGGCGCTGAAAGAGATGGCGCTGCCCCCGTGCCACATGTTTTGCCAGTTTTACGTCGCCAACGGGGAGCTGTCGTGTCAGATGTACCAGCGCTCGTGCGACATGGGCCTCGGCGTGCCGTTCAACATCGCGTCGTACTCGCTCTTGACGTGCATGATCGCGCAGGTGTGCGGGTTAAAGCCCGGGGATTTCGTGCACGTCATGGGCGACACGCACGTGTACAGCAACCACGTGGAGCCGCTCAAGAAGCAGCTGCTGTGCGAGCCGCGGCCGTTCCCGACGTTGAAGATCAATCCGGCGAAGACGGACATCGACTCGTTCGAGTTCAGCGACTTCACGATCGAGGGGTACGACCCGCACCCGAAGATCGAGATGAAGATGGCGGTGTGATGAGGAGCGTGCGTTGCGTTGCGTGTGAACGTATGGGACGCGAGCGTTACTTTGAATAGTGTAAGTCCCTACGTATTATAACAGAGAAACGATCCAACTTCATGAACCCCTCACCTGTCGCGCCTTTAACTTCGCCGCCGCCGCGGCTTGCTTCTTCGCGAGTTTCTCCTCCCTCGCGCCGATCGACTTCGGATCAAAATCCGCGGGCAAATCGAGCGTCTCCAACGTCTTCGCCCACAGCGCCGCCGCGGCGTCGTCGTCCCTCGCGTGCTTCGACGGCGGCCTCGCGCGACAGTCGGACGTGAAGTACGGAGCGATCCCCGTCGACGCTCCGTAGTCGTCAACGAGCGCCTCGTCCCTCGTCGCCGCCCACAGCGTCGCCCGCGCGCCTTCCGCGGGCGTGAGCAAAAAGTTACTCATTATGATCTTATACGCGACCTGCACAAACTTAGGTAACGTCCGAACGACGCCGGTTATGATATTCCCCGGGTGCACCGCGAGCGACCGCACCAGCGCCTTCTCCCCCGTGTTGACGTCGACGCCGTCGTCGTTCACGCCCAGCCGCCGTTCGAGCTCGCGAACGAACAGAAGCTCCGCGAGCTTGCTCTGCGCGTACGCCGCGCGCGCGCCGTACTTCCGGTTCACGAAGTTCGCGTCCTCGAGATCCACGCCGTGGGAAAACTCGTGGAGTTTGCTGCACACAAACACGATCCTCGCGGGCCCGCTGTCGTGGCTTCTCCCGTAGGACGTGTACGAAAACGCCTCGTCGAACTCCCGCAAGCTCGCGCCCGCGCGCTTGAGCGACGGCAGGAGGAGGAGCGACAGAAGCGCGGGGGCGAGGTAGTTGGTGCCGTAGTGCTGCTCGTGCCCGTCGGACGTGAAGCGATGCGCGCCGGACATGTCGAACACCCCGGCGTTGTTGATCAGGCAGTGAATCGGAATCTCTCGCGCGTTGAGCGCGCTCGCGAACGCGCGGACGGAATCGAGCGAGTCCAGATCGAGATGCATCACCTCGCACTTCACGCCTCTGCCGTACTTCCCTTTCTCTTTCTTCTCCCTCGCTTCGAACGCCTTCACGAGCTCCTCGCCCCTGGACACGGTCCTGCACGCTAAGATCACCTTCGCGCCGAGGAGCGCGAGCGTCTCCGCGGTCGTCGTCCCGATCCCGGACGTCGGGCCGGTCACGACGAACGTCTTCCCTTCCACGGCGGACCACTTGCACGCGCGCTTGGGGTCGGCGTACAGGTGCCACGTGTGCGGGCGCTGGAGCATGACGTCGTTCACGACGCCGAGCCACGTCCCGAGCCAGGACATCGCGAGAAGAAGCGCGGGCGGAGGGTGGGCGCGACGCGTCGATCGATCTGATCGAAACGCGGGTCAGGTTTCGTCTCGCGAACAGAAGTTCATTTTTTCCCCTCCGCTCGCTCCAGCTGTCGTCCTCTACGTGTTCGATGCACGCGCGCTACTCCATCCCCGTCCTCTCTCTCTCTAATCGCTGTCCTCCTCCCACCGCTCGAGCTCGTCGTCCTCCTCGACCGGCATCCGAACCATCAACCCCACCGCGTCCGGCCCGCGCACCGCCTGTCGGTCGTACCGAAACACCAGCTCGACGTGCCTCCCGTGCCCCGCCACCCCCACGAGCGCCCTCGACGGATTCGACGCCACCCCCGACAAGCTCCGGCGCAGCGTCCGCGTGCCGACGTTCGCGACCGAGGCCTCGCCGCACGCCTTAGACTCCGCGAGCCGCTCGCACGGACCCGCGCTCTCGTCCTCCAGCCCCGGCTGCGTGCCCGTCCCGCGTCCCGTGCCCCCGTCCCACGCGCCGCCGCCGCCCGCGCGCGAGGACTCGTATCGGTCCTCCGACGCGGGGAGCACGCCCGCGCCTCTGAGGGTCGTCGTTCCGTCGTTCACAGCGACGTCGGGGTGGAGATGTGAGGCGTCAGTGTTTGAAGTCGAAAGGCGTCGCGGCGTGTTGGGATCGAAAGCGAGGGGTTGTTGGGCGGAGAGAAACGCCGGGAGAGAGAGTCCTTAAGGAACGGCGCGCGCCGCGCGAAAGCGGTCGTACGGGGACCACAGCGGTGTCATCGGACGGAACGCGCCTGAGCTCCGCGCCGAGCGCGACGTGCCCTCCCTTGTTCGTCGTGAGGTGCAGTGACCCCGCCTTCGTCGTCGCGAGCTCGACGACGTCCCCCACGGCTCGGAACCGCTCCACGGCCGCGTGCGCCGCCTCGGTCGCGGCGCGATCGAGGCACAGCCAGTAGGGCACGTCCACGACGTTGGCCTGGACGATCGTCTCGAGGTCCTCCACCTCGCGGCGATTCAGCGGGCCCGCGAGCGGGACGTCTTGCACGACGTCCACGACGCCCTTGCTGTCGAAGCACAGGAACGGCAGCGACGTCCCGGGCGCGACCTCGCGCTTGATGAGCTTGACCTCGACGTGCGTCGCCTCGGAGCCGACGAGGCCGCGCAGGACGCGGCACAGCGACGCGGGCTCGAGGCGCACGCCGATCTTGTTATCGTTCGCGGACTGCAGCAGGCACGCGTCGAAGACTTCGTCCTTCAAGAGATCCGCGTGTATCTCGATCCCGCCGGACTCGGCGTGGTTCTGCACGAGGTGGATCGAGTTCGGGGTGAACAGGACGCTGAGCTCCTTGCCGAGCTTGTCGAATATCGGCGCGAACCGTTCGAGCCACTGCACGCCGACGGAGGAGAACGTCGCTTTGAACTTCATCGGATGTTTTTTTCGTCGCGTTCGCCGCTCCTCTTCTCGGACGAATCAAATCGAACCCGCCGCAGCACGCCGCGCGTCCCGCCGCGCCTGGAACGAGCGGATCCGACGCCGGCCAGCTCGTGAGGAGCGGTCGAAGCGCGCGACTCCCCGGCGGGCGGCGTGGGGACGCGCGACAAGCCGGGCGGCTGCCCCGCGGTTGTGACGAATCTCGAAGCGAGCGGCGCTTTATTTCAGGCGGGGCGGGGGTGCCCAAGTTTCCCGCCCGAGCGCAGTTTTTCGAAATGTAGGCACACCAGATCCATTCTTCGAAGCGCGCGAAGCGATGGAGCACTCCCCGAGGCCGGCTCCTCCTCGGGGAGTAGATCGCGGCGGCGGCGGCACATCCACGTCGGACGGCGGCGGCGGCGGTCCCGGCGGCGGCGGCCTCGCCGCGAGGCTCGTCGCCGTCAAGGCGAAAATCAAAACCTGGGAACACGCGTTCACGAAATCGCGCGCGCGGCCGCCGACGAGAGAGGACACGACGCCGGAGGTCGGGGAGATGTACAAGGAGTACCAGCGCCTGAAGGCGGCGATCGAGAAGGAAAATAAGAGGCCGTCCTCCGCGGGACGAGGCGACAAGACCGTCGCGCCCGCGGTTCGGAGCTCGCCGAGATCGCGACCGCAGAAGCCTCCCGCGCCCGCCGCGCCGCTGCGCGACGCCAACCGAAGGAAACCGACGGCGCTCGCGTCGCGGCTGCCCGCGCCCGCGGACAGCAGCGACGACGACGACGACGACGACGACGACGAAAGGATCGAGGCGACGCCGGTGAAGACGACGACCGCGCGGGGACCGGCCGTCGCGTCCGCGCCGCAGCGTCCGCCGACGTCGCCGATGTCGCCGCCGCAGCGTCGGTCGCCGAGGAAACATCCCGCGTCCCCCGCGGCGACGGCGCTGCCGCGACCGAGCCCGTCGAAGGTGTCCGCGCTGCCGCCCAGGAAAGCGGCGGCGATCCTGTCGACGTTGGATCCTCTCGCGCGCGGCTCGGGGCGAGGGCTCGGGTTACCCCCGTTAGTCCGGCAAGGGTCCGGATTACTCGCCAGAGGCGGCGGCGGCGGCGGCGGCGGGTTCGCGCGCATCGCCGCCTCGCGCGGCGTCTCCGCGACGACCGCCGCCGGCCGCCCGGCGTTTGATCCTCTACTCTGCGACACTGGCGCGGTGCTGAGCGGCTCCGCGGTGCGCACCGGCGCGGGCGCGAGTCGCGCGCCGGAGTCGCTGTCGTCGTTTCTCGGCGAGGACGCGGACGCGCGCGCGAAGGCGCCGATCGTGATGCCGGTGGCGCCTCCCGTGAAGAAGACCAAGCAGAAGGCGCCGCCGATGCCGGTGTACGACACGTCGCGGAAAGGGCGAGGGAAGGCGCGCGAGGACGAGATGCTCGCAGAGCCGGACGAGGACGAGATGCTCGCGGCGATGGAGGCGGAGGAGGAGGACGCGCCGCCGCCGCCGCCGCCGCCGGCGGACGACGACGAGGACGATTACGCCGCCGCGGCGGCGAGGGCGTCGGCGGCCGCGGCGAAGAGGGTGGAGGCCGCCGCGGCGAAACGCGCCAAGGCGAAAGAGTCGAAGGCGACCAGGGGAGGGGACTCGGACGACGGCGGGGACTCGGACTACGCCGAGAGCGGCGAGGACGACGACGAGGAGTTCGAGATCGCGACCGCGGCGGGTAAGAAGCGCCGCCGCGCCGCCGCCGCCGCCGCCGCGCCGAAGCCGAAGCCGAAGGCGCCGAGAGCGAAGGCCGCGAAGTTGACGGTTCCGACCGCGGCGACGGAGCCGGCGAGACCGACGACCGGACGAGAGCGCGCGGACGCTCGCAACGCCGCGGTTCTCGCTGCCGCCGCGGAGGCGGCGGCGAAGAAAAAGAAACCGAGCGGAGGGAGCAGGGCGAAACCGTCCGAGGCCATGGACTGGCGCGCCGCCGGGGACGAAGCCCCGGACGCGCGCGCCGCGGGCCTCGCGGAGAGAAAGCCGACGAAGAAGACGATGTGCAGCGGGAAGGGCAACTTCGTGAAACTGAACCTGAAGCAAGGGTGGAAGAGCAAGGGGGTCAAGAACGGCGCGCCGAAGAAACGCGTCGGCGGGAACGCGCGATACGGCGGCGGCACGCGCGGACGACGGAAGCAAGCCCCGGAGCCGACGGAGTGCGGGCAGTCGCTGTGGCACGCCGGGGACTGGGCGGACAGAGAGAAAGCGGCCAAGGCGAAGGAACGCGACGCCAACGCGGGGAGGAAAGCGGCGATCGAAGCGCCGGCGGTGAGACCGAGCGCGGCGCAAATCGCCGCGGAGGAAGCGCGCGCGAAGCTCGAGAAGCCGAGCGACGCGCTCGCGAGCGCGTGCGCCGCGGCTCTGAGGGACCCGACCGAGGACGCACTGACGGACATCCTGCGGAGGGCGTTCGGGCACGAGAGCTTCCGCCCCGGGCAGCTCGAGGTCATCCGACGCGTCCTGCGCGGCGGCTCCTCCCTCGCGTTGCTTCCCACAGGCGCGGGGAAATCGCTGACGTATCAGCTCCCCGCGCTTCTGTTCCCGGGGCTCACGCTCGTCGTGTCGCCGCTGCTCGCGCTGATGTCGGATCAGCTGAGGGGGCTGCCGCCGGCGCTCCCCGGCGCGGCGCTGCGATCGGACCAGTCCTTGGACGCGCTGTTTCACACCCTGGACGAACTCCGGGCGGGAAAGTTTAAGGTGCTCTTCGTCTCGCCGGAACGGCTTCTGAACGAGCGTTTCTTGAGCGACCTGAGAACGGTCCCCGGCGGCGTCTCGCTCGCCGTCGTCGACGAAGCGCACTGCGTGTCGGAGTGGTCGCACAACTTTCGTTCGGCGTATCATCGCCTCGGGCGCATTCTCCGCGCGCGCTTACGCGCGGACTGCCCCGTGCTCGCGCTCTCCGCGACGGCGACGGCGCGCACGGAGAAATCCCTGCGCGCGCAGCTGCGCATCCCGCGGGAGGGCGTGCACAGGAACGACGTCATACGTCCAAACTTGATCCTTTCCGCGATGCGCGTTCCGTCGAACTCGAGGGAGGCGACGCTGTTACACTTCCTCGAGAGAGAGCCGATGCACGGGAAGGGCTCCGTGATCGTGTACACCGCGTTTCAAAACCAAGCGGAGACGGTCGCGGCGTACCTTCAAACGAGAGGCGTCGGCGCGAAAGCGTACCACGCCGGTCAAGATCCGAGAGACCGCGCGCGGACGCAAGCGCAATTCTTCTCCGGATCTGTCCGCGTCGTCGTCGCGACCGTCGCGTTCGGGATGGGCCTCGACAAGCCGGACGTCAGAGCGGTGGTGAATTACTCCCTCCCGCGGTCGCCCGAGGCGTACATCCAGCAGGCGGGACGCGCGGGGCGGGATGGTTTACCCGCGCGGTGCGTCTCGTTCATCGACCCGAGCGATTACTGCCGGCTTCGGTCGTTATCGTTCACCGACGGCGTCGACAAGAACGCGGTGCACAGGCTGCTAGAGACGGTGTTCTTAGGGAAGAGCGCCGCCGCGGGCGCGGGCGGTGCCCGAGGCGGGAAGAAACCCGTCGCCGGCGCGATGAGCTGCTTCGCGCACTCCGGCGTCGAGTCCGGTCTCGGCGACGGCGACGACGACGGCGACGGCGTCCCCTCCGTCGTCGGCGCGCTGGTCGTGCAGCAGCTCGAACGCGAGCTCGACATGCGCGGGGAGGTCATCGAGACCGTGCTGTCCTGCCTCGAGTTATGGGACGCCGACGCGGTCAGACGACGCTGCGCGGCGGCGACGGCGGCGGCGGCGGCGACGACGGCGGCGGCGGCGGACGTGCACGACGACGACGACGACGACGGCGACGGCGACGACGGTCTCGTCCGCGTCTTGCCCGACATACGAGCGACGTGCGAGCTGTCGTTCCACGGCACGCCCGCGGACGAGCTCGCGTCTCAGTGCCCGCTCGTCGCCGCGGTCCTCGCCATCGGGGGCAAGCCGAGGCAGGGGAAGTACAGATTCAGCGTCGCCGCCGCGGCGAGGCACATGCGAGACGGGCTCGAGCAAGTCCAGGCGCAGCTTCAGGCGCTGAGCGCGAACGGGCAGGCGGCGTATCGATTGGAGGACCGCGCGGTGGGGTACGAGATTCGCCGAGCGCCGCCGACGGATCTGCGCCCGTTATCCGCCGCGCTGGTGGACCACCTGACCGCGGTCGAGGCGTCCGCGGTCGCGAAGCTGGACACGGTGTACGGCGCGTTAGAACGCGCCGCGGACGCGGAGGACGACGCGTCGCAGGGCGCGTCGTTGCGGGTCGCGTTGGAAGCGTACCTCGGCGCGGGCTGCGGCGCGGGCTGCGGCGCGGACGCGGACGGCGCCGCCGCCGCCGCCGCGGTCGCCGCGGAGCCGCCCCAAGCGATCAACACGGAGGAGCCGACGAGCCTGCGCGCGGACGCGCGCGAGCTCCTGAGCGAGCGACACGGCGCGAAAGCGGGCGGCGCGGGCATCATGTCCGCGAGAGCGGTCGCGAGGGTTTTGCACGGGTTGGGCTCGCCCGCGTTTCCCGCGCAGGAGTGGCGGCGGCACCGTCTGTGGGAGCGGCACGGCTCCACGGACTTCGCGCTCGTCATGCGCGTCGCGAGCGAGGAGCTGCTCGTCGTGCGCGGAATCAAACGATGAACAGGCGGACGGTGCGATAACCTAAGATGCGATAGAGAGCGCACGACGTGCGAGCGGAGGGATGAATACTAGACTACGTCGGTTGTTACGAAGGCACGGAAGAACATCCTGTCCGTACGAGCTATACTCGCTCGCGCGCTCTCGACCTCCGCCGTCAGGTTGGCTTCGGTTTCTCTCGCGGGTCGACGAAATACCTCACGAACTCTTGCTTCGTGACGACCTTCCTGGAGTCCTTCTCGAGCTTCGCGAACGCTTTCGCCATCGCCGCGCGCGCGCTCTCCGCGTTTTCGCCCTCGGCGGCGACCGCGCCTCGTTCCAACAGTTTCGAAACGCGGTCGTCGTCCCCGAGCGCGGTCATGAACGCTCGAATTTCAATCCCGCCGCGGTCGTCCACGTTCACGATGTCGTACACCTTCCCCAAGTACTTCTCCTTCACCAGATACGTCCTCGCCGCGAACAAGCTCTGCGTGTTCAGCAGCGGGTTCGCGAAGAACCCCGTCACGGAATCTTTCGTCTCGGTGAACTCTTGCGCCATCTCGTCCCCGGTTTCCTTCAGCCCGCGCGTGACGACCGTCGCGCCGTCCACGACGCCGTCCACGACGATGTTCGCGCCCTTCCCGACGCCGTCCACGACGATGTTCGCGCCCTTCCCGACGCCGTCCACGA
>MDSW01215016.1_pt1 | contig 17610 bp, 12 predicted proteins | sample 811171 | NCBI WGS metagenome assembly MDSW01 (sample SAMN05326641, study PRJNA326480) | marine metagenome | isolation source: seawater | place: Atlantic Ocean: North West | collected 2012
GCCAATAGTCGTCCCAAAAGCGCTAAATTTGATACAGACAAAGCACTTTCTAGTTCTTGACCCCTTAGTTTCTGTGATTTCTTTGCTTCTTCCGAAAGTCGCATACGAGGGATTTCTTCAGTTTCTATCTTCGAATACTCGGCTAATGCAGATTTACAACCATCAGAGCTTCTAATTGATCCAAGTTGATCATGAGCTAGCATTCGACAACGCAATCTAACATCAGCCTGCAGTGGCCCCTCATCACGGCTTATTAAATCGACTAGCATATCATTCGCCTCATCTGGAACCTCAACTCTGACTGGTATAGAACTTTCACTCTTAGCCAAACGGGCGGCAGCTTTACCAGCTCTACGACCAAAGACAAGGGCAGACGATAATGCCGATCCGCCTATCCTATTACCACCGTGAATTCCTCCTCCTGTTTCTCCAGCTGCCCATAAACCACTCATTGGTGTCCTACCATCTATGTCAATTTCAAGTCCCCCGAGCCACGTGTGGCTTCCTGGAGCAACCTCCAAAGGCGTTTTACTAATATCAATACCCCTATGAAGACACGTTTTATAAACATGAGGGATCTGCTTTTGAATAATTTCCATTGGAACTTCTGTTGCATCCATAAAAATACCGCCAGTTAGTCCTGCTCGTCCAGCGTGTATCTCTTTGGCCATAGCTAGAATAACTTCGCTTCTTGTGCTCTTTTCAGCTGTGTCCGGAAAATAACGTTTTAGAAACAACTCTCCGTCCCTATTACGAAAAACGGCACCTGCATTAATAAAACCTGTCGGATGAGGGGCAAACCCAAATAACTCCTCGGGTGAACAACACATAGCCTGAAAGTCTATCATCTCACTTCCTAATAACGCTACGCCAGCACGATAACCCATTACATAACCATCACCCGTGACTTGTGGAGGGTTATCATTTACATAAAAAAGACCGCTTCCACCTCCAGTAGCCAAAATAATTTCTTTAGCGGAATAGGCAACTAAGGTACCCTTATTATAGTTTACACCCCAAGCACCGATAATGCGGTTTTCTTCAACAATTAAATCAACAATAGAAGTATTAGAGTGTTGTTCTATACGTTGGTCGGGTCGTATTTTCTTTGCTAGAGTTTTGGTAACCATATTACCAGTTGTATCATAATGATGAACAGCCCGAGGTTTGCTGTGATTAGGAAACATTTTTAAATCTAAATCTCCATCCTCATTAGTTACAAAGTCAGCCCCCCATTCTCGTAAATCATTAACTATTTCGACTATATCTTCACACCAGATTCCCGCTAGCTCGGGGTCAATCAGCTCACCACCATCACCCTCGAGAAGATCAGCTAAGTGTTGAGCAGGGCTATCATCTTTTCCCATAGCAGCAGCAAACCCGCCTCTTGCAACTGATGTAGTGCCGCTCGGAGGTCTACTTTTACCAACTAAAGTAACTCTGACGCCAGCTTCCGCGCATTCGAAGCACGCCATACCCCCCGCTGCACCTCCTCCAATAACAAGTACATCAGTTTCATAATTTTCTACTGAGATATCAATTGCCACTGTTAACCTCTCCTATTCCTATACTTTCTTAATCTACTTTTGAATCAATTGTGTAAAATACTTGAGGCACGCACTGCCAAATTTAGGATCATTTATATGAAGGTCCAACTCAGCTACTTCACCCCTTATAAGGTTTTTCTTTAGGGTTTCGTAAAAGACCCTGTCATCACCGGGTCTATCCCATGAACCTAAAATATTCCCCCCAAGATCATGGGTGTTTCTTTTTGTATGCTCACTAAAACCTCGCAATGGAATAACGACCACAAAATTTTCTTCCGCTTGATTTAAACGTTCGGCCATCAATTTTCCAAGTTTTTCATATTCAAAAGCATTAGTGCGCATTAAAATATTTTGAGCATTATATTGGAAAAACTCGCGATCAGAGTATCTTTCAGGAACCATATTTACCCAAAAATTCGAATGATCAATTGCACCTGGAACAATTACCTGTGGCAGACCTGCAGCACTAGCAGCAGTTAAGCGATTCTCACCAGCACTGTATACACCATCAACTATATAATCCGTAAGTTCATGGGTAGTAATATCCACTACCCCCGCTAACTCGCCTTTTTGTGCCAGCGATTCAAGTGCTTTACCACCTGGGCCTGATGCATGAAAATGTATTACCTCATATCCCTCACTAACTAATCCATCAGTAACAACATCTACACAACCAGATGTTCCCCCAAATGAGGAAACCCCAATAAGTAAAGGTTCGTCTTGTTTTTTTTCAGTGTCGTTAGCCATCGCGCAGGTCATTGCAGCCAGAGCAGTTGCAGCGTTCTGGAGTACGCCTCGGGTAATTCTATTCAAAGTAAAATCGCCAATGGAAGGAAACATAACTATATCACTTTCAGCTATGTACCATTGAACCGCAGCAGTTGCAGCAACTGCACTTACCATAACTTTAGGCACTAGTGGAGGCAATGAACGCATCAGAGAACAAGCCATAGAAGTGCCATTAGCACCACCTAAACCTATTACGCCTCCTATATTTTCTAGTAAATATTTTTCTTTTAGGGTTTTTATTCCTGCTGATACCATAACCTCAGTGGCCTGGTTTCTATCCATTTTGGCTAATTCTTCCCATGAGTTTCCGCTAATTATAGCTAAATCACCACCGGTAATATCAGCTCCAGTTATATTATGGGGGCGTAAAGATAAATCCATCAACAATGGCTTCACACCGAGCTGAATTAATGCATTACAGACAAAAAGTGCTTCTTCACTTTTACTATCCATAGTTACTAGTACAGCTACACTGACTTCAGCCACTATTACTCTCCTCAATTAGAGTATTTAGAAATTATTACCAATATCATTCAATATAAGATCTTTAATCCATTAAAAAATGGCTAATTTGGTAATAATGCTAAATTCTTCAAGGTTGATTATCTATGAAATATTAGAAGGCATCCACCGAACTTCGCCGGAAACTCCATCAACAGCGACCATTACTCCATCAGAAATCTTTTGAGTAGCGTCCGGGATCCCTAATACCATAGGTATGCCGCGTTCTCGTCCCAATGAAGCTAGATGAGAGGTACTTCCACCAAGTTCTGCTATGACCCCTGATACTCTTGGCAATACGCTTACTAAAGCTGGCCCAGCCACCTTCGTGATCAAAACATCTCCAGGATTAATTCGAGAAATTTCACACTCACAACTAACTATACAAGCCCTGCCAGATGCCCACCCAATGCCCCCGGGATGACCACGGAGAGAGGGTTTACCATTCCATATATCGTCAGGAATGTGCACTTCCCTTACATGCAGTGGTCGAGCCTGTAACATCTTAATACCGGAAACATCGGCAGCCCATTCCACCTCAACTGCTTGTCCAATTATTTTTTCAGCTTTTTTCATATAAGCAGCAATTTCATTTACCTGGCTCATAGTCAGGCACTGTCTTTGTGATAAATTTTCTTCATTGCTTGGCTTATCTTTATTTTTCTTATTATTTTCGGATATGCCTCCATGATGTGTATGGCAATGAATACTATGCTCAAATTCCTGTCCATTTATTACTTCAACTATTTCACCTTCTGATGATAGATCATATCTATCAGGTACTACCTCTCCTTGTGCGAGAGATTCACCAAAACCCCATGCAGCACTTATTGACATACCTCCATTTGAAGTCTGGCTAAGCCCTCCACCAGATACTTCTGCCTCAACGAGCGGTTGTACCAGTACTGCCATAGCAGTATCTGTTGCCTTAATGTTTTTATCATCCATATAACGCATAGCGCGAGGAGACCAAAGAGCTCCCCAGCAAGCTCGCAATGCAGTAAGAAAATCTTCTTCAGTATCAATACCCAAAAAAGTCTGAAACTGGCCAGCAAAAGAAGAACCTTCAGTATCCTCCATAAGTGATGAAGACCTTACAGCTATACGACCACCAAAACTATCCACAAGCGCTTGATATGCAGTTACCAATTCTTCTCTAATTTGTTGCTGAATTGGTTCAGAAAACAGACCAATACGAACATCAGCAACATATCCACGAGATTCCAAAAATGGTAAGCTCATAGCTTTTTCAGCGGACTCTGCGAGACCCAGTGATTCTAGTTGATAATTATAAGCGTCAGCTCCTAAACAAAAACCGCCCGGAGTTGGCAAACCACCATGAGCAAGTATGGCCTGATTTGCGGTTTTGGGACCGAAGCGCAGAGCGTCAGCAGCTTCGGCATCCAAAAGGTTTACAACAAACTTATTCATTGTTTTAAATACACCTAAATAAATAACAAGACGGCCGGGCAAAAAATTACCCGGCCGCTTTTATTTTTCATTAAATTCAGTACGCCTTCAACTAGTGAGCCATAGGATCAACAACCGTAATTTGATTAACCGGGAAGTTGGTTATAATCTCAGTTTCATCTTCATGTACGATCAGCATTTCCTCAATACGGACCCCAAACTTAAAAGGAATACCGTGCTGAGTTTCTAAAGCAAAAACCATTCCTGGTTTAATCTCAATAGGATGGTCAAGAGACCAAATACGGGATATAACTGGCGGATCATACTGAGCTAAACCAAGCCCATGACCCCATAAATTAGCCGCTGCCTGATCTTCCTCTTCATAGCCCCAAATCTCTTTAGCTGATGGCCATTTCAAAGCTATTTCTCTAGTGGTTGTACCTGCTTTAACCGCTTCAATAGAGTCGTATAACCAGCCCAATGCCTCTGAATATACATCTTTCATCTCTTGGGTCGGCTCTCGTCCAACGCAATAAGTTCTATAATAGCATGACTTATACCCATTCCAAGTTAAGGCAGCCAAATCCATAAAGACGATATCACCTGGTTGTATTATTCTATCACCAAAATTTCGCCAGTTTGGCCAAGTATTGGGTCCAGAGGAAACAATTACATCCTCAACATCTTCCATACCTGGTATATCATAAAGAAATTTCATAATATGAGCTGTAACCTGATTCTCAGTGATACCAGGTTTTAGAAACTTCATACACTCCCAATGAGCAGCATCACCTATAGCGCCTACAATCCTAGAACATTCCTGTTCATCAACATTTTTTACCGCTCTGGCATCCATCATTGGTGACATTCCATCAACCCATTCAATGCCCATTTCGTTAAAATGGTTGATCATATTAAGATCAATAAAATCTACACCTAATTTTTCTCCTGCAACCCCATGACGTTTCATCTCTTCTAGAACTGCATTAGTGAATTTAGTAACCTGTTGTGTTGAAGCTGGACCAGCTGCTCCTTTAATCCAAGCATAGGAATAGCGTATATTCTCTGGTGGTATCCAAGGAGCATGCCTTTCGACTTGTGCCCCGATATCGCCTTGCTCAAATAATACTGGCTGTCCATCTCCACATAATAATGCGTATCTAAGACCAGGCTTCAGACGATTCCAACCAGGCGTTAAAGTTCCTGTAATATAACGAACATTCTCGTCATACAAACAAAGCATAGCGCCTAGACCTGCTTTTTTCATCATTTCACGCGCACGCTCAAGACGATACGTACGCATACGTTCAAAATTAACTCTTTGCTGCCAGTCGACACCTGTTATGCCAAAATTTGCACTGCCGTATCGCATTGAAATCCTCCTGCGTTTTTTATTTATATAATCTCTTCATAAAATATCTATGGTTAAAAACCAAACATAAAAATATACCATCTTATATTTAAGTTAAAATAAGACAGATCATATCCGCTTTGCTAATGCAATACTGTCATACAATCTCATTCAATTATAACCTAATTATTTTTAAAGTACTTTAACATGATATTTCTAATTGTCGACGATTTCTGCTTGGCCCGTTTGAGTTGATTTTGCTAGAGCCTCCAGTACGGCAACATTAGAAATGCGTTCCATATCTGTAAATCGATAAGTCCCATTACCAGCTGCAGCATCTGCCCAAGCATCAAAATTAAGGGTTACTGTATCAATTGGTTCAAAAATCTTTAATTCACGTTTACCCTCTTTATTGCAAATAGTCATGTGTGTTGGGCCAATGTCTTCGGGGTGAGCCATCTCTTGTATATCTACCCAGCCCAACTCACCATATACGGCAAATCGTCCATAAAAAGGCGTGGCTGATACTACGTTTATAGAACCAGTAGTTTTATCAGCAAAACTAAACTGCGTACTGACAACATCTCCGCTGGGTAAATCAAGAACGCGTTTTGCAGAAATAGCCCTTATCTCAGTAATTGGACCTAACATACTAATCAACATATCAGTTAGATGCACACCCATTCCTGTCCATCCGGCAGCGGGTGCCTGAATTAGAGAGCCTCTCCAATTATCTGAATCAAGAGGGGCAAATTTATCATGAGAATAGTGTCCTTCTACATGAAGTATTGTACCTAAATCTCCGTTCTTAACAATTCGCGCAACTTCTTCCATAGCCGGTTCATAACGTCTTTCATGGCCCAAACCCAAAACTAAGCCAGCATCCGCACATGCTTTAACCATCTTTTTGGCACTTGCTGCTGTCAATGATAGAGGTTTCTCACAAAACACCTGTTTGCCAGCAGCTGCAGCTCTCAGCACAAGTTCCTCATGTGTTGAATGTGGAGTGGTTAAAATAACTCCGTCTACTCCAGGATCATCAAGTGCATCCTGAAAATCACTTGAAAGTTGAAAACCTATCTCCTTAGCCAAGCCAACAACTGGATCTGGATCAAGTTCTATACCCCTTACAACACGCATACTTTTACTGTTTGCAGTTAGTGCTCTGCATACATGCTTACCCCACCATCCTAGTCCAACTACAGCTGCATTAATCATAATTATTTTTCTCCCATAGAATTAATTTATTACTTCTTTATGATTCTACGAATACATTAATTGATAAATGAATAATAAAAGTTGTAAATAGTTATATTCAGACAGTCGCCTTAGTATTCTAATTAATTTAAACATTATATAGTTATAACTAATCAATACACCCGCCATGAACAAAATTACACCTAAGATTTTTAATGATTTTTCTAAAAGCCAATTACCTCAAGCCTATGAATTAGGTTTTAGAGCAGAAACTATTGGTTATGGACATGCGATCGTAAGAATGCCTTTTAATGATATTTCTATACGGCCGGGCGGCACTATTAGTGGGCCAGCCATGATGGGACTTGCTGATTTTTCCATGTATGCCGCTCTAATGGGAGCTATTGGACAGGTAGAACTGGCAGTAACAACAAGTTTAAATATTAATTTTCTGCGTCTACCAAAAAAATCGGATATAATAGCCGAGTGCCAAATAATGAAGCTAGGAAAACGGCTTGCAGTGCTTCAAGTTACGTTATTATCTGATGGAGATACCGAACCAATTGCCCACGCAACCGGCACTTATTCCATTCCCCCAAAAAAAGCTGATAAAAAAATTCTCTAAAATAAAGACCTTTTTTAAGCAATGCCATATAACATAGGCATTATTAGGTAGTTAAAATAACTTTACCAGTTATTTCACGTCTCTGTAATGCCTTAAGAGCATCCGCGGCTCTATTTAGAGGATATGTCTTTCCGACATATGGATTTAACTTACCCTCATCGTATAGTTTTAATAACTTATTGTGGTTTGATTGTGTGCGATCAGCATATTTGCGAGAAAACTGTCCAAAACGAACAGCGATTAGCGAGGCCCATTTAACTAAAATTATATTGGTAGGCGCTTTTATATGCTCACCACTTGTAAAACCAACTATAAGAATACGGCCTTCAAATGCTATCGCGCTTATGGAAGATTTCATCAGATCTCCTCCAACCGTGTCAAAAACTATATCAACACCTCTACCGTTAGTGATCTCTTTCATGCGTTGACGTGTGTTATCTTTATTATAATTAATTAGATAATCAGCGCCTTGTGAAGCCACTATATCAAGTTTATCATCATTACCTGCGCTAGCAATTACCTTAGCACCTAGTGCTTTAGCCACCTGTACCGCTGCCATCCCAACACCTCCCGCAGCACCGTGGACAGCCACAACTTCTCCTGAATTAAGCCTTCCACAATCAACTAGGCCATGCCATGCAGTGCCATAAACTAACATAAACCCTGCGGCTTCGACATAGTTCATTGATTTTGGCATCGGAAACGCGCATTTTGCAGGCAAAGTAACCTCTTCTGCATAGCCATCATGGTCAGATGCGCACCAAAGCATAACTCTATCACCCGGAATAAATTCAGTTATATCATCCGCACAATCAATTATTTGCCCAGCAGATTCACGACCTGGGCTAAAAGGGAATTTTGGTTTATCTTGATATGTGCCTGCACATGATAATATGTCTGGAAAGTTAACGGCACAAGCGTGTAAACGAACCCTTATTTCTCCTGGACCTGGCTTGCGGGTTGGAACCGTATCAACCCGCAAAACATCTGGACTACCATATTCATGACAACGAACAACTTTATGCATTATCTATTTAACCCTGGGTAAAAGAACTGCCCGAAGCAACTAAATTTTTCAATAGTTCTGATGGTTTCCACAATTTTCCATGTACAGAGTAAAATTCCTCTACTTTTTGCAATACGTTCGGTAACCCAGTTTTATCAGCATGATACATTATGCCGCCACGCCATCGAGGAAAACCAAAACCATATTGCCACATAATATCAATATCACTAGCTCTGTAGGCTATGCCCTCTTCAAGAATTTTTGCTCCTTCATTTACTGCTGCAAACAGACATCTATCTGCTATTTCTGAATCGCTAATTTGGCGACGTTCTATGCCTGTTTCTATTGCCACTTCCTGAGCTATTATATCCACCTGGGGATCCGGGATGGGAACGGTACCGCCTTCTCCATAAGTATACCAACCACTTCCAGTTTTACGACCCAACCGCCCCATTTCGCACAAACGGTCAGCAAGGTATGGATACCTCTCTTCGTCATCGTGCAAATGCGCCAGAGATTTACGCATTCTCCAACTAACATCTAACCCTGACATATCGCTTACTGCAAGGACTCCCATAGGCATGCCAAAATCTCTAAGCACTTTGTCAATCTGTGCTGGGCTAGCACCTTCCTCAACTAAGAAATTTGCTTCCCTAACCATTGGTGCGCGGCTCCGATTAGCAACAAAACCATGGCTTACTCCAGCTACCCCGCCAACTTTTTTAAAAATTTTTGCAAGCCCCATACCAGTAGCTATTGCCTCATTAGATGAATACTTAGTGCGCACTACCTCCAACATTTTCATTACTTGTGCAGGAACAAAAAAATGAAGCCCTATTACATCTTCAGGTCTACTCGTGACTGAGGCTATCTGATTTATATCCATATAAGAGGTATTAGTAGCTAATACAGCACCTTTTTTAACCACCGAATCTAGTTTAGAAAATATATCTTTTTTTAGTTCCAAATTTTCAAAAACAGCTTCAATAATTAGGTCGGAATCAGCAACAGTGCTATAATCTGTACTTGTTGAAATTAGATCAAGACAGTTCACCATCTCCTGATCACTAATACGTCCTCTATCAACCATTCCTTGATAGTTTTGCTGTATATTTTTTATTCCATTCTCTAAAGCTTCCTGCGAACTCTCTAACACTTGAACAGGTATACCAGCATTAGCAAAACACATTACTATACCTTGACCCATTGTTCCCAGTCCTATTACCCCACCATTAGTTATTGCACGTGCACTAATATTTTTTCCGACGCCAGGAATTTTTGAGGCTTCCCTTTCTGCAAAAAACGCATAACGCAGCGCCTTAGATTGATCACTATCCTTACAGATCGGAAAACGTTCTCGGTCCTTTATTACAGCCTGCTCATAGGGCATCTCTAGTCCATCAACCACACTAGCAAGTGCCTGATGCGGCGAGTCCTGCCCCCTCATTTTACGTGAAGCTAAGTCACGGTATTTCTGTATGATGTCTTTAAAATCATCTGGAGATCCAATGCCCTGCTTTGGTTGGCTAGAAACACGTCTTGGCATTTTTTCTTCTAATATTTTTTTCGCAAAAGATATTGCGCCATCGAGTAGATCACCTTCAATAATCTGATCAACTATTCCATACTGAAAAGCTTTCATAGCGCTGATAGGTTCACCTAAAACAATTAATTCTAGAGCATGCTCCAAACCCGCAACTCTAGGTAATCTTTGAGTACCAGCTGCGCCAGGAAAAATACCTAGCTTTACTTCTGGCGTGCCAAACATTGCTGCTTGCACTGCAACCCGGAAATGACAGCCTAGAGCTAACTCCAACCCACCTCCCAAAGCCGTGCCATGTATAGCCGCTATTATAGGTTTCTCAATCGTATCCCAGTGATCAATTATAGACAATAAATGGGGTTCTTGAACTGGCTTATCAAACTCACGAATATCTGCTCCCGCAGGAAAAGTACGCCCTAGACCAATTAAAACTATGGCAGCAACCTTTTCATCCAATGAAGCGCGATCAACCTGACTAATCAAACCTTGTCGAACCTCTAATCCAAGCGCGTTTACCGGAGGATTATCTATTGTAATAATAGCTAGTCGACCACGTAATTCAAAACCAATAACTTCAGACATAGCTATATTTTCTCCTCTAAAAAAAAGCATCTGAATTAATGCGCTCTACTACCTAATGTATTACTTTGCTATAATGCAAAGCAACTAAAATGCCAGATAACAAAAGGAGTTTCTATGATTTTCGTGCACCCCCATGATTTACTCGACCATATTGGTGAAGAGATAGGAGTTAGTAATTGGGTAAAAATAAGCCAAGAAATGATAAATAAATTTGCTGATGCGACAGGTGATCATCAATGGATACATGTAAACCCTGAAAGGGCAGCTTCTGAAGTTCCTGGAGGTAAAACAATCGCACATGGATTTCTACTATTATCGCTATTTCCTGGTTTATCTGATGAATTTTTTATTATTGAAAAAAATAGCTATACACTTAATTACGGCTTAGAAAAACTTAGATTTACTGCTATGGTTCCCGTTGATTCACGGGTTAGATTAAGACAAACTATTTCCAGTGCCGAATTGTCAAAACAAGATGGAGTGCGCGTTGTGCTAGAAGGCACCCTAGAAGTTGAAAATAGTGAAAAACCTGCCGTCGTGGCACAAACAATTCGCTTAATTTATCCCTAATATTAAATGAAAACGGATGTCAATGTGAGCACAGCCAAACGAACTTTCTCTCGTACTGACCAAGTTATTACGGTACTCGCACAACATAGCTTTGAAACGAATGCTCTAGTAGCTTGGCTAGAGGAGCAAATTAACGGTTTTAAAGGACCAATAGAAGTGTTCCAATTTCAAGGGGGAATGTCAAATCCGACTTTTCTAATCAATGATAAAAATGGAAAAAGTTATGTACTGAGAAAGAAACCACCTGGAGAATTATTACCATCAGCGCACGCAGTTGATCGGGAATATCTTATAACCAGCACATTAATTGATACCTCTGTACCGGTGGTAAAAACATTAGGTTTTTGTGAAGATAGGTCAATTATAGGCACTGAATTTTTTTTGATGGAGCACAAAGCGGGACGAATATTTCATGATCCCTCTCTTCCTGATCTTACCCCCCAAGAAAGAGCAGAGCTTTATCAATCAATGAACCGTACCTTAGCTCATTTACATAAAGTTGATTATTTAGCAAAAGCTTTAGAAAAATTTGGCCGTACAGGAGGGTACATGGGCCGTCAAGTAACCCGTTGGTCTCAACAATATCAATCCAGTAAAACTGAAGATTTGACTGAAATGGATCAACTAATGTTATGGCTACCAAAAAATATGCCCGATGATACAGAAACCTCTATCGTACATGGTGATTTCCGCTTAGAAAACCTTATAGTTCATCCCACCAAACCAGAAGTTGTGGCTGTATTAGACTGGGAGCTTTCTACGCTAGGCCACCCACTTTCGGATCTAGCTTACAATTGCCTGCCTTATCATTGGCCTAAAGAATCATTCGGCGATATGCGCGGTCTTGACACTATGACAGCAGGTATTCCTTCGGAAAGAGAATATATTGAAAAATATTGTTCGCTAACCCAACGTGATAGAATAGAAAATTGGACCTTCTATTTAGTACTTTCACTTTTTAGGCTAGCTGCAATAATACAAGGTGTTTATTACCGCGGACTAAAAGGAAATGCGGCTTCACCAGAAGCACTATTAAGGCGTGATCTAACACGCCAGCTTGCTAATAAGGCCTGGGAACTCGCAGAACGCGGAGAACAAAACTATAGCTAATAATCAGTTCAAAGAACGTTGCTTAGGATAGCCACCAAGCTGGCGGCGTAACTCTAGGCGGGCAATTTGTTGGCGGTGTACCTCGTCAGGCCCATCAAATAAACGCATAGCTCTTGTATGAGCTAACATATAAGCAATCGGAAAATCATTAGTCATACCTCCTCCGCCATGTATCTGTAATGCTCTATCTATTACCTCAAGAGCCATTTTTGGCGCAGCAACCTTGATCATAGCTATTTCCTGTCTAGCCTCTTTATTACCTGCCGTATCCATCTTCCAAGCGGCTTTCATAACTAATAAACGACACATGTCTATATCGATACGCGATTGAGCTATCCGTTCCTGAGTTATTCCTCTATCCGCTAATAAACGCCCCCACGTTTCTCTTTCAGCTGCCCTTGAACATAGAAGTTCTAAAGCTCGTTCAGCAACACCAATAACTCTCATACAATGGTGTATCCGACCTGGCCCTAGTCGTCCCTGAGCTATTTCAAACCCTCTTCCTTCTCCTAAAATCATGTTTTCAATAGGCACTCTAACATTATTGAATAACACCTCACCATGACCATGCGGTGCATCATCATAACCCATCACTGGAAGCATACGCTTTATCTCTACTCCCAAGGTATTTGTTGGCACAAGTACTTGAGACTGCTGCTGGTATTTTGTTGCTTTAGGGTCTGTCTTCCCCATTACAATCATTATTTTACAACGTGGATCCCCCATCCCAGAAGTCCACCACTTTCTGCCATTAATTACATACTCATCCCCATCCCTTCTGATTGAGCATTCAATATTACTTGCGTCAGAAGAAGCAACAGCCGGTTCAGTCATTGCGAAGGCAGACCTGATTTCCCCATCTAATAATGGTCTAAGCCATTGATTTTGTTGTTCATGTGTCCCGTACATATGGAGCACCTCCATATTACCAGTGTCAGGTGCAGAACAATTAAATATCTCTGGAGCCCAATGGACTCGACCCATAATCTCACATAGAGGAGCATATTCTACATTAGTTAGACCGGCACCTAGCTTGGAATCAGGCAAAAATAAATTCCAGAGCCCCTCAGATCGAGCAACTTTTTTTAGATCCTGAACAATCATTGGTAACTGCCAACGGCTGTCTTGGCTATTTAACTGTTCATCATATAATTCTTCATTAGGATAAACGTATTCATCCATAAAAGCCTCTATCTTTGCCTTGAGTTCATGAGTCCTTGGTGATAGTTCAAAATCCATAGGTTTAAGCTCCAGTGTGTTCCTCTATACTTTATTCAGTGTTACCTTAGCCATAAAGGGAAATTATCATGCTAAATATGTTTGATTTGTCAGATAAAGTAGCCATTGTCACAGGTTCAACTAAAGGAATTGGTAAAGCTATTGCAATTTCTTTGGCTGAACACGGAGCAAAAGTAGTTGTATCTAGCCGTGATAAAGTCCGAGTTCAAGAAACCGTAGATTTGATGAAAAGTAAAGGCCATGAAGTAATTGGAATTCCCTGCAATGTTGGGAACAAAGCACAACTTATTAATCTTGTTGAAGAAACTATTAAAAACTTAGGACAAGTCGATATTGCTGTTGGCAATGCCGCCATTAATCCACACTATGGATCTTCGATGAAAATCCCCGACGAAATATTTAGTAAGGTAATGCAAACTAATATTCAGTCGAATCTTTGGCTCGCCCAACTTGTAAGTCCTGGAATGAAAGAACGTAAAGATGGTTCTATTATTTACATTTCTTCAATAGGTGGTCTCAGGGGTTCAGACGTCATTGGAACTTATGGTATTTCTAAAGCTGCTGATATGCAGTTGACTCGTAATCTGGCAATAGAACTCGGACCCTCAAATATTCGTGTTAATTGTATAGCTCCTGGTCTAGTCAAGACCGACTTTGCTCGCGCACTATGGGAGGACCCAAATTACGCGGAACCACGCATAGCTTCGACACCCCTTAAGCGTTTTGGCAAACCAGAAGACATCTCTGGCGCAGCAGTTTACCTGGCTTCTAATGCTGGAGGCTGGATAACAGGACAAACTATAGTGATTGATGGTGGAGTTACTATTACCGTTTAGTAATAGTATTACTTTTCCATTTGTTTTTTATCCCACTCACTAAAACTGGAGCCGGCATCAGCTAAATTTCTAAGCAAATGAGACGGCTCCCACTTATCACCCCATTCTCTATAAAATTTATCAAGCGTATCACACACATTTCTTAATCCGACCAAATCTGCATAAAACATTGGCCCCCCACGATGCCGAGGAAAACCATATCCGTGGAGCCATATAACATCTATATCGGATGACCGTATAGCTAACCCCTCTTCAAGAATCTTTGCCCCTTCGTTTATCATTGAATACAAACATCTCTGCAAAATTTCATCATCTTCTATAGTACGGCGATTTAGAGACATCTCACGTGATCTAGCAAAAATAATTTCCTCGATGACTGGGTCAGGAATAGCTTTACGGCCTTCCTCATAAAAATACCATCCTGCCCCGGTCTTTTGTCCATATCTACCAAGTTGACAAATACGATCAAGCAATGGTGAAAACCTTTCATCTAGCGGTCTTGTTTCTGCGCGGCGCTTTTCTATAGCCCAAGAAATATCTAACCCTGCTAGATCTGAAACCCGAAATGGCCCCATGCGAAATCCATATGTTTCAACAACATTATCAACATCTTGCGGCATTACTCCTTCTTCAACTAAAAAATCACCTTGCCGAAAATATGGTGCTAACATACGATTCCCTACAAACCCATCACACACTCCGACGACTACCCCAACTTTATTAATTTCTTTTGCCATTTCCATTACAGAGGCCACAATATCTTTAGAAGTTCTATCAGCACGAACGATCTCTAAAAGCTTCATTACATTTGCTGGACTAAAGAAATGGGTGCCCAGAACACTTTCTGGTCTAGTAGTAAAAAGTGCAATTTCATTCACATTCAAGGTTGAGGTATTAGTAGCAAGAATGGCATCCTCTCGCGCAAAACGATCAATTTCTTTAAAAACAATACGTTTTACATCCATTTCTTCATAAACAGCCTCTATTACTATGTCAGAATCGCTAATGTCCGCATAATTAGTAGACGTAGTGATTCTAGATAACCTTGATGCCATTTCGTCTTCACTTAAACGCCCACGCTTAGTTGATGCTTTATAATTTGCTTCTATTCTACTCATCCCATTTGCTAAATTCTCACTTGACATTTCTATTAAAACTACAGGAATTCCTGCATTTACAAAGGACATAGCAATACCGCCTCCCATAGTACCGGCACCAATTATTGCGGCCTTTTTAATAGGCCTTAGAATAGTATCAGATGAAATATCAGGTATTTTATGAACTTGTCTTTCAGCAAAAAATGCGTGAACTAATGACCGGGACTGATCAGAAGCCATGCTTATACGGCTCAAATCGGCCTCGGCCTTCCATCCTTCGTCAAACGGCATCGTTATAGCATTATGTATACTTTCTAAAGCATAAACTGGAGCAGATAATGCCGGACTATCTTTCATCAATAATAGTTTATGTTCTTCAATTAATTTTATATTTTCTTCTATTTCACCTTCTATTTTCATTGTACTAATGCGTCTTGGTTTAGAACTATTGGCTATAAGTTTTCTTGCGAAGGCTATAGCATCTTGAACCAAATCATCATTAGAAAGCAGATCAATAATGCCCAAATTTAAGGCTTCGACAGCATTAATAGGTAATCCTGATGTAATCATTTTTATGGCAGGTTGAAGGCCTATTAATCTCGGTAAACGCTGTGTTCCACCAGCTCCAGGAATAACGCCACGTTGAACCTCAGGCAAACCAATACTAGCAAGCTTATCAGCTACACGGTAGTGACACCCTAAAGCCAATTCGAGTCCTCCGCCAAGAGTAGGACCATGTATTGCAGCTACTATTATTTTATTTGATTTTTCAAGAAGATTCATTAAATCACGGCTCATAGGTTGAACTTCTCTATCTGGTGTATTGAACTCTCGTATGTCAGCACCGCCACACAAGTTTCTTCCAGAACCATGTAACACTATAGCTAGAATCTCGGGATCCTGATTTGCAGACTCTAGACAACTTGCCAGAGAAATACGTACTTCTTTGGCCAGTGCATTAACTGGAGGGTTATTAATAGTTAAAACAGCAATCTCACCATTTTTTTTAAAAATAACGGGACTGACATTTTCAGAGGTTGTCATCTTAAAATTCCCCCACTCATATTAAAAATCCATTTCTATTTTCATTCTAAAGGATCAATAAACCTTAAACTAATATATATTCTTGTATATTATGTTATATGCTTTGAATTAACAAAAATACGTCTAACAAAGTCTATTTCTAGATTAAATTATTAGGAATACAAAATATGACGCAGCCCAAAGCTTCGCCTAGCGGATTCACACAGATACTAGCTTTAACAACTTCTCTGGTTAGCGTTATCTTTTTGTCAGCACCACTGTGGTCTCCTGATCCATTAATTCTACAGGCCACCGGAATTATTTTATTTTGTATTGGATTATGGGCAACCAGTGCTATTCCTATTCACATTACCGCCCTGATTATGTTTTTAGTATCAGTTATGCTTGATATTGCACCGGCAAATGTTGTTTTTGCTGGTTTTCATGCTAGCGCCACTTGGTTGGTTTTTGGGGGTCTGGTGATCACCATTGCTGTACAACGTTCAGGGTTAGCAGCCAGGGCCGTAGAAACACTGGAACTAATATTACCTGCTCATTATTTTGCAATGGCTTTAGGTATAGCATTCGCTGGAGTTATTCTGGCTTTCCTAATGCCTTCAGCTTCCGCACGTGCTGTACTAATGGCTCCACTGGCCATGGCCCTCGCCGATAGGTTGGGGTTTTTGGAAAATAGCCGCGCACGGTTTGGTTTAATTTTAGCAGCTGGCATGGGTTCGACTATCCCAGCTTTTGGTATTCTCCCGTCCACTGTAGTCAGTATGGCCTTTGCCGGAGTTGCCGAAAGCGTTCATGATATAAATTTTACATATTTTGACTATACCGTTCTAAATTTTCCTATTCTAGGATTGTTAGGCTTGCTTATCCAGACAACGTTGATCACTTTAATGTTCGGTGCCAAACCTAAAAGTGATAATGTAAAAATAAAAAGTACTGATTGGTCAGTTGCCGAACGGAGATTATTAATTATCTTACTAATAGCCCTAGCCTTATGGATGACAGATTCAATACATGGAATATCTCCGGCTTGGATTGCAATGGGAGTGGCCCTAATTTGTATTATTCCGGTTGTCGGACTTCTACCATCAAAAGTTTTAACTACTGATATTAATTATGGGCCTTGGTTCTTTATTGCCGGAGTAATTGGAATGGGATCAATCGCTAGC